>JACCDG010848252.1_pt1 | contig 18732 bp, 13 predicted proteins | sample 7442471 | NCBI WGS metagenome assembly JACCDG01 (sample SAMN15323444, study PRJNA562643) | freshwater metagenome | isolation source: river surface water | place: USA:Blue River Watershed | collected 2017-08-17 | reverse complement strand
GGTGCTCAAGCCGGCGCCGGAAAACATCCTCGACCTTTACCTCGGCTCGCTCGAGGCGCTCGGCCTGAAGCTGACCGAGAACGACGTTCGCTTCGTCGAAGATGACTGGGAAAACCCGACACTGGGTGCCTGGGGGCTGGGCTGGGAGGTCTGGCTCAATGGCATGGAAGTCACGCAGTTCACTTACTTCCAGCAAGTCGGCGGCATCGACTGCAAGCCCGTGCTGGGCGAGATCACCTACGGTATCGAACGTCTGGCGATGTACCTGCAGGGCGTGGAGAACGTATTCGATCTGGTGTGGACCGAATGGGAAGAGCGCGGCGTCAAAAAGCATCTGACCTATGGCGACGTCTTTCACCAGAATGAGGTTGAGCAATCCGCTTACAACTTCGAGCACTCGAACGCGGAGTTCCTGTTCTCGCTGTTCTCCAATTACGAGGCCGAAGCGCAGCGCCTGATGGCGGTGCCGCTCGCATTGCCCGCGTACGAGATGGTGCTGAAGGCAGCGCATACCTTCAACCTGCTGGATGCGCGTGGTGCGATCTCGGTCACGGAGCGTGCCGCCTATATTGGCCGTATCCGCAACCTCGCCCGCGCAGTGGCGCAAGCGTATTACACCTCGCGCGAACAGCTCGGTTTTCCGATGCTGGGCGATGCCAGCAAAGCAGCCTGACCGGCACTGACGAACACAACGACTGAACAACATGAAGCACACACTGCTGGTCGAACTGCTGACCGAAGAACTCCCTCCCAAAGTACTGGGCAAGCTGGGCGATGCTTTCGCCACGGCGATGTTCAATGGCCTGTCCGCGCGCGCCTTCCTCGACGACGGTGCCAGCTTCACGGCCTACGCCAGCCCGCGCCGGCTCGCGGTCGTCCTGCAAGGCGTGCGCGCCTCATCGCCGGACAAGCAGATCCGCGAGAAAGTGCTGCCTGTCTCCGTCGCACTCGACAAAGAAGGCCAGCCCGCAGCACCGCTGACCAAAAAACTCGCCGCGCTGGCCACGCAGGCCGGACGCGACAGCATCGCGCTGTCGGAACTGGAGCGTGCGAGCGATGGCAAAGCAGAGAGCTTCTTCTTCACGTACACCGCTCCCGGCCAGCCGCTGGCTGCCGGTTTGCAGCTCGCGCTGGAAGAAAGCATTGCCAAGCTACCGATTCCGAAGGTCATGAGCTATCAGCGACCGAATGGCGATACCGTGCATTTTGTGCGGCCGGTGCATGGCCTGATCGCGCTGCTGGATGACAAGGTCGTGCCGCTCAGCCTGCTCGGCTTGCAAGCGTCGCAATCGACGCTGGGCCATCGCTTCCTGTCGCGCAAGCCCTCGCTGACGATCCCGTCGGCCGACCGTTATGCCGAGATTCTGGAAGAAGAGGGCCGCGTCATCGCCGGCTATGGCGCGCGCAAGGAAAAAATCCGCGCTGCCCTGCAGGCGAAGGCCGGCAATGACCAGATCCTGATGCCGGAATCGCTGCTGGATGAAGTGAGCGCACTGGTCGAATGGCCCGTCGTGTACGAATGCCATTTTGATCAGGCCTTCCTGTCCGTGCCACAGGAATGCCTGATCCTGACAATGCAGACCAACCAGAAATATTTTGCCCTGACCGACAGCAGCGGCAAACTGCGCTCGCGCTTCCTGATCGTCTCGAATATAGAAACGGCGGATCCTCAGCACATCATTGGCGGCAATGAGCGCGTGGTGCGTCCGCGCCTGTCGGATGCCAAATTCTTTTTCGAGCAAGACAAAAAGAAAAAACTGTTTGACCGGCTCTCGGGACTCTCCAGCGTTGTTTATCACAACAAGCTCGGCTCGCAGGCGCAGCGCAATGAGCGCGTGGTTGCGATTGCCAGCGCGATTGCAGAATCACTGAATGCAGATGTCACGCTCGCCCGGCGAGCGGCCCAGCTGTCCAAGGCCGACCTGCTGACCGATATGGTGGGCGAGTTCCCCGAGCTGCAAGGCATCATGGGCACCTACTATGCGCGCCATGATGGCGAGCCGGAGGAGGTCGCTGCCGCGATCGGCGAGCATTATCAGCCGCGCTTTGCCGGCGACGCCTTGCCGGCGACGCGCACGGGCACGGTCGTCGCGATGGCCGACAAACTGGAAACGCTGGTCGGCATTTGGGGCATCGGCCTTGCGCCTACGGGCGACAAGGATCCGTTCGCGCTGCGCCGCCATGCGCTGGGCGTGCTGCGCATGCTGGTCGAAAAGAAGCTGCCGCTGTCCTTGTCGCATCTGCTGCATCAGGCCGCTTCGCAGTTCAGCGGCAATCCGCAGTTCACGGATCCGGTGGCCGACGTACAAGCCTTCATCTATGACCGTCTGCGCGGGCTGCTGCGCGAGCATGGCCATGCGCAGGACGCGGTCGAGGCCGTGGTCGCCCAGTCGCCTGACCGGCTGGATGATATTCTGGAGCGCCTCGACGCCGTGAAGACCTTTGCCGCGCTGCCGGAAGCGGCCTCACTGGCCGCCGCCAACAAGCGCATCACGAACATTCTGAAAAAGAATGAAGGCGTTCACGGCGAGGTTCAACCCAAGCTGCTGGCCGAACCGGCCGAGCAAAAGCTCTATGGCGCGATGACCGACACCCGGCAGGCGGTCGATCAGGCATTCGCGCAAGCGGATTTCAGCGCGACGCTCAAAGCACTGGCCGCGCTGCGCGACGATGTGGATGCCTTCTTCAATGACGTGATGGTGATGGCGGAAGATCCGGCACTGCGCGCGAATCGTCTTGCGCTGCTGCAGTCGCTGCACGCGATGATGAACCGTGTGGCCGACATCTCCCGCCTCGCGGCCTGATCGTCCCCAGTCAACGGAGCGAACCCGGTGCCCGCCAGCGACCCGACCATGAAACTGATCATCCTCGACCGCGACGGCGTGATCAATTTCGACTCGGATGCGTACATCAAGTCGCCGCTGGAATGGGTGGCGATCCCCGGTTCGCTGCAAGCGATCGCGCGCCTGAACCAGCACGGCTATCGTGTGGCGGTGGCGACCAATCAATCCGGCATCTCGCGCGGCCTGTTCGACATGAAGACCCTGGGCGCGATACATCACAAGCTGCATCAGTCGGCGCAGGCGGTCGGCGCGCACATTGATGCCATCTTTTACTGCCCGCACGCCGCCGATGCGCAGTGCGACTGTCGCAAGCCCCGGCCTGGCATGCTGCTGTCGATCGCCGAACGCTTCGAGGTCAGCCTGCATCAGGTGCCCGTGGTCGGCGATTCGCTGCGCGACTTGCAGGCAGCGGCGCAGGTCGGCGCATCCCCTTATCTGGTGAGAACCGGCAAGGGAGAACAAACGCTGGCGCACGGCGACCTGCCGCCGGGGACAAAGGTCTTCGACGACCTCGCGAACATGGTCGATCGCCTGCTGCATGCCGAGCAGTCGGCGCCCGACACGGTCGAGATGGCGCGCGCCGCGCTGACCAAGAAAAAACAATCGTAAAACGGTGGCGTGCATGGCACCCGCCCTGAATGGAAACTGAATGTCCCGTCCTGTGCTGTTCCTGCGCTCGCTGCTGTTCGCGCTGCTGATCCTGGTGATCACCATCGTCTGGGCGCTCGCGTGCTTCGTCTTCATCTTTCTGCCCTATCGTCAGCGCTACTGGATGATCACGCGCTGGAATGTGTTCATCACACTCGCCGCACGCTATGTCTGCGGCATACGCTGGCAAATCAAGGGCATGGAGAACCTGCCGGATGCGCCGGTGATCCTGCTGTCCAAGCACCAGTCGGCCTGGGAGACGATTTTTTATTGCTGGCTGATGCCGCGCCCGCTGATCTTCGTGTTCAAGAAGTCCCTGCTCTACATTCCCTTCTTTGGCTGGGGACTGGCGATGCTGCGCATGATCGCGATCGATCGCAGCAAGGGGCGCGATGCGATGGCGCAGGTGATCGAGGTCGGCAAGCAGCGCCTGAACGACGGCCAGTGGGTGATCATGTTCCCCGAAGGGACACGCACCCGGGTCGGCAGCCAGGGCAAGTACAAGGCTGGCGGCACCATCCTGGCCATCGGTACCGGCGTGCCCGTGGTGCCGATTGCGATGAATTCGGGCGACTGCTGGCCGCGCAATGCCTTCCTCAAGAAGCCGGGCACGATCATTGTCTCGATCGGCAAGCCGATCGCGTCGGCCGGGCGCGCGCCGGGCGAATTGATGGTCGAGGTCGAAAATTGGATAGAATCCGAAATGCGCGTGATCACGCCGCTCGCCTATGCCGGCGAGGCCGGGCCGCTCAGCGCTGCAGCCACCCCTGTCAGCCCCGTCAGCCCCGTTAGCAAGGGACCGTGAAGCGATGTCGCTGAAGCAATTCCTGCGCAAGAAGTTCGTCGATCCCAACCAGCTCTCGCTGGAGGACTTGTTCGGTGAAACCCCGAGCGCCGATGCGCCGCCACCGTCCACCGTTCCCGATACCCCGATCCCCCCCGGCCACCGCCGGCTGCGCCTTGACGGGTTGGCGCTTGACTATCGCCTGCTGCGCTCCAAGCGCAAGACCATCGGCTTCCTGATCGATGATGATGGCTTGCGGGTGACCGCGCCGCGCTGGGTCACGGTGGCCGAGATCGAACTGGCGATCAGCTCCAAGCAGCAATGGATCTTCAAGAAGATGAACGAGCAGCGCGAGCGCTCGGTTCGTCGGCTGCAGCCACCGATGGAATGGCGCGATGGCGCCACCCTGCCCTACCTGGGCATGGAAATCACGGTACGCGTGGCCGATGCCGGCACGCCCACCACCACCGGCACGGCCGGCCTGCGCTATGACGAAGCAACGCGTGAATTGCATGTCAGCCTGCCCGGTTCATCGACCGAGCAGCAACTGAAAGACCGCGTGCAAGGTTGGCTGCAAACCGAAGCCCGGCGCGTCTTCGCCGAACGCCTGGCGATCTTTGCCGAGAAGCTCGGCGTGAGCTTCAAGAGTTTTGCCTTGTCATCAGCCTCGACCCAATGGGGCTCGTGCACTGCCGATGGCCGGATCAAGCTGAACTGGCGCTTGATGCATTTTGCGCTACCGAATATCGACTATGTGGTCGCGCACGAACTCTCGCATCTGCGCGAAATGAATCACGGACCGCAATTCTGGGCCACCGTGCAATCGGTGCTGCCGGAGTTCGAATCGGCGCGCAAGGCCTTGCGCAACCACGAGCCGGACAGCTTGCCGGCCTTCTGATCCTCATCCCTGACGCGGAATGATTGCGATGAACACGCATCGCGCGCGGTCATCGACAACCATAATCATCAGTCAGCAGCTTGCGTGAACCTGCCCGCAGGTTCGAGCACAGACGGTGTTCTTTCCACTTTGCCGAGGAAGCGCCGCATGCTCAATCAGACCACCCATTCGTCAACCGCACTCACCCGGTTGCGCGGCGACCAGCCCCTGGCGATCATCACCCGGCCTGCCAATGACAGCTCAGCCTCGGCGCAGGCTGTCGACTATGCGCAGCTGCTGGCGGCGTTCCCGCCATCCTTACACAACGGGATCGGGCAAGTCCTGCCTGCGCTGGAAGATCTGCAGGCCTTCCATCAGGGCTTTCTCGAGCGTGAGTCGCCGCTGACTGAAAAAGCGGTCCTGCATGCCTTGCAGGCCATCTTCGACCATCGCGTTGCGACCGACGAACAACAGCGGCTGGGGCATATCATTGCATTCCAGCGCGACGATCATCTGCGGGCGCATGACGTCTATGGTGCAACGCTGCTGCACCATGCCATCCTGAACGAAGATCTCGGCCTCGCCCGCACGCTGCTGGCCACGCCCAACGTCGACAGCGCCGCCATCGTCCAGCCGACCCTGCGCCATCGGGACCTGGCGCGCATCGGGTTTGCGCTCAGTACCCTGCCGGACCATGCGGGGCCGGCGGACATGCAGCACGCGATCCTGGGCGCGCTGAAACGCCGCGAGACGCTGGGCGGCCGCTCGGCACAGGCCTTTGCCAGCCATGCCGGCGACAACCCGCTGTCCTTTGCGCTGACGCGCCATGCCTCAGGCGAGATGGTGAGGCTGCTGGTGGACCACTATGCGGCGCATGCGCCGGCCATGCTATGGAGACCCGATGCCAACGGCGTCCCGCCCATCGTCGCTGCCGCGGGCAGCGGGCGTCAGGACCTGGTGCAGCTGTTGTTGAAGCAAACGGCCGTCGATATCAATGGCAGCAATGGCCAGGGCTGCAATGCGCTGATGGCGACGGTGATTTCGGGCGACACCGCCCTGCTCGAGCTGCTGCTGAGCGCCCATCCGAACCTTGAGGCGCGCGACCGGCAAGGCCGAACGGTGCAAGACCTGGCCCTGGCCTGCGGCAACGGCAGTGCCTATGTGAAGCTGGTGATGCATCAGTGGGCGACCAATCCCTCCGCAGCGGCACTGGGCCGCGTGAACGCGCAGATCGCCCGCGATTTTCAAGCGGCTGCCGCCAGCGGCGATGTGGCGATGCTGAAGCTGATGCTCGATCACTTCCGGCTCATGCTGGGCCGCGATGTGATTGCCTCAGCGCTTGCCATGTCCGTACGGATACCCGGGCAATCAGCCGTCGTCGCCTGCCTGCTCGACCCGTCGCAGACCGGCGTCGCGGCTGACACGCTGGTGCGCCCCGGACTGGAGCTGATCGCCGCCGATGCCGCCATTTTTCATGTACTGGCCACGTCGATCTATACGCAATCGGCCGCCGATGTCTCGCGCCTGAAACTCGAAGGCCTGATGTACCGGGCCGCGGCGCTGGGGCTGGCGCAATGGGTCCATTACGCGCTGGAGGGCGACATCGATCCCGATGAAATCGACGCGACTGACGGTGCCAGTCACGGCAAGCTGTTATTGCTGCAAGCGCTGCAATTGGAAAAGCCCGAGATGCTGAAGGCATTGCTGGCACCGGGCGCGCCATTGCAGCGCTGGCTGAAGACCAATCCAGACAGCGTGGAAGCGATCCTGGCGGATGCAGCGGCGCTGGGCAAGGCGCAGGCGGTCGAACTGGTGTTACAGGCCTGCCCGCCGTCGCCAGACCATGACGAAGCGCAGTCGCTGCGCTGGCTGGCGCTGGCAGCCAGCGCTGGCAGCACCAGGGCCTGCGAGCTGATATTGAACAAGACCGGGCTGGTGATGCCGCTGACGGCAACTCGCCGCCAGAACCCGCTGCTGCAGGCCCTCATCCACGGGCGTCATGATGTGCTGGCTTTCCTGCTCTCGCGTGGCGCCCATGGCTGCCTGAAGTACAAAACCGTCTACAAAAGCGCGATCGAAAAAGCGCTGACGCTCAAGGATGCGAAGGCCGTCGCCACCATCCTCGCCTGTGATCGATATCTGGCTTCAGAATTGCCACCGCTATTCGACAAGCTGTTCGAGATTGCCATCGACCAGGATGACAAGGCGAGCTTCGAGCCCTTGGTAAAAGCTTTGCTGAGGTTCGAGCGTTCTCCCAAAAAACTCAGGCAATGCGCAGAACAGGCGATGGCGGTCGGGTGCGCTGGCGCATTCAAGCTGCTGATAACGGCCGAGACGATCCGGCAGATGTCAGCGTACGACCGTGAATCCTTCTTCCGCAAATTGATCTGCCTGCCGATCCCGGCACCCGAGATGGTCATGCATTGGCTGCACGTCGAGGGCCATCCGCGTACCAGCGCCCACACCCTGGATGATGGCAGCCATGTGCTGGATGTGGAAAGCTCGGGCGCCAAGCATCTGGTCAATGCGCTGCTGGCGGCAGACACGAACGATGAGCAGAAAATCTACTGGATGGCGACCATCCTTTGCCAGACCCATCTGGATACGAGCTTCGTCTCGATGCGCGACTTGAGCATCAACCAATGGGGCAGGCTGGTGGCACCGCTGGCCAGATCCATGAAAGGTGATGACAGCTATTCTGCCGCACTGGGGCTGGCTGCGATGATGGCCGTCAAGGTGGGTCGCCCCGGACCCGTCTGCGAGATCTTGTTCGATATTACGCCACGGGTGCTGGACGTGGAGATCGACCTGATGCCGGCTGCGGAATCCATACTGGCAACGAAACGGCTAGAGCTGCTGCCTTGCCTGCCTTCCGATATCCAGCAAAGGCTGCAAGCGAAATACAAGACCCAGCTCGGCGCGCCTTACACGCACTGAACCGCACTGTGAGCCTGGTTCAGCTGCTTTTGAGTCTGCGCGCAAGCATCACGTAACTTTCCACAGGAACGGCCTCAGGCCGGACCTGGGGATCGATACCCGCTTCGCGCAATGCGGCTTCATCAAACATGCTGGCCAGGCAGTTGCGTATCACCTTGCGGCGTTGCGAAAAGGCCTTGGTCACCACCTGGCCCAGCGCGGCGGCATCACAAGCCAGCGGCTGGGCGATCGGCACCATGCGCACGATGGCCGACTCCACCTTGGGCGGTGGATCGAAGGCTTCCGGTGGCACGATGAACAGCAGCTGCATCCGGTAGCGCCATTGCAGCATGACCGACAGCCGGCCGTAATCACGGCCACCCGGCTCGGCCACCATGCGCTCGACCACTTCCTTTTGCAGCATGAAGTGCTGGTCGATGACGACATCGGCGAAATCGGCCAGATGGAACAGCAAGGGGCTGGAAATGTTGTACGGCAGGTTGCCGACGACGCGCAGGCGGCGCGCTTTGCCGGCGCCGGTGGCATCGTCAGTGCTAGCCTTGCCGTCGCTGTCGGCAGCCTCGGTGGCCAGCGCGCCGAAATCGAATTGCAAGGCGTCGCCCGAGTGGATCTGCAGCTTGTCCGCGCTGAACTGCTTTTTCAGCAGGACCACGAGGTCGCGATCGAGCTCGACCACTTGCATCCGAGCCAGGTGTTCCAGCAGCAGGCGCGTCATCGCGCCCTGCCCGGGCCCGATCTCGACCATCAGGTCATCCGGCTGCGGCGCAATCGCGCGGATGATCTCATGCAGCACGTTTTGATCGGTCAGGAAATTCTGACCGAAGCGCTTCTTGGGGATATGTTTCATGCTCGGGAATTCAGCGATGGCGGGTGGCCATCTCGGCGGCGACGCGGATCGCGACAGCCATGCTTTCACTATCGGCCACGCCCAGGCCGGTGGCTGCCAGATCGAGCGCCGTGCCATGGTCGACCGAGGTGCGGATGATGGGCAGGCCCAGCGTGACATTGACGCCGCGCCCGAAGCTCGCGTACTTCAGCACCGGCAGCCCCTGGTCGTGGTACATCGCCAGCACGCAGTCGGCATGCTCGAGATGGCGCGGCTGGAACAGGGTATCGGCCGGATACGGGCCGGACACTTTCCAGCCGCGGGCGACCGCTTCCGCGATCACCGGGATGATGACGTCGATTTCCTCGCGCCCGAGATAACCGCCCTCGCCCGCATGCGGGTTCAGCCCGGTGACCAGGATACGTGGTTCGGCCAGGCCGAAACGACTGACGAGGTCGTGATGAATGATGCCCAGGGTGTCGGCCAGGCCCGCCGCGGTGATGGCCGAGGGCACGTCCTTCAGCGGCAGGTGGGTGCTTGCCAGCGCCACGCGCAGCATGCCCTCGCCAGTCTCGCCGGCCAGCATCATCACCACGCGCTCGGTGCCGGTGCGCGCGGCCAGGTATTCGGTATGCCCGGTGAACGGGATGCCAGCTTCGTTGATCGTGCTTTTCTGCACCGGCGCCGTGGCAATCGCGTCGACGTGGCCGGCCAGCGCGGCCTCGATCGCCGCATCGAGCATCTGCAAGACGGCCGGGCCATTGCGCGGATCCGGCTGACCGGGGCGCGGCGGCACCGCCAGCGGGCAGTCGAGCACGCAGAGCTCATTCGGGTGGCGCGCCAGGTCGCTGGCACTGTGTATGGTGCGCAGCGCGCGGGCCGGCGCCATCAGCAGGGACAGCGCCTTCAGCTGCGCCGCATCGCCGACCAGCAGGCAATCGACATGGGCGGTGTCGAGCGCTGCGCACAGCGCGATCTCGGGGCCGATGCCAGCCGGCTCGCCACAGGTGATCGCAATGCGCGGTCGGGTGTTCATCGCAGATTCGGGCAAAGGGGCCAGTGCCGCCTCAACGCTGGCCGACTTCTTCCAGGCGGTATTCGACATACGCGCGGTCGCGCAGCTGGCGCAGCCAGTCTTCGTAGGCTTCCTCCAGCTTTTGCTCGCGCAGCACCTGACGCGCCATCTGGCGCTGGCGCTCGCGCGAGACTTCCTCGGTCTTGCGCTCGAGGACTTCGATCAGGTGATAACCAAACGGCGACTCGACCGGCTGGCTGACCTGGCCGGGCTGCAGCGCATTCATCGCCCGCTCGAACTCGGGCACCGTATCGCCCGGGTAGACCCAGCCCAGTTCACCGCCCTTGCTGGCCGAACCATCATTGGAATAGATGCGCGCCAGTTCTTCAAACTTGGCGGCCTTGTTGTCCAGCCGCTCCTTGAGCTCGGTCAGCTTGCGCCTGGCCTCGCCCGAGGACACGATCTGGTTGACCTTGATCAGGATGTGGCGCGCGCGAGTCTGCTGCACAACATTCGCCGCCCCTTGCTTGACCAGGCTGGCGCTGCGGCGACCGACGACCTTGATGATGTGGAAGCCGTTGGCACTGCGCACCAGCGGCGCCAGCTCGCCATCGTTGAGCTTTTCGGTGGCGTCGAGGAAGAGCTGCGGCAGGCGCGAGGCGCTGCGCCAGCCGAGGTCGCCGCCGGCCAGCGCATCGCTGGCGTCGGAGAAGGTGGCGGCCACTTTCGCGAAATCGGTGCCGGCCTTGATCTGTTCCAGCGCCTGCTCGGCGCGCTTGCGGCGCTCGGCGATCTGTTGCGCCGATGCGTTCTCCGGGATACGTACCAGGATCTGCGCCAGATTGATTTCCTGCTGCGCGCCATCGGCCTTGCCGGCAGAGGCGGCGATGAAATTGTCGATCTCGGATTCGGAGATCTGCAGCTTGTTGTCCACCTCGCGCTCGCGCAGGCGCTGCAGCGTGATCTCTTCGCGCACTTCTTCACGGAAGCGGGCGAAGGACACGCCTTCTTTTTCCAGCTGGTCGCGGAAGGACTGCACGCTCAGGTTGTTCTGCTCGGCGATCCGCGCCACGGCCCGGTCCAGCAAGATGTCGTCGATGCGGATGCCGGTCTCGCGCGCCAGCTGCATCTGCGCACGGGTGACGATCATGCGTTCCAGCAGCTGCTTTTGCAGCAGGTCGCGCGGCGGCACCTGAACGTTCTGGCGCTTCATGCGCTGCTCGATCAGGCGCATGCGCTCTTCCAATTCCTTGAGCGTGATGACGTCACTGTTAACAACGGCAACGATCGCATCGACCAGCACCGGCTGGCGGCCTTTGGCCGGCTTGTCCTCGGCATGGACGGGCGCCGTCAGGACAACACCAGCGGCCAGGGCCAGCATGCTCAGCACGCGCAGCGGCGCGGCCTTCGAAAATTTACGGGAGGTATTCATCATGGTCAGCTATTCCGTTTCAGGGCCGTTCCGGCCTTGCATGATCGATTTGCCTGACCACCGTCGAGCAGACAGGCCACCGATCAGACAATCTTACATTTGAGCACCTCATTGCGGCTGGTTCAGCCGCTGGTAGCCCGGTACATTACCGCGAATCGCCCGCATCGGGTTGGTGCCCAGCGACGACAGGCCGTTGAATTCGATCTGCAGGAAAATCGAGGTATTGGTGACGCCGGTGGCCGTCGGCAGGCGCTGGGCAACGGCGCGGAAGATCCAGCAATCGGCCTGGTATTCGACGCCGGCCAGCGACTGGCCGACGCGCCTTTCATCCAGCAGGTAGTTCAGGCGCCCGACGCCGTACCAGCGCGCCGCCAGCGGCCACTGGCCGGAGACATCGATCAGCTCAAAATTCGTGTTCGGGATGTTCGGCAGATTGCGCGAGTCGCGGCGGTATTGCGCATTCAAGACCTTCATCGGTTCCGGTGCCCAGTAGACGCCGACGTTGACGCGGTTGACTTCGCTGTTGACCTGGTTGTACTGCAGGTTGGCGTCGACCCGGACCGTATTGGTCACGCGGCCCGAGGTCAGCAACAGCACGTCCGAGCGTGCCTGGGTGGCCTGCTGCTCGCTGCCCAGCCCGACCTTGGGGTCGGTGATGTTGTAGCGCTGGGCGAGGGCCAGGCGCAGGCGCTCGGCACCGGTGGTCTCGAGGTAGCGCGAGATCATCGCCAGCGTCACCTGGTTCGAATCGCCGATGCGGTCGTTACCGACGAAACGGTTCTCGCGGAAGATCTGCGCATAGCTGAAATCGGCCTCCGAGGTATCGAAGTTCGGGTACAGGTTCTGGTTCTGCGCGACGAAAGGCGTGTAGGTGTAGAACAGCCGCGGCTCCAGCGTCTGCACGGCCTCGCGGCCGAGGAAGCTGGCATCGCGCTCGAAGATCAGGCCGCTGTCGACCGAGAAGGTCGGCAAGGTGCGCGAGGGAGCGCTCATCAGCGGGTCCGATACATGGTCCAGGTTGTAGGCCGTCGCGTGGGCCGAGAGACTGGGACGCAGGAAATAGCCCGGACCCTGCAGGGCGTTGTAGGTCACGCGCGGGTTCAGCACGATGCGGTCGCCCTGCACCGCCGTCGGATGCGCGAAGCGCGTGAACTGGGAGTTCATCGTCAGGTCGAAGCCGGCGTCGGTATAACGGAAGTTATTCACCGTCACCTGCGGCAAGCGGCCATAGGGCACACCGATCGGCGCCAGCGGATCTTGCAGCACCTGGTAGTCGGCCAGCTGCAACACCGCGTTCCAGTCATAGGTGCCATAGCTGAGCGTCGCGAACTGCGGCAGCAGGCGGCGGTTGACGCCGGGCCGGCTCCAGACGTGGCTGAGCGGGAAGTCGCGGGCGTAGTTGTCGTCCGAGGCCGCGTTCAGGTCGGTGGCCAGCGTCAGTCCCGGTGCCAGCACCTGCGTGTGGCGCGACGAGATGCCGTAGCGCGTGGTCGAGGTCTTGCTGTCGTTGATGAACTCGAACCGGGTCTCGCCGGCGAGATCGCGCTCGAGGTAGCGCGTATCGGCGCCCAGCATCAGTCCGCGCGTGCCCATGTAGGTCGGGAAGAAGGTCACGTCGCGGTTGGGCGCGATGTTCCAGTAGTAAGGCGTGGTCAGCTGCAGGCCGTTACTGGTGGAAGTGGCAATCGTCGGCGCGAGGAAGCCGGACATGCGCTCGTCGCTGAGCGGAAACGAAATCCTGGGGGTGCCGGCCACCGGCACGCCCTTGAAGACCAGCACCGCATTGCGCGCATAGCCGACACCGGCACCATCGTCCAGCGTCAGCTTGCCGGTCCGCAGGTACCAGTCCGGCTCGGGACCGTTACAGGTGGTGTAAACGCCGTCCTGGATGGTTGCGACGTCTTCGGATTCGAAATCGACGCGGGTCGCATGGCCCTGGGCATTCTTGCGCAACAAACGGTAGACCGGGCTGTCCATGTAGCCGATGCCGGTGTCGAGCTTGAGCCTGAGACGGGTGCCGCGGAATCGGTTGCCCTCGCGGACGACGTTCACGTTACCGTCGGCATCGACACGGTCATCGACGATGTCGTAATGGACGGTGTCGGCATTGATGACGGTCGGCCCGCGCGTGATCTCGACCTCGCGCTGCATGCTGACCTCGCGGTCAGGCCGGCCGGAGAGCTGCTCGCCGACGAACACGGTAGGACCTTCGTCGCCCTCGACCGCCGTGGCAATCCAGGGCTGCTGGGCGCAAGCCAAGCCCGGGATCATCAGCGAGATCACCAGGGAGAGCAGGGTCTTGCGTGGCAGTCGGAAAGCTTGCAGAGATGGCAATCGCCGCGTCATGAAAAGTGAATTCGTAGGGATGCTGCGCCGCGCCAGTGGGCGAATCCCTTATTATATGGGAACTCACTGCCGCCCCCGACGCCGGGGTGGCCTGTTTCATCACTCCCGGCCGCCGGGAGCCGCTATTTTTGCTATTTTTCCTTCCCCAATGTCCGATTCCCGACCCAACGACCCTCGTCTGGCCCTGTTGACCGACTGGCTGGCCCAGCTGGATTCCCCCAAGACCCTGCCCGATACCTTGCGCGCGGCCTCTGCCGATGCCAGCTTCCGGCGCTACTTCCGTGTCGACACCGCCAGCCCGGCGGATGGCGGCACGCTGATCGTGATGGATGCGCCACCGCCGCAGGAAGACGTGCGTCCGTTCGTCGAGGTCGCCGAGCTGTTCGGCGCCACCGGCGTGACGGTGCCGACAGTACTGGCGAAAGACGTGGCGCGCGGCTTCTTGCTGCTGTCGGATCTCGGCAATACCACCTACCTGAAGCAATTGGGCCCGGATACCGCGCACAAGCTGTACCTGGATGCGATCGACTCGCTGGTGCTGTTGCAGGTACAGAGCCAGCCGGGCAAGCTGCCCGAGTACGATCGCGCGCTGCTGCATCGCGAACTGATGCTGTTCCCCGACTGGTACCTGGGCCAGCACCTGAAGGCGACACTGACGGACGCGCAGAAAAATGATCTGGACAAGGTCTTCGAGACCCTGCTGGCCAACAACCTCGCGCAGCCGCAGGTGTATGTGCACCGCGACTACCATTCGCGCAACCTGATGGTGCTGGAGAAGGGCAATCCCGGCGTCCTCGACTTCCAGGATGCCGTCTACGGTCCCATCACCTACGACCTGGTGTCCTTGCTGCGCGATGCCTATATCCAGTGGGATGAAGAGATGGTGCTGGACTGGGCGATCCGCTACTGGGAGCGCGCGCGCAAGGCCGGCCTGCCGGTGTCGCACGATGTCGATGATTTTTACCGTGACTTCGAGTTCATGGGCCTGCAGCGCCACCTGAAGGTGCTGGGCATCTTTGCGCGCCTGTATCACCGCGATGGCAAGGATGGCTACCTGGGCGACATCCCGCTGGTGATGGAATACACCCGCAAGTGCGCCTACCGCTACAAGGAATTCGCGCCGCTGATCCGCCTGCTGGATACGCTGGAAGAGCCGAAGACCAGCGTCGGCTTCACCTTCTGAGGCCGGGAAGCACATCGCCATGAAGGCAATGATTTTTGCGGCCGGGCGCGGTGAACGCATGCGTCCTTTGACCGATACCTGTCCCAAGCCGCTGCTGAAGGTACGCGGGCGCCCGCTGATCGTCTGGCATATCCTGAACCTGGTCCGAGCTGGCATCACCGAGATCGTCATCAACCATGCGCATCTTGGCCAGATGATCGAAGACGCCCTGGGTAACGGCAGCCAGTTCGGCGCCAGCATCGCCTACTCGCCGGAAGGCACGGCGCTGGAGACGGCCGGCGGCATCGCCAATGCGCGCCACCTGCTCGGCGATGCGCCCTTCGTGGCGATTGCAGGCGATATCTATTGCCCGCATTTCGACTTCGGTAAAGTGAAGGACGTGCTGGAAGATGACGATCCCTGGGGCCAGCCACTGCCGGCCGGCGAGCGCGACCTCGGCTGGCTGTACCTGGTGAAGAACCCGGCGCACCATCCGGAAGGCGACTTCGCGCTGGCCAATTTTGCCCTCGCCAATAGCGGCGAGCCACGCTTTACCTTCTCCGGCATCGGCGTCTACCGGCCCGAACTGTTCGACAGCGTGGCCGCCGGCAGCAGCGCGAAACTGGCGCCCATCCTGCGCGAATACGCAGACAAGGGCAAAATCGGGGGCGAGGTCTTCCGCGGCGACTGGACCGATGTCGGCACCGTCGAGCGGCTTGAACAATTGAATGCACCGTTAAAGGGTTCTGCATGACCAAGAATGCTGCGATGAGCGCCTACGCGCGCCGGCGCGCCGCCGTGCTGCAAAAGATGCATGCCCAGGGCGGCGGCGTGGCGATCATCCCGACCGCGCCGGAAGTGATGCGCAATGCCGATGCCGATTTCCCGTACCGGCACGACAGCTATTTCTATTACCTGACTGGCTTTACCGAACCGGATGCGGTGCTGGTATTGATCGCCGGCGAGCGCGATCGCGCCATCTTGTTCTGCCGCGAAAAAAACGAAGAGCGCGAAATCTGGGACGGCTACCGCTTCGGCCCGGCCGCTGCCCGCGAAGCCTTTGGCTTCGATGCCGCCTTCCCGACCGATACCATCGATGCCGAGCTGCCGCAGCTGATGGCCAATGCGCCGGCGCTGTTCTATGCGCTGGGCAGCCAGGCCAAACTGGATGCGCAGATCCAGGGCTGGCTCAATGCGGTGCGCATGCAGGTGCGCGCCGGCGTCACCGCGCCGTCGGCCGCCTATGACGTGCGCACCATCCTGAATGAAATGCGGCTGATCAAGGATGACGAAGAAATCGCCATCATGCGCCGTGCCGCCGACATCACCTCCGAGGCGCATGCGCGCGCCATGCGCAGCTCGCGTGCCGGCCTGCGCGAATACCATCTGGAAGCCGAACTGCTGCATGAATTCCGTCGCAACGGTTCGCAGTTCCCGGCCTACGGCTCCATCGTCGCCACCGGCGCCAATGCCTGCGTGCTGCATTACCGCGCCGGCGATGCCGAGCTGCGCGACGGCGACCTGGTACTGATCGACGCCGGCTGCGAGCTCGACAGCTATGCCTCCGACATCACGCGCACCTTCCCGGTCAACGGCAAGTTCAGCGGCCCGCAAAAAGCGCTGTATGAACTGGTATTGGCCGCCCAGCAGGCGGCGATCGACCATACCGCCCCCGGCAAGCGCTTCACCGATGGCCATGAAGCGGCGCTGAAGGTGCTGGCGCAAGGCATGCTGGACACCGGCCTGCTCGACAAGGGCAAGGTCGGCTCGCTGGATGACGCGATTGCCAACGGCAGCTACCGGCAGTTCTACATGCACCGCACCGGCCACTGGCTGGGCATGGATGTGCATGATGTCGGCGACTACCGCGACCCGGCCGTGACCGCCACCGAAAAGCCCTGGCGGCCACTGGTGCCCGGCATGGTGCTGACTGTCGAGCCCGGCATCTATGTGCGGCCCGCACCCGGCGTGCCCGAGCACTACTGGAACATCGGCATCCGCATCGAGGACGACGCGCTGGTCACGGCCGATGGCTGCGAGATCATCACGCACAAGGCGCCGAAGACGGTGGCCGAGATCGAAGCGGTCATGCGCGGCTGATGGCCCCGGCTGACGCACATGCGCGAATGCCAGGCCATGACCGAGCCGCAACAGGACGCAAGGATCCGGGAAGCATGACTGAGCAGGTCGATATCGCAATCGTCGGCTGCGGCCCGGTCGGCCTGGCGCTGGCCGCCATGCTGGTGGCGCGTGGCATGCGAGGCGAGGCGATTGCCCTCATCGATGCCAGGGCCGCGGATGTCGCGGCAGCCGATCCGCGCTCGATCGCGCTGTCCTGGGGCAGCCGGCAGCTGCTGGCCGAGGTCGGCGCCTGGTCGGCGCAGGCCACACCCATCACCCAAATCCATGTGTCGCGCCGTGGCAGCTTTGGCCGCACGCTGATCGAAGCCAGCGAGCATGACCTGCCCGCGCTGGGCTATGTGGCGCGCTATGGCGACATCTGCGCCGCCCTGACGACGGCGCTGGCCGACAGCGGCGTGCGCCAGCTGCGGCCGCTGAAAGTCGATGCCCGGGTCGAATCCGATGACGGCATCCGGCTGTCGCTGTCGAATGCGACGAGCCTGTCGACGCAGCTGGTGATCCAGGCCGAAGGCGGCGTGTTCGGTGAACAGGAAGCGCGCAGTGTGCAACGCGATTATGAACAGACCGCGATCATCGCGCAGGTGCAGGCCAGCGCCCCCATTGCTGGCCGTGCCTACGAACGTTTTACCGATGAAGGCCCGCTGGCCTTGCTGCCGCAGGATGATGCTTATTCGCTGGTCTGGTGCATGCGTCCGACCAGCGCCGAGTCAGTGCTGGCGCTGAACGACGTCGCCTTCCTGGCAGCCCTGCAGCAGGCCTTCGGCCAGCGCGTCGGCCAGTTCATTCGCAGCAGTGCGCGCCATGCCTATGTGCTGGGGCTGAATGCGGCGCCGGCTTCGACGACGCGCTCAGTTGCCATCGGCAATGCCGCGCAAACCCTGCACCCGGTGGCCGGGCAGGGACTCAATCTCGGCCTGCGCGATGCCGCCGTCCTGGCCCGCCTGCTGGCCCGTGACGCGAGCCCGCCAGCGCTGGCGCAATTCGGCCAGCTGCGCCAGTCCGATCGCGGCATGACGGTGCGCCTGACCGACCTGATGGCGCGCGCCTTTGCCGCCTCCGGCGACGGCACGGCGATGCAGGGCCTGCTGGGCGCATCACTGGGCGTGATCGATACCTTGCCGCCGGCCAAGCGAGCGCTGGCCGAGCAAATGATGTTCGGCACACGATAAGGAGCAAGACAGGGCCGAGCCTGCACGACGCCGGTGGTGCGCTTGCCCTTCCGGTCACCGATATTGCAGGCAATAAAAAAGGGCGGAATATTCCGCCCTTTTTCTTTGCTGTCGTCCCGCTTATTCGACCGCTTTCACCATGTCTTCGATGACCTTCTTCGCATCGCCGAACACCATCATGGTCTTGTCCATGTAGAACAGCTCGTTGTCGAGGCCGGCATAACCGGCAGCCATCGAGCGCTTGTTGACGATGATGGTCTTGGCTTTGTACGCCTCGAGAATCGGCATGCCGGCGATCGGGGACTTCGGATCCTTGGCGGCCGGGTTCACGACGTCGTTCGCGCCGAGCACCAGCACCACGTCGGCCTGGCCGAATTCGCTGTTGATGTCTTCCATCTCGAACACCTGGTCGTACGGCACTTCGGCTTCGGCCAGCAGCACGTTCATGTGACCAGGCATACGGCCGGCGACCGGGTGGATCGCATATTTCACGGTCACGCCCTTGTGGGTCAGCTTTTCGGTCAGCTCTTTCAGCGCGTGCTGGGCACGGG
>JACCDG010327797.1_pt1 | contig 18743 bp, 21 predicted proteins | sample 7442471 | NCBI WGS metagenome assembly JACCDG01 (sample SAMN15323444, study PRJNA562643) | freshwater metagenome | isolation source: river surface water | place: USA:Blue River Watershed | collected 2017-08-17 | reverse complement strand
GGTTTTTAAGGCTTTAGCCATATTTCTTTGCACTTATTTCAACAAATTTAATGCTAACTTGCTGAGTATTATAAGAATTGTGCTTTTTCAGTAGACCCTATATACCAGTTTGACCACGTATCAGGATAACGGCGATATAACTGGTTTGGATGGAAATGAAAAACCCTCCTTGTTGGGGAGGGTTTACTATTAGACCTCTTTCATAATGGATGTTTCACTATTGATAATCATGTACTTAGCTTGACTTATGAAAGAGATCTATTATTGTTTTTTTCTTGTGAAATTTAAAGGAGGTAGTATTATAGGGCTTAATCCTGCTTTAGTTGATAAACTCATTAAGTGCTCTCTAATATATGGATAGATAATTGCTGCGCCGTTCACGTGACCAAAATCTTCCAAACTCAGCGGTGATTCACCAACTTTTTCAAATATCCCTAAGATTCTTATAGAAGCGATTATTTCTACTATATCGTCTTTGGTATGCTTTAATTCAAATGACTCAGTTACGTATAAAATATTCTCATTATTAATGTTTACTTCAACATTAATACTGGCGTCTTTTTTTACTGCATTGTCATCAAGAGTGATTATAGTCTCTCTCTTAAAGTGGCTTTCTAATAATGCTATGTGGGCAATCTTAAATCCAGATTCCCTTTGAGATTCAACTTGTTCGGTCATGCTGCTAATGCGAAATTATTTTCTCCAGCATATTTAATAATTGAAGCGGAGTTGGTAGAGTGAATACTTTGACTTTCTTTATTAAGAGCATTACCTCTTAATCCCTTGAAAGAACTCACAGGTATTTTATTAATATTCTGAATACTGCTACTACTTTCAAATATATTTGAATAAGTAATTGAATTCACTGTATGACCTATAGATGCAGGTAAATGCAGGTTATTACTATTTAAGAATCCTAAATTATAAGAAGAAAATAGAGATTTTGAGGCATCAATATTAAACATTCTAATGTTTATGTGCGAATAGAAATTAGTATCGAAAAAATAGGTTGCTTCGTAGTCTTCCCCCTGAGCTTCATGATCAACATTTTCTATTCCTACAATCGCATCATCAGAGATAAAACAAATACATTCATCTGGGAATGTGTCAATAAACTTGAAAGTAATTTCCTCTTCCCATTTTTGATACTCTTCATCCAACTTATAAAATTCATTTGGAATAACTTCTATAAAATGAGTATTAGATAATTCATGCCCCTCATATCTTGCCTTTGAATTAGGAAATTTATTCACCAATTCATCAATACATTTTATTATAAATTCCTTTCCTTTCATACCCTTTTCAATAATTTGATTACACTTTCAGAGAGCTTCATAGAGTTTTCTCCATCCGGTTTTAATGTTTCATTATCTCCGTAGTCTGAATCCGTTCTTAATTTTTTTAATTGATTTATCTCTGTGTTAAAATCTTTCCACTCTCTATCTCCTCCATCTTTTTTATTGTTTCTTAAATAGCTTGTAAATAAATTAATCATTCTTTCGTGCGAACCTAATTTAGTTTCAATTTTTAATTCGTTTGATTTACAATCAAACTCTGCTCTATTTTGATAAATCTTAGTTGTTAAGAGATATAACATTAACTGTACACAACTGTAATAAGCACAATGAACAGTTGGTGCGTATAACCCTTTTTCGTACAAAAATGCTGATGCTGTGTCGTTTATATTAGCCTTAGTTTTTAAATGACTCATAAGCAACGCTAAATTGCAAAAAAATGCACAAAAGTACAAATAATTTCAATACTGACGAAATCAATTCAGTTTGATTGTCAATGTTTTACCTGTCAACAAACATAAGTAATTTAACGTAACAGAGTGTTATATTATTATGACTAATTACAAACTTAGCCTATATTTAACATCTTTATATAATGATGTATTTCCATTTTACAAAAAATCTTTTCTTGAAAAAGTGGTCGAACAGATATGTAGTTACCGCCGGTGATTTCCGGATAAGGGTTGGATTTCGGGAGCCTGAAAGCAGACTCTTCCGGCGGGTAAGTGGATTAAACTGAGTCGAAACCGGATTTTTCCTTTAGGGAGCCGGACTGCTCCTATGCAGAGCCGGAGGATGATAAGTGGGAAGTGAGGTGCTGCGCAGCGGAAGCGGATGACTCCGACGGAGAAACGGAGAAAAATAAGTTGAAGGCGGAGCGCTCCTGTTTGGAGGCGAACTGCTCCGAAGAGAAACAGGAAGAATCCGGATGCAAACCGGAGGAAGATAGACGTAGCGCGGATTACTTCGTATCGGAATCGGATTACTCCGATGCAGAGCCGGAGGATGATAAGTGGGAAGTTAGGTGCTGCGCAGTGGCACCGGATGGTTCCGGTTAGGACACTCAGGGTTTTATATGAGCGGACAGCTTCTCCATCAATCGAACCATTTGTTTCTTTTCCTCTCAATTCGGTTATTTCAGTCTTTCTGTTGGAATGAAAATAGAATTCATCATGATTGTAAATAGAAGTGGTGTCTGTTTTCCGGTACTGTCAAAATTCGCAACATTTATTATTTTACAAATCCTTAAATAAAATACGCTTAAGGTGTCGCCCCTCCGGGGCTTGGAAAAACTGTAATAAACACAAAGCTATATACCTGCCGCTCCTCCGAAGCTGAGAAAATTATTCCGGCGGCAGCAACACCGGAGCCTGTATAGCCCCAGAGGGGCGATATGTTCGTAGCTACCGCCTGCCACAAGGGTACAAGCTCCGGAGGAGCGAAACCTGTCCAGTACAGCAAACAGAAATCATAGCTTTCTGTGTAAAGCGTAAGCGTCTATATATCTGTGTGGTTAAACAAAGGATTCCTGTATTTAGCACTGGGCTTTTGTTGATGAAAAAGGATAATCATATAGATTAATTGATTATCTCACCAATGCGTAAAAAGCATCTTTCAGCAGATGCACCTGTGTGCCACTTGGCGTATCCAATACAGAAACAATATCGAAGCGGATTTCATTTTCGCAATGCAACTGTTGCACATAATGGTTAATGGCCCGAATCAGTCTTTTTTGTTTAGTCCGGTCAACAAACACTTCGGGCTCGCCAAAAGCATTGCTGCTTCTTGTTTTTACTTCCACTACACATAATACTTTCCCATCAAGGGCAATGACGTCAATTTCCAAATGCTTATGCCGCCAGTTTACTTCCAAAATCGTGTATCCCTGTTGCTTGAGGTAAGCAAGGGCATGTTGTTCTCCCTGCTTTCCTTTCTTAAGGTGTTCCGGCATAATTTTGAAATATTGAATCGGAGTTTTAAATTAGCATGGAATATAAAGATATAAAGTTACCTTTCAGCTTTATCAAAACAACAAAAATTAATATGAGAAAATTAAAACTATTGCTGGTGATCATGAGTGTCTCCATTGCCTCATTTGCACAATACGAAGGCGTTATTGAGTTTAAAATGGAAACAAAAAAGGATACAGCCACCAATATTTATTATATCAAAGGCGATCATGTGAAACTGGATCAGTTGGGGCGGAAGTCCGGAAAAGTAGAAGGCAGTTTTGTATTTGATCTGGCTATGAAAAGCATCAAATTCGTAAATCCCGGACGCAAGGTGTGGGGCGAGCATAAGTCGGAGACGGCACCAACAATAAAAGGAAAATGTGAGGTGATGAGAACCAAAAATTCGAAACTGGTGGCAGGAAAAAAATGTATGGAATATATTGTGAAAAACACAGAGGAAAACACGCAGATCACGTATTGGATTTGCACAGAGAAGTTTGATTTCTTTATTCCCCTTGTAAAACTCTGGAACCGTAAAGACAAAGCCTCGGTATACTTCAATCAAATTACGGATTTGCCTAAAGGATCCATGCCCATGCTTTCGGAAGAAACCACAATTGACGGTAAACCCGTAGGTAAACTGGAAGTTACAAAACTCGAGAAGAAAACTCTCGATCCCTCACAGGTTAGCGTCCCCGCAGATTATAAAAAATTTGAACAATAGAGGTTTTATCCTCAATTGCATAATACAGCAATGTCTGTAAAGCTGTCTTTATACCTAGTGTTAAGTAAAAAGTAAAAAGCCATAAGCCAAAAGGCTGAAATCGTAGTTAGCCATGAGTTTATTGATATTTCTATACGTCTTAATAATCTTACCATAACACTAGCAGCAATGGTATTCGGAGTTGCTGTTAAAATTCTGCATTTTTGGGAGTACGTGGGAACGGTATTACATCACGAATATTGCCCATACCCGTAATAAAAAGTACCAGTCGCTCGAAGCCCAGCCCGAAACCGGCATGCGGACAAGAACCGAACCTTCTGGTATCCAGATACCAACTGAGTTCTTCGGTGGGAATATGCATTTCTTTCATTCGGGTTTCCAATTGTTCCAGACGCTCTTCCCGTTGCGAACCACCCACTATTTCGCCAATACCCGGAAAGAGAATATCCATAGCGCGAACGGTTTTTCCATCGTCATTCTGACGCATGTAAAAAGCTTTTATTTCTTTAGGGTAATCTGTTAATATCACCGGTTTCTTAAAGTGCTTTTCTACCAGATAACGTTCATGTTCACTTTGAAGGTCGGCACCCCATTTATCAATCTGATATTGAAATTTTTTCTTTTTGTTATGGTTACTTTCGCGGAGTATCTCAATAGCCTGTGTGTATGTAACCCGCTCAAAATTATTATTCAGGCAGAATTCAAGTTTTTGAATGAGGCCTAGTTCGCTGCGCTCCTGCTGGGGTTTTTGCTTTTCTTCCTCTTCCTGGCGTTGGTTCAAAAACGCAAGGTCTTCCCGATTGTGTTTCAGGGCATAATTAATAACATATTTCAGAAGGGCTTCCGCCAGATCCATATTATCGTTCAGGTCATAAAAAGCCATTTCAGGTTCAATCATCCAGAATTCGGCGAGGTGGCGTGCGGTATTGGAATTCTCCGCCCGGAAGGTTGGACCAAAGGTGTAAATTTCACCAAAAGCCATAGCTCCCAGCTCTCCTTCTAACTGACCCGATACGGTAAGGTTGGTGGTTTTTCCAAAGAAATCTTGTTTTACATCTATTTCACCGGTTTCGGTACGCGGAATATTATTGAGGTCGAAAGAGGTGACCCGGAACATTTCGCCTGCACCTTCGGCATCGCTGGCAGTGATAATGGGCGTGTGCATATATACAAAGCCACGCTCGTTAAAAAACTGGTGTATAGCAAAAGCCAGGGCGTGCCTTACCCGGAAAACCGCGCCAAAGGTATTGGTACGAAAACGCAGGTGCGCTATCTCACGCAGAAATTCGAGGCTGTGTTTCTTTGGTTGTAGCGGGTATTTTTCAGGGTCGGAATCGCCTATAATTTCAAGTGTGGCTGCTTTTACTTCCATTTTCTGACCTTTGCCCTGAGAAGGAACAAGTGTACCTGTTATACCCACTGCGGCTCCTGTTGTTATGCGACGTAAGGTAGTTTCAGGTGTATTTTCAAAATCCACTACAATTTGCAGGTTATTATTGGTGGAACCGTCGTTGAGGGCTATAAACTGATTATTACGGAAGGTGCGTACCCAGCCCTTTACGGTTATTTCCTGTCCGGCAGCCTCGCCTGCCAGTAATTCACGGATTTTGATTCGTTTGTTCATACATACTTGTTAAGCGGGTACAAAAATACAACAATGTATATACCGAACAAAAAACCCGGCGTGCATTACGCCGGGTTTTTATACCCATGTTGGTGAGAAATAATTTAAAAACTATTCGTATAATGTTCGTAGTAAATACGAATGGATAGATATATTCAGAACAATGACCGGATAGAAAAATCGACCTGATAACTATCTTCAATGAGTATTCACTACGGGTAATGGTGAATACTAACTTGCCAGTTTTTTTGCGTAGGCAGGTTTAATCTTTCCACTCTCGTCGAACCAAGCAGCCAATCCGTAGAAAGAAGGGCGTTTGCCGTGCGGAGTATATAGTTTTAGCTTGCCCGAACGGCTTTCATGCCTTGATAAAACACGGGCAATACCGAGTCGAAGTTGATCCTTGTTCAGGTGCTTAACATCGAGGTTGGCTTTTGCAAGGTCTACCATCTGCGAAGCGGTGTATAATTTTCCTGTTTTTTGAAATGTTTCGAATATAAAATCATTCCACAAGCCACTTGGTATTTCCAGCCTCGGACTCCTTCTCGTTTTTCTTTTTCCTGAAGCCGTTCGGGCTAGCTTTTTAAGACTGTCAATTTTTTTTAACAATTTCTGAGACTCTTTAATCTGGTCTTGCAATTGTTTTTTAATTTCTTTTATTTTTTTGTCCATTTCTTCAGAGGAAATTTTTATTTATAACAAAAATACCCAATTTTGAAATGGTGGCAAGCGCTGTGGTCTGTCAATCGTCGAATTAATCCTACCTTTCGTAAAAATGCATCTCGCGGAGATATTGCCAGACAGTCTGTGGCATAAAACCCGAAACATTTTTTTTGTCGCGAATGGCCTGTCTGATGAAAGTAGACGAAACCTCCATCAATGGAGCTTGTGTAACTTTTACCTGCGGATGCTTATTGTATGAAGAAGTGTCAAAACCTGGCCGGGGATAGATATATAATTGATGACGTTTAAGTATTTCTTCGTGATTTTTCCACTTATGAAATGTCTGTAAGTTGTCTGCACCCATAATAAGAGCAAACGCATGTTGAGGGTATTTCTCCTTCAGGTGAACGAGTGTATTTACTGTATAAGAGGGCTGGGATAGTGAAAATTCTATATTGCAGCTTCTGAAGGCCGGATGAGTTTCGGTAGCCAGATTTACCATGTGCAGGCGCTGATGGCCATTTAGCAGGCTGCTTTTCTCTTTGTGCGGATTGTGAGGCGATACAACAAACCAGATTTGTTGCAGGTCGGTATACTCGGCCATATAATTAGCCAAAACAATATGCCCGATGTGTACCGGATTAAAGGAACCAAAAAAGAGTCCGACTTTCATAAAGCCTGTTTATTAAGCCCTTAACCTAAAACTTCTTACGGGCATTAAATGGTTTGGTGGGTTTTTGTATAGTGGTCAGAATGGCTTTGTATTTATTTCCTTCGGCAAATATTTTAAGGGCTTCCTGAACCTCCTGATCATATTTCAGGCTGGCTTCAAGACGCCCACTCTGGTAGTAATACCGCGACACAATTTCGTCTTCGAGTATCTGTTTAATTTCACGCTTGTGTCGGATCAGGTCGTCTTTTTTATCTTCTTCTATTCTTGTTTTCAGCGCTTCATACTGTTTAGCAATGTCTTCAAAATATTTCTCTTCCGTGGTGCTTTTTTTAAGCTCTTCCAGGTCTTTTTCACTTTGGGTAGTATACGAATAATCCCTTCCCTTCAGGAAGGTTAAAAAATCATTGTAGTCTTTTTCGCTTAGTTTGAATTCTTTGGCGGATTCATCGAGTTTAAGATGGCGTATGGCATAAAGGGTGGCGTATTCAAAGATGTGGTTTTTGCTGAGCAGGGCCATTTCTATATTGCTGTATACCTGAGGTTCTGTAGCTATATCAGGGAGTATACCGGCACCATCATATACTATACGTCCGCTTTTAGTTTTAAATGCGGTAATTAAGGAATCGGGTATTTTCTCTACCATACCATCTTCATTACGGCTGGCATAATTGAGTGCCTGAATACAGCGCCCGCTCGGAATATAATATTTGGCTACTGTTACTTTGAGTTGTGCATTGTATGTAAGCGGACGGGTTTGTTGCACCAACCCTTTTCCGTATGTGCGCTGACCCAGGATTACGGCGCGATCAAGGTCTTGCAGAGCGCCAGAAACTACTTCCGAGGCAGAGGCAGAGTTCCTGTCTACCAAAACAATCACCGGAATTTCCAGATCAACCGGATTGTTTACGGCTTTTAGGGTTTGTTCCCATTCTTTGAGCCGGCCTTTAGTTACGGCTATATCCTGCCCCTTTTCAACAAAAATATTAACGATATCAACGGCCTGATGAAGAAGCCCGCCAGGATTCCCGCGCAAGTCGAACACAAGCGACTTACAGTTGTTTTCTGTTTTCAGTTTAAGTAGCGCTTCTTTTACTTCTTTCGCTGCATCCTTTGTAAATCCTGTAAGTTTGATATAAGCAGTTTCGCTGTTTAGCATTCCGGCATAAGGAACGTCCTTGACTTTTATTTCTTCCCGTAAGAGACTTAATTCCACCGGCTTACTTTCACCGGGCCGTTGTACGATTAGTTTTACCGGAGTTCCCGGCTGCCCTTTAAGTAATTTACTGATGTCGTCAGAGTTTTTTCCTTCAATTTTTACTCCACCGACTTCCAGCAATATATCACCGGCCTTTAGTCCTGCTTTTTGCGCCGGTGTGTTTTCGTAAGGTTCCGTTACGATTACTTTTCCACCTATTTCACGCACCGAAGCACCAATGCCTCCATATTGTCCGGTGGTCATAAACCGGTAGTCTTCTATATCCGATTCAGGAATATAATTGGTGTAAGGGTCTAGTGATTCTAGCATGGCATCAATGCCATTCTTCATCAGATCACCAGGCTTGGTTTCGTCTACATAATAAATATTCAACTCGCGATATAGGGTGGCAAATATGTCGAGGTTTTTAGAAACTTCGAAGTAGTCCTCGGTAAAACCGAAGGAAAGCAAGGACAAAATAGCCAGAACCACGGCGATGGTAAAATGTTTTAATTTTTTCATGTATACTATGTTTTCTTTCCGTTTCGGGCATATAATACCAATGTTAAGAAGAAACAGTCCAAAACTGTTTTGAATATTACATTGGGAAATGCTGATGGATAGATATGTTTAGGCCAATCGACTGAAAGGAGAATTGGCCTAAACATATTTCCAAACGGCATAACATTGCCCCCGCAGGTTAGACGAATACATTAAAAGTAAGGCATTTTTCTGTGAAAAATCTGTTAATCTTTATTAAAAATGAACAGCCAATTACTCAAAACAAGCCAGGCGAGCTATAGCTTGAAGACATAATCTGATTCTGATTACGCATAGCTAAGGCATAAAATCAACCAAAAACCTGTATATCCTGCAAACAGAATAAATGCAATTTAACAGGTATATACTCCTTACTTTGTTACCATGGTTCAATCGGTAGACGTTATTAATCTTTGGTAAAACCATGTAAAAGCAATAGCTTTATCACTAAGTATGAAACATTTGTTTTCCATAGCGTTAATCAGTTTCCAGGTAAATTTTGTTTCCCTTGCACAGGTTACCGCAGGTTCAGGGAGTGCAGGTATGGTCATAAACGATTTAACCATTTATTTATCAGTAGCAGAAGGCCAAAGCGGGTTTGCAAAAATAGATATGGATTGTGATGCTATTCCAGAAATGACCCTGAAGTTATCCAAAGGAAATTCAGTTTTATGCCAGGCCAATCTGGCCAGTTTAAATGTACATCATCCGGCACTGGAATTTTGTAAGGATACCTCCGGGAATTTTACGGGAAATTTCGGAAGGCCTCACTACTTTAATGCAGGTGATACCTTGATCTGCCCTAATAACGCTGAGTGGGTATCTGACTCAGTATATACCCTTGGAGATTATGGCGGGTGCATTACCTGTACGGGTCCCGCCAAAGAAAACAATGCTTATATAGCTTACCGCTTTTCCGGGCAGTTAGGGTGGATTAAAATCTCTTTTGATTTAACAAATCCTCCTCCAGGTACTGCTCCTGTTAGTTTAAGTATAGACTCTGTACTATTGCCCTGCGCTACATCTTCAATAGATAAACAGGAAAATGAGCGTATATCAGAACTGCACCCGAATCCCTTTAGTGGAACAACTGTTTTGCATACCCATAAGGAATTACAGGATGCGACTTTGTTTTTACAGAATAACCTGGGTTGTGAGGTAAAACAACTGTATCATCTTTCAGGATCGTTTATACCCATACAAAGCAATAATTTGCCATGCGGAATTTATATACTCCGGCTAATGGAAAAAGACAGAATAATAACTACGCATAAGTTGTTTATAGTTGAACCATAACCTTTGCTGCAATGAGAAAAGCCTTAGCAGGTTGCAGAAATTAAGGATGCTCCAAACAAATTTTACAACAGAATTGCTTTAGAATTTGGTTCGTAATTTATCGGGCGAATATATAGCCATAAAGATGAGCAGGTATCATAGTTTTATACAAATAATTTTAGCGTGGGTATTTCTGACTCCGCATTGCTACAACGGTGCCAGGCAATACTATAATTTATAATGTGATGCAGAATGCCGGTAGAAGCTACAATACGGGGCTGGAAGTTGCACTGACGCAAAACATAAAAAAACGGCTTATCCTTAACCTTAGTGCCAATGCTTACCAGAATAGTATAGAAGCTTTTACAGTAGAGAATAAATATCCTATAGTACAGACCTATTCTGCAGAAAGAAAGCAAATGGTGTCTGGCAATTTTAAAGTCAATATAAGTTTTCATTTCCAAAGGGGCTGGGATCTTCAGTTGGCGTCTGTTTATCTTGCCCCCGATATTATTCCACAGGGGAAAACTGCACAACGTTATTCTTTGGACATTGGCGTGAAAAAATCTAGACAGAAGGGTCGGGGAGAATTGTATATGAACGCAAGTGATTTATTGAATACAATGGTGGTGAAAAAGGAAATAAAGGGAAATGGATTCACTTATGTAAGCGCCGATTATTATGAAACGCAGGTAATCCGGATAGGATATAATTATAAGTTTTAGTCAGGCAGATTTCGGGTTTAATTTTTCCTCGATACAACGAAACAACCTTTGCTTGATCAGCTCATGGTAATGACGGGTAGCATGGATGCCATTATGATTAAACAGCTTTACTCCCTCCTTTATGTGTTCATCGGCGCCTGACAGATATTCTATACCCGCAGTTTTCAGGGAATCCGACATGAATTTATCCAACCGTAAAGTAAGTGCCTTTTCCGATGGCGTTTCACTTCGTATGGCCGTACCAAGCACAGTAAATTGAATATGACGTGTTTTGCAATATTCCGAAAGGTGATATACCAATTGAAGGTATTTAGCAGCGGCATAGCGTTTATTGCCGAGTAACCAGCCAATAATGTAATTAGCATCAATCAGGCGCCGGTTTAATCGTGTACGCTTTCTGTCCTGCTGGTAACTATACCTGCGCGACAGTACAAGAACATCATATTTCTCCGGATTGACCATTTTTAGAAAAGGAATATTGAAAGACCTGCATGGTTTTTTCTCATAATTCAGGTAACGATAATAAAATTTGACTAACCTTAAATAAGGTTCGGGTCTTACATGAAAAACCAAATGATCAATATCATTTTGGGTGCCGTACTGTTTAATCTTGTCCAGGCAGTTAATAAACCGCTCATACCTGATAATGTTAACATTAAAATTAAGTGGGAATTTTTTTTCCAGGTCACTTTTCAGTAACTGATGAAAGAGATCCTCAAAGAATATATCACCCTGCACCGGAAAGCAACCCCCAACAAAAGTGAAATTTAGTGTTCGCGCCTTCCAGTTTTGGAACCTTCGCCGGGCTAAGGTATATTCCTGTGGTGAGAGCAAATTATTGTCGCGGATTCGTATTGTGAAATTACGACCGGCATTATCTCGTTCAAATTCCTCAATAAACGTTTCAAGGTCGTTATGGGAATTATGCAGGTGGAGCCTGTTCATGGCTATGTCATCCAGCGGAATACACGATCCATTAAATGAGCGGCAGAGCAGACTCTGCTGTGTAGATAATGTGAACTGGCTGAAGCCATCCGGGCTGAGAAAATTTAAATGAGCCAACATGGCCTTGAAGAAAGCAGTATTACCTAAGTGGAGGTAGGCAGAATGAATCAATTTAATATTAAAGGGTCTGATGGTTTCTATTATAAACTCAACCCACTTCCAATATTCGCCGGTATCCTGATGAAAAAAGGGAAAGGCTTCAATGCTCAGGTTGTAGTCACAATGGCCAAAACCAACTTTTCGAATACGTTTATCTGCGGCCAAAATGCGTTTAAGGTTATTTAAACCCGCTTTGGATTCAATGAGAGGAATCAGTTCGGTATACCTTATCTGTTTTGAATCCAATGCACCTTTGATTTCTTCCCACTCTTCGTGTGCATCTACCTTGGGTAAAATAAGTGAATGTATATGTTTTGTTTTGGCCAGTAATTCGACGTCAGACTCAAAGTAACCGGAATACAATGAATTTATTCTGATTCCAATTTTCACTTCCCCTAAATTCCCGTGGATAGCATTTAACAATTCATTCAAAATATTTCTATACCGTGTTTTCATATCCTTTGTTTTCCCCGGATCTAACTTGTCGCAAATACTGTCTTCCAGGTCAAAACAAATAATATCGGTATGACAAAAATACTTTTTAATGTGCTCAACCGTTGTTTGAGCATCATACCTGATGAATTGATAGCTTTCAATCATACGATCTTAACGATTTGTTGGAAAATATTCCGTCTGCAAAATGCAAAATAAATAGTAAAGTGAAGTCACTGTTTTTGCTAAATATTACACCGGATCCATCCATTTAATAAACGCTGTGCGGTATATTTCGCCCAGGTTTAGGTTAAGGGGCATTTGTTTGTAGGGTGTGCTTTTCAGTTGTATCTGCTCGCCATTCAGACTTTTTACCAGCGTACGGCAAATCATTTCACGCTTATTTACTTTACAAAATGCGGAAGCCGGCAGCAGTCGCTGTAGCTTGTTAAAGGTAATGTTTTTTAATACCAATTGCTCACCGCTCTTTAGCAGACAGATTTTGTCACGCTTGTCGATCGGAGAAGTACAGATATAAAGTATATCATCCATGTTGACAATCGATTTTCCATGCTGGGTATTGCACGAAAAATTTTGCCTTTTGGGCGCTGACTTTTCCGAATATTGAAAGACTTTCAGTAAAGCCTTTTCCAGTCGTTCTTTTCCGGCAGGCTTCCGTATAAAATCGAAGGCTTCAATATCAAAAGCATCGGCTGCATACTCGGGATGAGCCGAAATAAAAATAACCGGCTTATTATTCAGCATACGGGCCAGATCGATGCCGTTTATGCCCGGCATGTTGATGTCCATGATGCAAACATCGAACATCAGGTGGTTAAGTTCATTAAGTAATTTTTCAGGATTGTCGTAACAACCTGCTACTTCCACAAAAGACATTTGTCCGCACCAGCCTTTTACCAGTGCCAGCCCCGGAAGTTCATCATCAATGATCAAGCATCTTAGCTTTGAATTCAAGCAGGTCGATTTTTAGAGTTGAGTAATGGATGTTGTCCTGAATGGTATAATCCAGACGGTAATTATTGCCATAAATGGAGTCGAGGCGTTTTTTCAGGGTTTCCTTTCCCATGCCGCCTTTGCCCTGAAATAGCGGTCGCGGATTTATTTTATTCGATACTGCATAATGCAACTGGTGTTCTTTCAATTCGATGGATACCGCAATAAATGCATCTGAATTTTGCAAATCAGCGTGTTTAAAGGCATTTTCAATGAAAAAAGCCGTTATCAGAGGAGATACCAGTTTTTGTACCGCCCAGGCATCTCCTTCATCCACTTTTATGTTTACCCGCAAATCAAATAAAGGGTTTAATTTTATTTTATTCAATTCAATAAAATTCCGGGCAAACTCCAGTTCTTGTTTGAGTGAGATAAGCTGCACATTGCTGTCGTATAGTATGTAATCCAGCACCCAGCTTAATTTTTCGAGCGATTGGTAAGTGCGGAAGGCATATGATTGAATGGAATTAAGGGTGTTTTTAAACAGGTGCGGATTCAGCTTGAACTGAGTATTTTCGAACACCAGGGAATTTATTTTGTTGTTCAGATCCTCACTTTGTGCACTCAGTCTGTTGTTCTCGGCTTGCAGGCGTCGTAATTTTTTTTGCTGGAGATAAAACAGCCCGGCTAAGAGGATACATAAGAAACTAAGACCTGCAATAATAATGAGCATAGTAAACCCCGAATTGAAGTATAAAAATACAAAAACAGTTGATTCCGCTTACGCATACACTGATGAGGGCAAATGTTTAGTACACATTTGAGCCAGGTGGTGCGAAAAGTATGGGTAAACCTTAGGGCAAAAGCATAAAAGACATAACCTACGAATGAAATATCCATGGTTGGCAAACACAAATGAAATTTAAACGGATTATTGTAGATGACAAAAAAACAAAAAGCCTTAGCTACATGTGAAAATAAGTTTTGTTTTCCTCAATGTATTTTAAGACCTCTTCTTTGCCCATTTTACTTACAACAGAAGTAATAAAACTGGGTGGAAGCTCTTCCCAGCTTTGCAATAATTGTTCTTTGTAAACAGCAATGTTCGTTTTCAGTTCGGTTTTAGTCAGTTTATCGGCTTTGGTAAAGATGATAGAGAAGGAAATCTGATTCTCGCCCAGCCACTCCATAAATTCAAGGTCGATTTTTTGAGGGGCAAGCCGGCTATCGATGAGCACAAAAAGGCAAATCAGATTTTTTCGTAGGGTAATATAACCGGCAATCATTTTCTCAAAATCCTGCCGTTGTTCTTTAGAAACACTGGCATAACCATAGCCTGGCAAATCTACCAGATACCATTCGTTGTTGATAAGAAAATGATTGATCAACTGGGTTTTCCCCGGTTTGGAAGATGTTTTAGCGAGATCATGCTGATTGCACAAGGTATTGATCAGCGAGGATTTTCCCACGTTGCTTCGCCCAATAAAGGCAAATTCGGCTTTATCTGCAGGTGGGCACTGGGTATATTCTTTGCTGCTTTTTAAAAAAGTGGCTATTCTTATCTTCATAAGCTTAATTGTTCGGATTTGCTGCCGAAGCAGTATTAGGTGCTTTGGCCTTCCCTTGCGAAAGTGCCGCAAGATTGGCAATACGATACAACATACGGGCTCCAACATTGGCGTCCCACTCGTCCTCGCCTGGAGCTACTTCGTTTATATCAAACGCAATGATTTTCTTCCCTGCTTTTACGAGTTTTTCAATCAGGAATAATACCTGTTCGGCTTCAAAACCTCCGGCTACGGGAGTTCCGGTGTTCGGACACAGTTTCGGGTCTAAACCGTCAATATCGAAACTCAGGTAAACGTGTTCGGGCAATTCACTTATAATCTTGTCGCAGCTTTGACTCCATGTTTCGCCAGCATAAGCAGCCTGTTTCAGGTCGCGATCGAAAAAGGTTTTTACCCTTGCTTCCGGGTCGCTCATAATGGTATGCTCTGCTTCGCAATAATCACGTATACCCACCTGCACCAGCTTTTCCACCTGTTTGATTTTAAGTGCATTAAACATAATGGAGGCGTGAGAAAATTCAAAACCCTCGTAAGCATCACGTAAATCAGCATGTGCGTCAATTTGCAACACTGCAAAGGAAGAATATCGCTCGGCAAGAGCCTGCATCATGCCCAATGGAGTGGAATGATCGCCGCCGATGAGTCCAACTACTTTGCCTTTATTCAGGTAATGAAGTGCTTTGTTTTTCACCCAATTGTTAAGATAAAGACAAGCTTCCCGAATCTCCTGCAATATTTGTTGCATTTCCTGACTCTTTCCAGGATCTTCACCACCCGCATACAGGTCAATATACTTTTCGGCTTTCGGGCGCAGCCTTGTACTTTTCTGCATAAGTTCTTCTCCCGTTTCGACCATGGCAATGCCGGCTTTCCAGGCATCTTTTACATTGGGGTCATACAAATCTACCTGAAAAGAAGCATCGAAAATCGCATCGGGCCCCAGCGCTGTTCCGCCGCCATAACTTACAGTTACTTCCCATGGAGCCGGGATGATGACAATATCCGCTTCTTCAGCAGTAAATGGCAATCCAAAAAGATTAGCGGTGGTATCCCCGATACTGTTGGGGTCGAAATTTTTTATTTTTTCTTCTTTGGTCATAGGTTAGGTATAAGTATTTAAACACAAGACTTAAGATGTTGGTTGTATTTGTCAACTGCTTGTGTGATATGTTGTTTTTGTATTCCCTCTGCAAACTCTAAACTTTCATGGTGCAAGCCTTTCCAGTTTCCAGCCACCGGTATTTTGCAAAGTATAACACAATCTGTCGTGCAGACGGCTGGGTCTTCCCTGCCAGAATTCATAATATTCCGCTTTCAGCAGATAACCACCCCAGAATTCAGGACGGGGCACGTCTTCGTGCGGATAACGTTTGTCAAATTCTGTAACGAGATTTTCCAGCTCCTCTCTGTTTTTCAGCACTGTACTTTGTGGGCTACTCCAGGCTCCTATACGGGAAGTACGCGGGCGACTGTAAAAATACTTATCGGAAGCTTCTTTGGTATTCTTTTTCACAAGCCCTTCTATACGTATCTGTCTTTCCAATTCTGGCCAGAAAAAGGTGAGGCTGGCTTGTGGGTTTTCTGCTAACTCACGACCTTTGCGGCTGTTGTAATTAGTAAAGAGCCCAAAGCGGTTTTCGTAAAACTCGCGAAAGAGTACCACTCGACCAGAAGGTTTACCATCAGCAGTGGCTGTTGAAAGCACACAGGCATTTGGCTCATTTACTTTAGCTTCCAAAGCCTGATGGAACCAGGTTTCAAATTGAAGTGAAGGATTTTGGTGAACTTCGTTTTCATGGAGTTGCATCCGGCTAAAATCGTGGCGCAGGGCACGAATATTTTTGTTCAACTCTTCCATAAACGTAATTTTGTGCAAAGATACATTTTGCAGCGGGTTTTATACTGCATGAGGTATTTCATGTATAGATTATGTTTTTTATGTTTTGTCACATGGTATGCCCATACTTTTCGCACCACATGGCTCAAATGTGTACTGCACATTTGCCCTCATCAGTGTTTGCGTAAGCGGAATAATGAGTATTTCATAATTATCTATTATCTTGTATTACGTATGGAAATTGCGCAGGGAAAAATACTGATAGCCCAACCTTTTTTGAACGACGGTAATTTTAAGCGGACAGTTATTTTATTGTCGGAACACAACGATTATGGCACCATGGGTTTTGTGGTAAACAGGCCAATGCACCTACGGCTGAAAGATGTATTACCCGATTTCCCTGATTTATTGAATCCACTTTATTATGGAGGCCCGGTAGCGCCTAACCAACTTTTTTTTATACACCGTGCAGCCGATCGTATTAAAAATTCCATGCCCATAACAAAAAAATATTGCTGGGGCGGCGATTTTGAAGATGTGATAAGGCTTGTGCGCTCGCGTGAATTGTCGGGAAAAGAGGTGAAATTCTTTGTAGGATATGCCGGCTGGGAACCACATCAACTGGATACTGAGATGGAACAAAAGGCCTGGTTTCTGGCTGATACGGATTATCACAACATTATGTTAGACAATGCAAGTGAAATATGGGGTAATGAATTACGCCGTATGGGCAGTAATTATGCGGTTTTCAGTAATTTTCCCGACGACCCCTCATTAAATTAACCCGTAAAACATGAGGATTGATATCATAACCGTACTGCCTGAACTACTGGAAAGCCCTTTCCGGCATAGTATATTAAAGCGGGCTATAGAAAAGAAACTCGTGGAGGTAAACCTCATAAATCTTCGCGATTACAGCACCGACAAGCACAAACAAACAGATGATTATGCCTTTGGCGGAGGTGCAGGTATGGTAATGATGATAGAACCTATTGCCAATTGTATAAATACGCTAAAAAAGGAGCGTAACTATGAAGAAGTGCTTTACATGAGCCCCGATGGAGAATCGCTGAATCAGGGTGCGGCTAATTATCTTTCCACGCTTCGTAATATTGTTATACTTTGTGGCCATTATAAAGGGGTAGACGAACGGGTACGCGAACATTTTATTACCCGTGAAATATCTATTGGCGATTATGTGCTGAGTGGGGGAGAATTGGCTGCTGCTGTTGTGTGCGATAGTGTAATCCGCCTTATACCTGGTGTACTCAGCGACGAAACCTCGGCCTTAACCGATTCTTTTCAGGATGACTTGCTGGCTCCGCCTGTATACACCAGACCGGCTGAATATAATGGCTGGAAAGTACCTGAAATTCTGCTTTCCGGACACAACAAAAACATAGAAGCCTGGCGCATGGAGCAAAGTATGGAAAGAACGCGCCAACGCCGCCCCGATCTCTATAACAAACACAAGCCTTAAATTAATCAATCCCAGATTAGGCATTAGAAGAGGGGCAAGGCCACCGAATTATATGCATTATCCCCCTGGGTTAATCCCGATACAGAAAATCACCATTTGGGTGAATCCAGTTTCATTCAGATGGCTTGATTTTTTTAGTCGTTATTCATTTGAGGAACTCAAATGAATAAATTGGGTTAATTCAATGACAGATGGGGGAATCCGCTGTGAATACTGTCGAAAAAGGCAAGTTCACTGATTTCGGGGTGCATAAAATTAATGAGTGGAAATTGAGAAAGTACATCCATTACTGCTCTTTCATGCTTAGCCTCAATAGTTACCCATAATCTGGAACGATCCATCGACAGGGCATAGTTTACAATAACACCACTGTTCATCAATTGGTTCACCAATTTTCGCTGGGCGGGAATAAGATTAATAAATTCCGCGCTAAACGCCCTTTTTAACTCAATATCAACAAAAAAAGTACTCATAGTCCCTTTATCATTCTTTGGTCTCACAAATCTACATTCTTTTCATCCGCTTTCAAGGTTGTGTGAGCTATTTGTGAAAAACTAATTGTTTCGACCGGATCATGCACTAGAGGAAGGTTTATGTTAGGGCCTGCTGAAAAACTCATTACCCCCCTGTTACCAACCTGTTCAGCCAATTTTTTTATAAAGAAATGCAAGGAATTTTAAAGTGAGTAGTTTAAAACCTTGC
>JACCDG011406246.1_pt1 | contig 18746 bp, 35 predicted proteins | sample 7442471 | NCBI WGS metagenome assembly JACCDG01 (sample SAMN15323444, study PRJNA562643) | freshwater metagenome | isolation source: river surface water | place: USA:Blue River Watershed | collected 2017-08-17 | reverse complement strand
TGCGAAGAATGTGGAAAAACCTTCATTCAATACGCAACTATTAGCATCACATACAACACTGAGCAGATTAATGAGTAAAAGCCATGAAATGGAAATCAGAGACCTTAGAAGTGGTCGTCCGCTATCGCATCAGCTACACCGACGAAGCATCGCGCAAGGGGGCGATTCGGCAGATCAAGAATGGATATAGCGAGCTTCTGCACTTAGGGAAGCGCGAGTATTCAATCAAGCGCCTCAAGAAAGGTGTGCGCGTTTTGGAGGCAAAGCCATGAGCTACGAGCAAATCAGCAGCACGACACCGAAATCAAGGAAGCCGCACCGCTGCATGTGGTGTGGTGAATCAATCCAAGTCGGCGAGGTTCACAATCGAGAGACCGGCACCTACTACGGGGAATTTCAGGACAACCGATTCCACTCCGAATGCTTTGGCCCAATGCAGGAGCATTGCCAAGAGAACGATGGCGAATTTTTCCCATATGAAAACGAGAGGCCAACTAAGGAGGCAAAGCCATGATCACCGCACACGAAGTTGTCCCCACCGCGCACCCGTCGCGCGAAGGCCAGTTATACTGCAGCCGATGCCAAGGCCGCGTCTTCCTCGACGCATGCCAGACCTGCGACGGCGACGGCTACATCTACGAACTTGGAAAACCCAAATACTGCCCGCGCTGCGACGGAGAGTGCGGCACTTGGAAACATGAGGTGGAAGAGTGAAAGACCAACAAATCAACGAGGCAATTGCGGAAATCACGGGCACTGACAAGCTGGTTGGCTTGCAGCGGCGTGGCCTTTGGTATCGCCCTCAAGGGCACGGCTACACTGGCAACGTGGCGGAAGCGTGGCGCCTGACATTTGATGAGGCGAAGAGGCACGAGAACCTGCGCGACATGGAGCCGGTTGTAATTGTGAAGTTCCCAATACCAGACTACTGCAACGACCTGAATGCGATGCATGAGGCGTTTGAGGCAATCCACATCAGCAATATCGACTTGCTGGAGCACTACTTGGGGGAGTTGACATTAACGGATGGATTGACGATGCGCCGTTCGTTTGTTGGGGAAAGGTACAAACTGTTCACGGCGACAGCACGCCAACGCGCTGAAGCCCTCCTTCGCGCTCATGGAAAGTGGGTGGAAGAGTGAAAACCGATTTCGACAGAGAGTTATTTGAGCGTGCGTTTTCGGCCCACATTAATTCGTGCCGTAGAACTTGTGCCTGCGGAAGAGTGTTTTGGGACGGCGAGAACGCTGGATACTCCTGGGAAGATGGTGAGATCGAGGCCCTTGAGAACAACCCTAACGCCACGGTGCTTCCTTACGCGGTTTCGATCTTGAGCATTGAAGGCCGAGAAGTTGTTGCCGATTGCGATTGCTGGATTGATAGAGCGAAAGCATTGACCAAAATTCTCGACCTAAACGCGGATCAATTTACCAATTGGTACAACCTGCGAAAGAAGCGTGCCATCGCGGAGGCCGCCAAAATGCCGGAGGTGAAGTTATGACCACCCACGACCTATCCGCCCACGCTGACGCGATTTGCTCTCGGATCTTTGACGTGAGCGTCCAAGAGATTCGCGGTCGATCAAGAAGTGCTTCAGTCTGCGACGCAAGACACGCCGCTTGGTGGATTCTGCGTGAACGCGGAACAACACTTCAGTCCATAGGCAGAGAATACAAAGTGCATCACTCTACCGTACTCAGCGCAATTCTACGTATCGACAATGTGAAGGCAACGGAGCCTCTCATGTTTCACTCACTAGTTGTTTGCCAATACCAGTTTGGAAAGGCCACACAATGAACCCACAAGAACTATTCAAGTCAGACGGAAAATCTGCAGGCGTTTGGTTTTGCGACAAGTGCAAGCTCGTTCACGGACAATTGATACTTGCAGATCAATGCTGCGATCCGAAGTGTCAAACCTGCGGTACGCCATGCAAACCTTACTACACGCTTTGCGAGGAATGCCTCAAAACGTCACGCAACATTCAAGAGGTTGAACGTTTCAAGAAGGCGGAAAAGATTCCAGAGCATCAACACACTGGCGGCGTGTTTTACGGTGACGCGTATCACGAGAGTATGGCTGATTTTCGAGAGAGCCACGACGAGGAGGATATTGATCCAATCCACTATTTATGGGCCGCAACGCCAGAGGTATTTGTTAACATCGACGCTGAACAACTGTTGGAGAGTGTTGCGGAGGATGGATATGATGGATTCTCCACCGATGATTTAAACGGTGTCGCAGAGCTGCGGGCGGCCATAGAGGCATTCAACGAAGCAAACAAGGGTATTCTGGCTTACAGCATCGATACCACGCGAGCGGTTATTTTGGAGAAACAACCATGACACTAACCACCATCCGGCGCATTAAGCCACCAAAGCGCCCCAAGACGGACCTGCAGCGCCTTCAGGACAAGGCCAAGCGCCAGAAGCATGAGAACCGCTTTGAATTCTTGTGGAAGGCCATTTGCGGCCATCCGTTGAAGCGCGAGCATCGGTTCGACGAGAAGCGGAAATGGCGCTTTGACTTCGCGCACCATGACACCCAGGTCGCAATCGAGATCGAGGGCGGAGTCTGGTCCAAGAGCAGGCACACGAACGGCGCTGGTTACACCAAGGACTGCGAGAAGTACAACACGGCCACGCTCCAAGGCTGGCGCATTTTCCGCCTCACGCCTGACATGATCACGGCGATCAACCTGCAATACATCAAGGGTTACATTGAAGGAATCTTGATCGCGAGGGATCACTAATCTCTTGCAATCCACCTCCTAGCGTGTAGACAGGACGAAACGGGATTGACACCCCGACAACATGCAGAGCCGTGAAAACAACTGAACATCCAAACCAACCTCTCACAGGGGAAGTCATAGGCGCAACGCCTTGCTCTGCATCCCGTGTCAACTGTGGGCGGTTGGTTTGGGTCTTTTGAATTATGACCCTAGAAATACCACAGCAGAACAAGGTGCGGGTTTCGGTTATCGACAAGGTTTACGTCCGAATTTCCGAGCAAAACTTCGCTGGCGATCAGTCGGACATAGTCATTCACAAAGACAATGTGAACCAGTTGTGCGAGATGTTGAAAAAGTGCGCCGAAATAGCCAGTGAAGGCGATCCGCTATGAACGGCTACACCAAGCTTTTCCAAAGCCTTGTAACTTCATCACTCTGGACCGAGAGCGACCGGACCAGGATTGTTTGGATCACCCTTTTAGCCATGGCGGACAAGTACGGAGAAATCCAAGCGTCAATTCCAGGACTTGCGCGAATCGCGGGAGTGCCACTGGAAGACTGCGAGAAAGCAATTGAGCTTTTCCTTGCACCAGACAAGCACAGCCGAACAGAGGATTTCGAGGGGCGACGAATTGAAAAGATTGATGGCGGATGGGCGCTCCTTAACCACGCGAAATATCGACGCATGGCCAGCGACATTGACCGCCGAGAGAAGGCAGCAGAAAGGAAGCGTCGGCAAAGAAACCGCGACGAGTCACGCCATGTCACGCCATGTCACGCATCAGTCACGCATGGTCCCGTTTCTGTCACGCCAGAATGTGCCATAGCAGAAGCAGAAGCAGAAGCAGAAGCAGAGATGCAATCAAACTCTATACCCATAAACCCCCTTTTCGCCGCATCGCAGGCTCCTGAAGCGTCGGCTGGCGCCTCCTTGGTTCAAAAAGAGATTTCCGCTGTCATGGTATGCCATGAGGCATCAAAAACGCCTGAGGACGGAAAAGCGGCTCAATTTGAGGCATTCAGGATTCGGGTTGGACTCATGCTTCGGCGGCGACCAACGACGAGATGGAGTGACAAGGAGCTAAAGGCGCTAGCCGCAGTCGTAAAGCTTCAAACTCCTGAAGAGGACATCGCGCTTCTGGAAAAACGCTACGCATCCAATGAACCATATCTCCGAAAAGACATCCTTTCATTGCTCAACCACTGGGGCGGTGAAATCGACAAGGCCACAAACCAAACAAGGGTAGTTCAAACCGCATCCCCCCGCCTCATCGGCACAAACACCCCCGACGACTCCGGTTTTTGACATGAACACCAACGAGGAAATGACGCGAACACAACCCCCCGACTCATCGGCACAAACACCCCCGACGACTCAGGTTTTTGACATGAACACCAACGAGGAAATGACGCGAACGCAAGCGACCTGCGAAACCTGCCAAGGGCAGTTTCAAGCCGCCGTCGTTTTCTCGCCGTTCAACCCCCAAAAAGAACTTTTCCGACAGAAACACTGCGGACCTTGCATTGAACGACGCAACCAAACCGTCGCCAATGACGCAGAAATGGCCCGCCAAGCGATTTTTAAGCGTCAGACGGACGTTGAATGGGGTAACCTGTGCCCGATCGATTTTAGGGCCATTTCTGAAGGCGGGCAGACGGACGTTGAGCGGCTGGCGAAGGAAACGCCACAGCTCCCGAAGATCGTCGCGCATCCCCTGGGTGACCGGGGATTGATCCTCCGAGGCGGAACTGGGGCTGGGAAAACCCGGAGCATGTATCGGCTCTTCAGGGCGTATTTCGACAAATCGCCACGACCGAAGCTTATCGCGATGACTTCGGGCCAATTCGACCGGCAATGTCGGGACGCCGCTGGGACGTTCACGCTCTCGCAATGGTTCGACCGGCTGGCAAAAGCGGATGCCTTGTTCATTGACGACATCGGCAAGGGCAAGTGGACGCCTGCGACGGCTTCGCAGTTTTGGGAGCTGGTCGACGACAGGACGCGGAACCGACGGCCAATTTTTCTGACAACGAACCTGAACGGAGAGACGCTGGTTTCAAGCTTGGGTCTGGATCGGGACATTGCCGAGCCTCTGCTTCGGAGGATTCGGGAGACGTGTGACGTGATCGTTTTGAACAAAGAGAAGAAGGGGTGATGTATGGGAAAATCAAAGAACAAGCAGAAAAGCATGCGGAGAATTGCGTCAATGGGGACGCATTTAGAAGCGCGAACACACTCAAAGTATACACAGCGTCCCGATGCGCTAATGCGAAAGGATGAAGCAATCTGCGACTGGTGTGGCGGAAGCGCCAAGACACGCATGCCGCACAATGGCGAATGGATCTGCATCAAGTGTAAAATTTCGACGATCAAAGACTGAACACTACCCACCACAAAATGAGCGAACGAAAAAGAAAACTTCGAGGGCCACTAACGCCAAGGGACCACCAAGTGCTCCAATTGAGCGCGCGGGGCAAGAGAACAAAGGACATCGCCGAGGAACTGAAGATCAGCAGGTTCACAGTGAACTCTCATGTACGAAACATCTACGAACGGTCGAACTCCACTAGCCTTGTAGAGGCTTACGCTAAAACCTACGGAGACACAGCGCAGCTTGCAGAACTTCGGCGCATTTTCCTTTCGGAGAATTCGCCTGCAATCAAATGGCACAAAACTGAGCTGAGACTTCCGGCGAACAAGCAACAGGTGCTTATGCAGGTTGAGAACGCAGCGCCAAAGGAGGGCTACTATATCGCGTCAAAGTGGTTCACCAAGGCCATGGTGCAGGTTGAGCCTCCTATGGAGTGGGCGGACGCTTCCCTGGCGTCGTTTGAAAGTGAGGTGGCGGCGTGACCTACATCACCAGAACATTGAAAACCGTCGTCATGCCTGAAGGCGATGAAATCATTTCCGAAAACGCACTAACCGTTGAGATCATCAACGAAGGTGCCGGGGAGTTCGTCGAACTGTCTTCGCAGCATCCTGAATGCGGACCTATCAGGATTGACCCTGACGAATGGGAGGCGGTGAAGGCTGAGATCGACCGAACTTTTAACGCGATCAAAAACAACCAGGTGAAGAAATGACCACCACCGACACCCTTATCGCCATGATCCGCGAACGCCACGCGGCTGGTCTCGCAAAGTATGGCGTGACCGTTGACCGCAAAGACCTCACGCCAGAGCAATGGCTTCAGCACTCCATCGAGGAGCGCGTTGACGATCTGCAGTACATGATGCGGCTGCGCGAGGAGATTGCGGCGCTTCGCCAAAACCGCGACGATTGGAAACGCTGCGCCGAGATGCTCAATGACGTTTCACTGATGGAGCGTTATCGAGAAATTGGAGACAATTGCGAATCACGCCGCAATAACGCCGATCAATTGTTTTCCATTTTGAGCGGGAAGATTTCAAATGACCACCATAACCCAAACCCCTGAACCAATCGGCCCCATCCCGCGCAACCTGTGCGTTGCAGACGGCGACGGGTGGCTTTTGCTGCCTGCGATGGTCGTTGCAATCGTGGTGTGCTTTGCGTGTCGGTGGGTGATGAAGGATAATTTATGCTAATAACATCACTGTTATCTAAAGAAGAGATCCAAAAGGCGTTAAACGAACGAAACAAAAACGAGCGCGAAGATTATGCCAAATGGAGAATTCAAATTGCCATTTACGAGGAGCGCGAAAAGTGGATGTTCAGATGTCTCTACGTGTTCGTCGCTGGTATGGCAGTGGCGGCGGTGATCTTTTCTTTCCTGGATCTTTTGAACTCGAAGCAATGAGACCACCATACAGAGAACACCTGACGTTCGCTGAAAATAACCGCGTAAACAGGTTAATGCGATTAAGCAAAAGAGATGGAGATGGTTATATCTTTTCAGGCAGAATTGATTTCATAGTCATGGAATCGATATTGAGATCGCTTGAAAAATACTCAGTTCCAATAATGGATTCAGATACGAATTCAATTTCACTTCTTGAATTATGCGAAATGAGCGACGCTGAAATTGAGAAGTATTTAACAAATACGCAATGACACACGACCAAGCATGGGCCTGGCTTATTTCAAACCTCGGCGAGCAAAAGGCGCTGGCAACCGTCGCGGCGTGCGAGCAGTATCAAGACAAGCTTGAAGCGATCGTTGTTGTTACATACAACGCCAGCGATCCGAGGCGGCAACAATTTCGACGGGCAATTAGAACACTAACAAAGAGCGAAAAATGAACGCAGAAGAACTAATCGAAGCGGCGAGAAAAACTGCCGACTTTCAAAACGCAACCGTTGCGATACTTGAAAAAGGACTCAATGCCACATGGAAGAACACACTTGATCTTGAAAACTTAGATCAATGCATGCTTAACGCAGTTGTAAAAGCTCTTCGCGAAATGATCTTAAATCACGGCGATTCTGTCCGTTTGGCCGTTACAATCGTCGCATTCGAGGTGCAAATTGAGAATGCAAAAGGTCGGCAGGCTGAAAGGAACAACTAATCATGAACCATCCAAATGTAGTTATCTACGGCGGCAATCTCACGCGAGATCCGGAAGTGCGATTCACTCCGAAAGGCACAGCAATCTGCGAACTGTCCATCGCAAACACTGAAAAATGGACATCGGAGTCAGGCGAAGCGAAAGAGCGAACATGCTTTGCGGGCGCGACGATTTGGGGTAAGTCTGGCGAGGTGTTCGCGCAGTACCACAAGAAAGGCCAGCAATGCCTCGTCCAAGGGCGTTTGATGCAAGAGACGTGGGATGACAAGGAAAGCGGCAAGAAGCGCGAAAAAACAAAGATCCGCGTTGATCAGTGGTTTTTCGTTGGAGGCAAGCGCGATGGCGAAAGAGGCGCAGATCCAGCACCGAGCCAACAAAGCGCGCCACGGGGCAACGTGGCGCCAGCGCAAAAGCCCGCGCAGGCTGAAGATGATTCCGATTCAATTCCGTTTTGATCTATTAAAACCGAGCAAATCGAATGGTGGATGCCTAAGGAGCGAATGCCTGAAGAAGGAAGCGACTCGCTTATGGTTAAAGTCGGATGTGAGGTTCATTTCAACTGGGCTTTCTTTTGGGACACGTGGGCAAGCGACAATGGAGCGCAACCACCGCCTGACTTTTGGGCGTACAATCCGAAGGGGCCGCAATGAAAGAGGAAATCGAATGGCGTCAAATGTCCTGCCATGAAGACAGGGACATGCCGTCGAACTGGTCAACCGTGATCCTAAAGCTAAAACGTGGGTGCGTTCTGGTTGCTACATACATTGACGGAGAGTTCCAATGCGAAGGAGAACAAGTTGAATTCAAAAGCATTCAATGGTGGGCCTACATGCCAAAGGGGCCGCAATGACAGAGCAACCCGCACGCGTACCGCCCATGTGCAAACGCTGCGGCGTGTTGATCAAGGGCCAGGAGCCCGACGCGTGGCTTACTTCGTGGTGGAGTCGGTGCGAGAAGTGCCATGCGTGGTCAGAGCACACGTTTTCAGAGAAGGAGAATTTGCCGGATAAATGACGGACAAAGAAAGGTTACAAAATGAGCGATCAAGAATTGAGACAACGGTTTCTGGCTTACAAAGCCGAAAAGGGATACAAGCGCACGAATGACGGGATGAAACTGGTTGACTGGGACTACCCCATCGAGAACGTCAAAAACGAAGTCAAAACCCACATGACCGAAATGGAGGATGAGCTTTTATGGTGCGAGTTCCTTCTCGATTGGATAAAGGAGATGTCGTCAAAATGAGCAGAGACAAACCACCGACCCCAAAAGAAACCCGTGAGGCGTACAAGAAATGGCTTAAGCGTCGCGGGTTTGAATACGAATATGACCAGCAAGTCCGCAGAGAGCAATGGCATCAAAAGCACCATGAAGGCAAAAGAACTAAGCAAAAGGCAAAGCGAACTCCTAAAGCTCCTTAAACTGGGGTTCACGAGCCGCGATTGCGCAAAGAAGATGGGCATCACGTACAACACCGTCGTGACCATGAGGAGCGTGATGCGTAAGAAATATGACGTGGCAAACGTCGCCAGCCTCGTGTCCGCCACAGGACAAGGCGATTGCGCCTCGTTCGAGAACGTCAAAGAGTTCATGGTCGCGTTCAAGCAGTTCATTCCAAACACGGTGAAACTGCCAGACAAGGCCGCGCAACGCCTGCGCGTTAGGCTGATCATAGAGGAGCTAAACGAGCTTGAGAGAGCATGGATGGACAACGACGCCGCAGGATACTTCGACGGGCTTTTGGATCTCTCCTACGTCATCCTTGGCGCAGCAATCGCCTCTGGAATCAATCGAAAGCAATGGGTTGAAGGATTCGCAGAGGTTCATAGGTCAAACATGTCCAAGTTTTGGACTACGGAACAGGTGAAAGGAATCAAAGACGCCGATGCACTGCAACCGACACACTTGGGAGACCGCTGGATCGTCAAAGACAGCTCTGGAAAAGTCGTCAAGCCCGACACATACTCGAAGGCGAAACTATCACAAATACTGGCATCAAAATGAAACCATCAATTGCGGCATTCATCCAGGCCATGGCCTGCATCCTCACGGGGTGTACCAGCACCAGCAAACTCACAACCTCTGAAGTGGTCCTGAAGCATGGGTCAAACGAGGTTCGAATTACCCAGCCAAAGGACACATCCTTCAAGGATTTCATGATCTCGCCAGACGGTACGGTGAGAATCAAAGATTATCGAAGCACTGCGAACGAGGCGGCAATTGCCAGCTCCGAGCGTCAAGCCGATTTCAACAACAACCTTATGATGTGGCTAATGCAGCGCGCTGATCAGAGAATTGACCAAGTTGGAGTTCCTGCGGCAAGAGCTTACGGTATTCCGGTTCAACCACTTCCTGAACTAACGAATCGAATAAACCTGCCTTCCAATTTTACCGCCCCACAAAACGGCGGAGTCAACACAAAATGAAGCCTAAACGTCCCGGTGGCTCCAAAAAGGGCTGCTAAGTTCAAGAGATAGTCGCAAACCACCTCGCGGAAAACGGGGTGGCCTTTTTGCTTTGCTTTTTCACGACATCGAAGCCAATTCAAGACAAAGGCGATAACATGAGTGGAATCAGGCCAACAGACGAAGAGGTTGAGGAGAAGGTTGAGTATGTGATGGAACTTGAGGCCGCCGCGCTGCTTCCAGGGCAGATCAAGAGGGCGTTTAGAGAAAAGTACGGCCCGACTCCTCATCAGACCATTACTGACTACGTCAATCGCGCGCGCGCGCGACTCCAAGAGAGCCACAAGGAAAAGGCGGAAGAACTGGCTAAAAAGGCCATTTCAAGGTATGAAGCAATCATCCGCGATCCATCGACGGACGCAAACGCGCGTATCCGCGCACAGGAGCGCATTGACAAGATTTGGGGCGTTGAAGCCCCTGCTAGGACTGAATTGTCAGGAGTGAATGGAGGAGCGATTCAGATCGAGCAACTGATTGCCGCAAGCGAACTAACGCCAGATGACGTAAAGCGCGCTGTGGCTTTGGCGGTTAAAACGAATGACGAATAAGGAGCGATATGAGCGGCGCACTTGATTACACGGTAGTTTTTTGCCAAAGGTGTGGAACGTTTTTCAACCATTCACAAGCGCACGATTGCGCGCCTAAAATAGAGCGTGCTTTTAGATCGAAGCGGGTTGAAGAAAAACCCAAAAGCGATACGCCTAGAACGGATGCGGAAGAAACATTTGGCGACAACTTTGGTATGAATTCCTGCGTGAGCGACGACTTTGCCAGGCAACTTGAGCGTGAGCTAAACGCATCGAACGATCGAATCAAGAGACTTGAGAAGGCGGGTGATGAGCTGGAGTTGTGGTGCGAAGGAGATGAACCGTGCAAAGCGTGGAAGGATGCAAAGAAACCCCTGAATGACCGCCACTGAAACACCCGAAAGCCTCAAAGAGCTAGGCTTAGGCATGAGAGCGTCGAGGGACTTCCCCGGCGCTCTTTCTGCATGGCTAGATCCACGTTATGACCCAACAGAGTTCAGTCAGCGCGCAATCCGCGCAATCTGTGGCACCAAGGAACGTGTTATCATCGTTCTTCCTCCGTCGCATGGTAAGTCACGGGCCGTTGCTGAGGCTTTAACGTGGCTCCTTGGCGCAAAGCCACAGCACAAAATCACGCTGGCAAGTTGGAGCGACGCCCACGGAATCGCCACGGCAAGGACGGTTCGCGACCGCATAGCACAATCTCCACGCCTGAAGCTGGTATTTCCACGGCTGAGGCTTTCCGGTTCGTCCAGGGCCGTCGCAGACATCGAAACGGACACAGGCGGAGGCTTGTCTACCATCCGCGTTGGCGAGCAAGTTCCGATGTGCGACCTGCTTGTCATTGACGATCCCCTGCAAAGCTACACAGAGGCCGCTAGCGCGGTTAATCGCGCCAAGGTGTGGGATTGGTACATCAGCGCAGCATTCACGCGCCTGAACGTTGGCGGGCGCATTGTGTTGATATGCTCGCGAACGCACGACGAGGACCTTGCAGGGCGGCTGATTGCACAAGGCGGCTGGCGGGTGGTCCATTACAAGGCTATCAATGACGACGTGGCGCTGTGGCCCGCCAAGATCCCATTGGACTACCTCCGAAAGACGCAAGCGGCGATCACGGAAGCGCCGTTCAAAACAGCTTACCAAGGGGAGCCAGACAAAAGCGATGGGCGCGGTTCAACGGCGATGCCGAGGCGAGAGTCGTTCAAAGAGTTTCTTGAGAAAGACGCGATGGTTCCAGGCGACCCGTCAAAGCGCGAGACGCGAGGCACGTTCCAGGCGTTCACGTTCCACGGTCGCGAGGCTTTGGTTGAAATCGTCCACACCATCGACTCGATTCTGGCTGGGCCAATCAAAGACGCACAGGTTGCCATTGCTGGCGGCGCGCAGTGGGGCAAGACGACGATTGAACACGCGTTTTCCGCGTACTGCACAGGCCAGTTGTTCCGTAACGTGATGACATTCCTTCCCACCGAGGATCTTGTCGCCGACATCGTCCAGACCAAGTTCCGCACGAACTGCGTCGATCAAATGCCGTGGTTCGCTGGCATGATCGAGCTTGGAAAGACCACGAACGAATCGGGCAAGACTGTCAACAGGGTGGGCGTCTACAGCGTCACGGATGGCATCAGGAAGGCCACCGGCATGTTCTGCGGGTTGAACAAGGTCCCGACGACCCACAGCGCGGACGTGGCGCTGGTTGACGAAGTAGACGATGTGAACCCTCAAAACGAGAAGTTCATTGCAGGGCGCCTCACAGCCTCGGACCTTCGCCTGATCGTGCGGGCTGGCACCCAACGCGTTCATGGGCGAGGAATGAACCGGGCGTGGAAGGATGGATCGCAAGGCGTCATGGAGCTTTCCTGCACGCAATGTGGCTTCTCCATGAACCCGGAAGAGTCTTTCCCTTCGATTGTATGCCTGAAGGACGACGACGCCACAGAACCGGCAAGGCTGACGTTTGCGGGGGATTTCCGAAGAGGGGATGAAATCATCTGCGGTCACAGTTCGGCCAATTCCTACTTCATGGGGTGCACAAAGTGCGGCGCGGAACTGGACCGGCACGACATCAAATGGAAGCACCGGCGGCCGGAGAAGATCGCGCAGAATGAATGGAGTTATCGCGTCTCCCAGCTTGGAATCCCGGCCATCGAGCTTGGAAAGATCGTCAACGAATGGGAAAAGGCGGTGAACGATGACGAGAAGATGCTCGTCTTCCGAACCGATGTCTTGGCTATCCCGAAGAGTACAGCGCAACGCCTGACGCCTGAAATCATCGATCGCGCGCGCAGAATCGAGGTGTTCGACGTGGCGCCTAAGCCTGTGAACAACCTGTCAGTGCGTTACGCAGGCTTGGACATGGGCGGGCGTTGCTGGTTTGTCGTGCGCGAGAAGGTCACAGACTACCACAAGCGCGTCGTGTGGGCTGAATCGATCCCGCTGCACCAAGTCAGCGACCGTGTCCCACAGTTGGCGGATCAGCTTGGAGTGGCAACGACGTTTATCGACCAAATGCCAGAGACCAAGGAAAGCCGAACGCTGGCAATGCGACTCAACGGATTGGACCATCAATCGCGATGGGGACACATCCCGACAAGCGGCGTTTGCCATGTGTCATTCGGAAATGGACTCGCCTTCAAGCGTGACGACAACGGCGAGGAGAAATGGATCGGCCTTAAGGCGGCTGTCGTGAGGTTCGACCACAAGAAGCCAGGGCAAGGGATTACGCAAAAGGCAGACTGGTTCATCGGTCCAGACGGGCGCGAAATATGCGTGCCGATGATCGTTTGTAACCGAACGGAGAGCGTCGACTTGGCCGTGCGCGAATTCCTGACGCCAACGGAAGGCGAGGTTGAGACATTTCCTAATATCGGAATCCGCCAAGTGCCGTCGATCCTGCTCCCAACATCAAAACTAGATATCTGGAAGGAGTTCGACGATCACCATATATCTGGATCAGAGAGAGAACGCGACGCGAATGGATCGATCGGAGATTATGTCGACGGGATAGCAAATCACTTGCTTTTCGCGAATACCTATGCCCGATTGGCGGAGATTATTGGAGGCCGGTCTAAGACTGCGCCTTTCAGTTATGGCCGTGCAACAACTCAGAATAGGACCAGCGGACTATGATGCCAGCAACCGTTGATAAGCCGGGATTGGACTTTCAGCGGGTGCAAACGTCTATCCAGATGCGTTTCAACCCGGTTCGTCTGGCTGACGCCACGCGGCTTGGCACTGAACTGGACGCGTTTTATCTTGGTTATCTGACGATTGCGCGGTTTTGGGAGGCGATGCTTGCGCGTGACGCCGACCTTAGGACTTCGTTCCGAAAGATCGGGGACGCCGTCGAGCAGTTGGAGTACCAGATCGTCAAGACTGAGAACGCATCGGGCATTGACGATTCGCTTGCAGAGAAACAGGTCGAGGTGCTTCAGAGCTTCTACAAGTCAATCTCCGTCACGGATGTCTACAAACAGGATCAGCTTGGCGGCGTTGGCCTTCTGGCGCGTCAATTGCTGGACGCTAGGGCATATGGATGGAGCGTTCACGAAATCACTTGGAAGCCTGAACCCGGCGGTCTGAGCGCTGAATTCAGGCGATGTCCGCTCTACTGGTTTGAGAACCGAACCGGCAAACTTCGGTTCCTCCTGAACGACTTTGACGTGTGGGGCGTCGAGATGAAGCCGAACGAGTGGCTTGTGGCTTGCAGCGACAACTTCATGGAGTCGGCCACATCGCTTTGGCTGTACAAAAAGGAGCTTTTGCAAGCGTGGGTCCGGTTCTGCTCCAAGTTTGGAATGCCTTTGCCGGTGATCAAGACGGACGCTAGCAAGGGTTCTGAAGATTGGAACAACGCCGTCGAGGCCGCAGGGAGCATTTCAGAGGATTGGGCTTTGGTCGTTAATACCGCAGCGTCGCTTGAGTTCGCCAATGTCGATCGAAGCGGCGATTCCACGTTCCAAGTGCTTTACGAGGATCTGAAGCGGACGCTCGTAACGCTGGTAATGGGCTCTGACCTTTCCACGATCAGCGCAGGCAGTGGAAGCGGACAAGGCGCGTCATTGCAGGGCCGTGACGACACGAAGCGAGAGAAGGCGGATTGCTCTTTCATTTCCGAGACGCTGCAACGCCACATCGACAAGTTCGTTCTCGAATACAACTTCGGCGAAGGCGTTCCAATCCTGGCGCGCTTCGTATTGGTCCCGTCCAAGCAGGTCGACTTCAACGCGGAGATTGCTGCGGACACGTTCCTGACGGCGCAAGGCGTGAGGCTTAGCAAAAACGATCTATTGGAACGCTATGGGCGCAAAGAGGCCGAAACCGAAGAGGATTCCACCACGCCACAGCAAGGCGACGCGCAGCAACAGCCAGAAGACGGCATGGCGAACAGCCTACAGTTGAGCAATGAACTTGTTTCCGAGGCTCAAAAGGAACTCGCCAGAGCGCGCGCGCACGATCTTCAAAGCGCAGCCCGTGAACTAAGCCACATCCTCCGTATAGATGATGTGCCTACTATGTTGAAGTCACTAAAACATTTTATAAGCAACTCAGAGGACCGCGCAAAGCACCTGTTGAACAATCCGTCACGCATGGCGAAGGCGATTGAGAATTTGCTTGCAACAGCGTTCCTTCAAGGCACTACATCTGCACCTAAGGTCTAATTAGATGGACACATCAAAGCTAGATAACTCGGACTCGATGCAGTTCTCGAATGGGAACCAGGTTTCCGTTAGCGAGGACGGATGGGCATTACTTGCGCCCTATGGCGATTCGATTTATCCGCTGACTCACGGCGGCAAAACCGTTGAAGTGATCCAGCGAATCACGAAGGAAAACGCGACGCAGATGGTCAACGCGTTTCGCTCTGTCGTTGGCCGCGTGACTCGGTGGATGCGTGGGTCTCCGATCTATCTTGGGCATCCTGACGATCCGCAGACCGGGCATCGTTACCCAGTGAAGGATCAAATCGGGATGTTTGCCGACCTTGAAGCGCGCGACGATGGCCTTTATGTGCGGCCCATGTTCAATGACAAGGGCCATTCCGTGCTGGAAAAGCCGGACAAGTACTATTTTTCCGGTCGATGGCCCGTCAAGGAAACGGGCGTTGTAAACGGGAAGCGGGTCTATGAACCCGTCAATGTAACCAGCATTGGGGTTACCAGGAATCCAAACCTGCCGACCGAGATGCTGAACGAGGACAAAAACCACATGGACAAATCCAAAATCATTGCACTTCTGAGCAAGTGCGGCGCGACGCTTTCCAACGATGCCACTGACGAACAAGTTCTTTCGGCTGTGGAAGGCATTCACACGGCGGCTAAGACGCTGGAAACCACGCTTGCGAACGAGAAGGCCACGCTTGAAAAGGCGCAAGGCGAACTCAAGGCGTTTAAGGACGCAGAACAGGCGCAGCGCAAGGTCCAGATCGAAAGCCTGATCAATGAACGCCTGACTTCTGGCGCAATCACCGAGGCCGAAAAGGCACTTTGGCAGACTCGTCTTGAAACCAACTTCAGCAACGAAGCTGACGCGTTGAAGGCTCTTTCTGCGAAGTTCAAGACTGAGCAGAACCAGGACGTGAATGGCAATCGCAATCGCAACCCTGACAGCGTCAAGGAAGCGGGCGCCAAGCTGATTCAACTCGCCAATGAGCGCAAGGAAGCGGTTCGCAAACAGAACCCGAACGAGCAATCGGAGGCCCAGATCTTCCGCATCGCCTACGCTCAAGTCGAGGCCGAGAACCCGACGTTGGTCGACACTCTCAAAATCCAAAAGTAAACAGACAACATGGCTGACATCGCAAACCAAACACAACCTCCTCTCGGAAACGCGGAGCGCGCGCAGCTCGAAGCCTTCAAGGCCAAGGAAGCACGCGAGAAGCGGATTCAAGAGATCATGCAGGAACGTAGCGCAATCTGTCGTGGCGCTATCCATGAAGGAATGCTGCGCGACATCGCCATTGCCCAAATCGAACACGACGAAAAGAACGCGGCCCGTGAGGCTGCGGACAAGGCGGCCAAAGAGGCTGCCAAGAAGTAACCAAACCAAATGAAACACCAGACAAACGATCTTCTCCGCAGTGCTCTGAAGCGTGTTAACACCACGGTCCAATCCATTGGCCGCGGCATGCGCTTTGACATTTCGCGGATTCGCTCCGATTGGAGCCCGGCCCAAAACCTCGCAGCTTTCAAGCGCCTGTTCACTCTCGGACGCTTTGAGCTTTGCAACGACGTGAACAGCGGCACGCACAGCACGGGTATCATCACCCGCGTTGGTGACGCTGCGATCGCGCAATACCTGCTGGTCCAGAAAGCATCATCGTTGGTTTCGACCAACGTCGCAGTGTTTACCTCCGGCAACCCGTTTGGCGTCACTCTCCAAGGTGGCGTCAGTGCGACCGAACCAAGCCCAGTGCGCCTCCTGTGCGGTGGCGTTGGAACCGTCCTGATGACTTCCGATTCGTCCGCTGCCGTGGCGGTTGGCGACATCCTCGTCGGCGTCTCTGGCGGCTCCGTGAAGACCAACACGGCAACCGGCGCTGAAGCTCTGATTGTTGGCATCGCGATCGAACCTTGCAGCAACGGCGCAACCGGCACCGACAAGGAATTCGAGGTCATGCCTTGCTACAACAACAAGTCTGTCTAAGCGACGCACAAACCGAAACACACAACTAAGAAAAACTTATGTACGACGCTGCAATCACAGACTTTACGAACGCTCGCGATTACGCCCGTGCGGTGGGTATGCAACTGGCTTCCGAATCTAATTTGGAAGTTGGCCAGATCTACGTCGCGAACGATTCCCGCTTCACCTCCGCCACGTTCAACCAGCCCCTCACCAACTTCGCCGTTGGCGGTTGGAATCAGGTTGGACTTGACGCTGAACTTCGCGCCTATGTTGGCGCCCCTGTCCAGGTGTCTCGACGGTTCAACTACAAGGTTTGGACCAATGCGGATTACCACAAGTCGGGAACCTCCGATGACTTGCGTGCGATTGGCGCTGACTTCAAGGAAGTGCGTCGGTCGAACTCCGAAGTGAACACGCAGGTTGCGAACCGTGGCTTGATCATGGTTCTCGACAAGGATGAGCTGGCAGAAGGCGTGATCACCGAGCAGATGGCCGTTTCCCACCTCACGGAACTCCTGAAGCTGAACCAGATTCGCCGTGCATCCGCTCTGATCATCGCAGCCGCGACCGATCAGGCTCAGACGTGGTCTTCCGGCACACGAGATGCCGACTATGACGCAATGGTTGAGCTGAACGATTACCAGGCCGCCGCTGGCATTGACGCTAATACCATTATCTTTGGCCGCTCCGCTTGGACAAACCGCGTTAGAACGCTTCGCGCTCTGGCAACTGCTGGTGGATTTGCAGGCGCGCCGCTTTCAGTCGACGAACTTGCAAGTGTTCTCAATGTCGATCAGGTCTACCGCGCTAACGCGGTTTACCAATCCGCGACGGCCACAAAAACCTCTATTGGAACCACAAAGGTTCTGTTCTTCCGCAAGAGCAACAGCGGCATGCGCGAAGATCCGTCCAACATCAAGTACTTCTGGGCTCCCACGACCAGCGGTGGCCAAGTGGCTGCGTTCCGTTACGAGGAAGGCGGCAAGAAGGTCATTATCGGCGTCGAACACAACGAATTGCTCGCCATCACCTACAGCGGCGCGATTCAGACAATCACCGTCAGCTAAGCTGGCACCTCCCAACACTGGGCCGGTTTGGTTTCGCTCGCCAGACCGGCCCTTTTACTAACTACAATCCATGTCCTGGGTCTCGATTACATCCACCGCCGATTTGGAGCACTACGTTGTTGCAGCCTTGGTGCGCGCAATCAACCAAGCGGCCCTTGGCGATACGCAGACCGATCGCTTCACGCGCGTTAACAGCGACGTGACGGCGCTTGTAAGGATGAGCGTGGCGAGCAATTCCAAGAACGTCCTGGACTCGGACACGACCAAGATCCCGCAAAGCCTGCGGCCCGATGCGTGCTGGATCATCGCATGGATGATGGCGATGGGGCTAGGCATCGAATTGACGGACCAGCAATCAAACGAGGTCGCAAACGCGCGGGAAAGGCTTCAGCAAGTCGCCAGAGGGGCTTTGACTATCGAGAAGCCAGACACCGAAGACACGGAGCCAGACGGGCAATCTGGCGCTGGAATCGAGATGATTGAAGGCAACGACAGGGTTTTCACGGTTTCGACGATGAATGGGCTATGAGAGCGTATTTTGCACTATTGTTTCTGATCCTCGCGCCACTCTTCGCGCGCGCTGCAACCATTGTTGGCCCTGTATATCTGTCATACAGTAATCGGCCATATAGCGGCCCGATTCTGTTGCGCCCGCTTTCGACGCCTCTTCCGTACACTCCGAACCTGATCACGGGCGGGGATTTCACGGTTAGGACGGACACCAATGGCCTCTTCAGCGTTGAGCTTCAGCCTGGAAACTATCGCGTCCAAGTTGGAGCTGATCGCCCATTTGTTATCGATGTGCCTACGAATGCGGCGACGTACACGATGCTTGA
>JACCDG011637756.1_pt1 | contig 18771 bp, 18 predicted proteins | sample 7442471 | NCBI WGS metagenome assembly JACCDG01 (sample SAMN15323444, study PRJNA562643) | freshwater metagenome | isolation source: river surface water | place: USA:Blue River Watershed | collected 2017-08-17 | reverse complement strand
GCGAAGTCAAGGAAATGGAAGTCCAGGGCCGCAACCTGTCCGAAGGCGTGCCGCGCAGCTTCACCATCAGCTCCAACGAGATCCTCGAAGCCCTGACCGATCCGCTGAACAACATCGTGTCGGCCGTTAAAACCGCTTTGGAGCAAACGCCTCCCGAGTTGGGCGCCGACATTGCCGAGCGCGGCATGATGCTCACCGGTGGTGGCGCTTTGTTGCGTGACTTGGACCGCCTGCTGGCCGAAGAAACAGGCTTGCCCGTGTTGGTGGCCGAAGACCCGCTGACCTGCGTGGCCCGTGGTTGCGGCATGGCGCTGGAGCGCATGGACCAGCTGGGCAGCATTTTCACCAGCGAGTAAAGCACCTGCGGGCCTGCACCACGCAGGTCCTCCACGGTCTTTCATCAACTCTGAATCCGGTGCATCCCGACTATGGCTCTGGATACCTTTGAGCGCAGTGTGCCGCCGATCTTTCGGCATGGCTTGTCCGCAACTTCCAAATTGGTGCTGTTGGCTTTGTTGTCCATTTTGCTGATGGCGGCGGACCACCGACTCAAAATTTCTTACCCCATCCGTGCCGGCATCGCCATGGTGTTGGCGCCTTTGCAGTGGTTGTCTTTGCAGCCGAGCCGTTTGGGTCATGCTGTGGGCGATTATTTTGTGGACCTGGATGAGGCCCGGGATGCCGCGCAAAGTTTCCAGACGCGGTCCATATCGCAAACCCAACGCTTGCAGCAAGTGGAGCAACTTCTGCAGGAGAACAAGCAACTGCGCGAATTGCTGGATTTGCGGAAAGATTTCTCAGGCCCCTCCAAGCCTGTTCAAGTTTTGTACGGAACCACCGATGCCTACAGTGAGCGTGTGGTGGTCGATCGTGGGCAATTGGCAGGCATTGAGCCAGGCTCTGCCGTGATCGATGCGGCCGGTGTCTTTGGGCAAGTCACGCGTGTGTACCCCTTGGTCAGCGAAGTCACCATGCTCACTGATCGAGGACAAAGCATTCCCGTGATGAACGCCCGTACAGGGACTCGCCATGTGGCCAATGGTGACCCCGGTACTTTGGGTGGGTCTTTGGAGCTGAAGTTTGTGCCTGCAGGTGCGGACATGAAGCAAGGCGACTTGTTGACCACCAGTGGTATTGATGGGGTCTATCCGGCGGGTTTGCATGTCGGCACCATTGTTCAAATTGACCGCCGCGTTGACTCCTCTTTTGCGAGGGTTCATGCCAAACCCATGGCCGTTTCGCGAGGACGTCATTTGCTGGTGCTTACGCCGGTAAAAGACTGGCCTGCGCCACCCGCACCGGTGGTGCCGGTGCCAAGCGGCGGCAAACACAAATCGAACGCTACGGCCGCCGCCGGACAAGCGACAGGAGGCAAGCCATGATCATGCCCGCAGGTCGGCCACTCCTGCTGCCCGTCAACCCTCGTTTCATTGCATTCACCTTGGTGTTGGCATTGCTCGTGAACATGCTGTTGGGTTTGTCTGGCATGCGCTGGCTGCCAGATGTGTTGGCCATCGTTGTGGTGTTTTGGAATGTTCACCAACCGCGACGTGTAGGTTTGCTGCTTGCTTTTGTTCTGGGATTGGCGCTGGATGTGCACGAGTCTGCGCTGCTGGGTCAAAACGCTTTGTCCTATGTGGTGTTGAGCAGCATCGCTTTGGCTATCCAGCGTCGCTTGTTGTGGTTTCCCCTGCGTGAGCAAGCTTTGCAGATCGTGCCTCTTTTCATCGTTGCAGCTTTGGTGGAGTGGATCACGCGCTTGATCGTTCAAGACGCTTGGCCTCACTGGAGTCAGCTGTTTTCACCCCTGTTGCAAGCGACGTTGTGGCCCTTGGTCGGGGCTTTGTTGCTGGCGCCGCAAAGACGTGCCTTTGCACCTGACGACATTCGTCCACTTTGACCATGGCTTTGAGTCTGCCTTCGCTTGCTGAACTGCGCGATACGCAGGCCGATATTTACCGGTTCCGTGAACGCGTGATCGTGGTTCAGGCGGTGGTGCTGGTTTGCTTTCTTTTGCTGCTGACACGATTGGCTTATTTGCAGGTTGTGCGGCACGATGACTTGCTGGAGCAGGCCGAGAACAACCGCACAGCTGTGTTGCCGACCGTGCCCCCTCGTGGAACGATCCTCGACCGCAATGGGGTCGTGCTGGCCAGCAACTATTCGGCCTACACCCTGGAAATCACGCCATCCAAGGTCAAAGATCTGGAAACCACCATCAACGAGCTGTCCGAGTTGGTGGACATTCAAGTCAAAGATCGTCGTCGCTTCAAGCGACTGCGTGAAGAATCCAAGAGCTTTGATTCGCTGCCCATTCGCACCCGATTGACCGATGAAGAGGTTGCCCGGTTCAGTGCGCAACGTTACCGCTTTCCTGGCGTGGACATCAAGGCGCGATTATTTCGCCAATACCCTTTCGGTGAGTTGGCCAGCCATGTGATTGGCTACATTGGGCGCATCAACCCCAAAGAAAAAGAGCGCATCGAAGAAGACGACGAGTCCGGCAATTACCGGGGCACTGAATACATCGGCAAGCTGGGCGTGGAGCAGCGCTATGAGCGCGAGTTGCATGGCATCACGGGTGTTAACCAGGTCGAAACTTCTGCCGGTGGTCGTGCTACGCGCAGCTTGTCCAGCCGCCCCGCGACGCCCGGTCAAAACGTGGTGTTGTCCATCGACATCCGCTTGCAAAAGATGGTGGAAGACTTGTTCGGTAATCGGCGAGGGGCCTTGGTGGCACTGGACCCCAATACCGGGGAAGTGCTGGCTTTTGTGAGCAAGCCGACTTTTGATCCCAACTTGTTTGTGGATGGCATTGACCAGGAAAACTGGCAGATGCTCAATGAGTCGATAGACAAACCCTTGCTCAACCGTGCGCTGCGAGGCACATATCCACCGGGGTCTACTTACAAGCCCTTCATGGCCTTGGGCGCTTTGACCACAGGCAAGCGCAGTGCCAGCGCGATCATCCACGACAATGGCTCTTGGACTTTCGGTGGCCACACGTTCCGCAGCCATGGCGATTCTGGTTTGGGCCCGGTGGACATGGTCCGCTCCATCGTCCTGTCCAGCAACGTGTATTACTACTCACTGGCCAACGAGATGGGGGTGGACACCATCCACGACTTCATGAAACCCCTGGGTTTCGGACAAATCACGGGCATCGATCTGCCCGGTGAGGTGCGCGGCATCTTGCCCAGTACCGATTGGAAGCGCAATTACTACAAGCGTCCGGAGCAGCAAAAGTGGTTTGGCGGTGAGACGATTTCTTTGGGCATTGGTCAGGGGTACAACAACTTCACCATGCTGCAATTGGCTTCTGCCACAGCCACAGTGGCCAGCGGGGGGCAGAAGTACACACCACGGGTGGTCAAGGCCACACAAGACGCGTTGACCCATGCCCAATCAGCGGTCTCGGACAAGGCGCCTGTTAATTTGGGCTACAACCCCGATCACATTGCGGTGGTGCGCAATGGCTTGGTGGGCGTGGCCACTTCCGGGACATCGGCTCAGGTGTTTGCAGGGGCCAGTTACCAAAGCGCTGGCAAAACCGGCACGGCGCAAGCGGTCACGATTGGCCAAAAGGAAAAATACAACGCCAGCAAAATGAGCGAGTACCAGCGCGATCATGCGCTGTACATGGCTTTTGCACCGGCTGAAGCGCCTCAAATTGCGCTGGCCTTGGTGGTCGAAAATGCAGGCTTTGGTGCGGTTTCCGCGGCCCCCATTGCCCGTCGCGTGTTTGATTACTGGTTACAGGGGCAGTATCCGAGTGAAGAGGATATTCTGGCCACGCAGCAAGGCCAAAGCTCACGCCCAATTGGGACGCCCCGCGCCAAGCAGGACATTGTGCTGGACACCAAGAAGTCCAGCGACGGCTTGCGCTGAGCGCAAGCAGCGGCTGCAAGGCCGTTCAACTTTGGTAGACCGTGTCCAATGAAGCGAAGCCCTTGACTTCGATCGGGTTGCCAAACGGGTCCATGAAGAACATGGTCCATTGCTCTCCCGGCTGGCCCGAAAACCGCAAGTGCGGCGCAATCACAAACTGCAGGCCATTCGATTGCAAGCGATGGGCCAATGCTTGCCAATCGGCTTCTTGCAAGATCAAGCCAAAGTGCGGCATGGGCACCAGGTGGTCGCCGACACGTCCGGTGTTGCTGGTCTTGAAGGGCTCGCCCAAATGCAAAGAGATCTGGTGCGAAAAGAAGTCGAAGTCCACCCAAGTGTCTGTGGAGCGGCCTTCCTTGCAGCCGAGCACGCCACCATAAAAGTGGCGGGCTGCGTCAAGGTTGGTCACGTGGAAAGCGAAATGAAACAGGCTGCGCATGCCTCAAAGCATAGCAGCCTGTGATCGGGTGTGTTGCCCTTGAATCTGCGTCCGGTCAAACATGACAACGTGCGCTTCGTCGTGGGCCATTCAAACCACGGCACGACAAGTGCGCATGAAGGCTCCTCTGTTTCAAATGGGTCAATGGTTTTTTTCGGAGGCGGTCTGGCAATCGATGCAGCGCAATGTGGCCGGGTAGGCGGCCAAACGTGCTTCGGGTATGGACACGCCGCAGTCTTTGCACGTGCCGTACAGTCCTGCAGCCAGCCGTTCCAGTGCGGCGTCCAGTGCACCCAGTTCGGCGGTTTCATGTTCGTTCATCGCGAATTCATCGTCGCGCTCCGAAATGGCTTGTGCCCGGTTTTCAAAATCGCGCACATCGTGTTCGGCCGCCATGTCCACGCGAGAGACCAAGCCCCCGCGTTCTTGGGCGATGCGTTTGAGGAGTTCAGCGCGTTCACGCAGAAGGCGCTCTTGGTGGAGTGGCGAAGATGTGTTCATGCAGCCATCCTAGGCTTCGCAGGACCTGTGATGTTGATGTGCATCAATCCTGCGGCGCTCCAGCCAGGCCTGGCCTGCTGCGTTTGATGTACCGCAAAACAGGGATGGGGCAAGCAAAAGGGCCGCCCATTGGGCGGCCCTTGCTGTGTGGGATGGACGGTGCTTATTTGGCTTTCATGCGCGAGAGCATCAGCTCCATATTGGCTTTGCGGTCGGCGTTGACTTGCTGCAAGCTGGCGCGCTCACCCATGAATTTCATGTAGTCCCGTGTCGGCAGATCGGCCATGAAGTCACGTCCATAGATCAGCTTGGTGGCACCCGAAATCAGCGGCAAGTGAACCACGGCAGCGCAATCGGCCAAGGTCAATGTGTCGCCGGCCACGTAAGGGGAGAACTTGGCCAATGCTGCGAAGGCGGCAATGTTCTTTTCCAGTTGGGCGCCTGTTTTCTCTTTGGCGCTGTCGCTGACTTTGCCGCCAAAGAAAGCCTCTGGGTAGAGGTTGCGAGCCACCAGCTCCAGGTGCAGCTCCAGAAAGGTCACCAGTTCGCGGACCTTGGCCGCTGCAAACGGATCGGAGGGCAACAAGGGCGTTTGCGGGTATTGCTGTTCGATGTACTCCATGATCACAGCCGACTCGCACACAGGGCCTTGTGGCGTTTTGATGTAAGGCACTTTGCCAATGGGGCTGGCTGCGGGATCGGTCTTGCCGACCCAAGCGAGTTCTTCCTCGAAGGGCACGCCTTTTTCAAGCAAGGCGAATTTGACTTTGTTGTAATAGTTGCTGGCTGCAAAGCCGCAGAGTGTGAGCATGGGGTCTCCAGATGGTTGAAGTGTCAGTCAAGCGTAAAGCGATCAAGTTGTTGAGGGCGTCGCGCAGATGACCATTTGGCCAAGTGTGCTCAGCCACAGACTTCGGACTTGCAGCCCATCACTCAGATTCTTGGCGCACGAGGGTGTCCCTCGAATGACATGGCGTGAGGGTTTTCAACGTGCATCCCAGCTGTGAAATCCGGTACTCTGATTCAGATTTCATTTCAATACGTGGAGACCTTGATGAGCGTGAATTTTCAAGTCAATGGCAAGCCTGCCAAGGCCAATGCCGAAACCGATACCCCCCTGTTGTGGGTTTTGCGTGACGAACTGGGCATGACGGGCACCAAGTTCGGTTGCGGTGCGGCTTTGTGCGGCGCCTGCACGGTGCACGTCAACGGTGAAGCCGTTCGCTCTTGCCAGACGCCTTTGAGTGCCGTGTCCGGTAAGAAGGTGGCCACGGTCGAAGGTCTGTCGGCCAAAAACAACCACCCCCTGCAAGTGGCCTGGATCAAGCACGATGTGCCCCAGTGTGGCTATTGCCAGTCGGGCCAGCTCATGAGCGCTGCAGCCTTGCTCGCCAAGAACACCAACCCCAGCGACGCCGACATCGACAACGCGATGAGCGGCAACATCTGCCGCTGCGGCACTTACCCCCGTATCCGCGCCGCCATCAAAGATGCCGCCGCCACGATGCGCAAAGCCTGATCCGCTGGAGAACACACATGACTGAAATCCAAACTTCTCGCCGCTCATTCCTCAAGACCAGCGCAGCCGTGACCGGTGGCCTGCTGATGGCTGTCAACCTGCCAGGCACCCTGGGGCAAGCCATGGCTGCGGGCACCGTGAGCACGCCCAATGCCTGGGTGCACATCGCAGACGACAACACCATCACCATCCTGAGCGCTCACTCTGAAATGGGCCAGGGCGTTCACACCTCCATGCCCATGTTGGTGGCCGAAGAACTCAACGTGGACCTCAGCCAGATCAAAGTGGTCGATGCACCTCCGGGTGAGGCCTATGTCAATGCCCTGTTGGGTGCACAGATCACCGGTGGTTCGACCTCCGTGCGCGGCAGCTGGGAAAAGCTGCGCGTCGCAGGTGCCCAAGTGCGTGAAATGCTGGTGTCCGCTGCCGCCGCAGAGTGGAAAGTGGACCGCGCACAGATCAAGGCCGACAAGGGCATGTTGATCGGCCCCAACGGCAAAAAAGCCACGTATGGCGCCATGGCCGCAGCGGCATCCAAGTTGCCCGTGCCGGAGAAACCAGCCATCAAGGACCCCAAAGATTTCCGCATTGTGGGCAAGCGCACCAAGCGCGTGGACACACCGGCCAAGACCAACGGTACCGCCGAGTTCGGTATCGACGTCAAGCTGCCCGGCATGGTGTACGCCACCATCGTGCAGTGCCCTGTCATTGGCGGCAAGGTCAAGAGCTTTGACGGCGCACAAGCCAAGGCCATGCCTGGCGTGCAAGCCGTGGTGCAGGTCAGCGACGGCGTGGCCGTGGTGGCCGACTCCTGGTGGCGCGCCAAAAAGGCGGCCGAAAAACTCAGCATCCAGTGGGACGAAGGCGCTGTCGCATCGATCAGCGATGCTTCCATGCTGGAAGGCAACCGTGCTGCAGCCAAATCTGGCAAGGTGATTCCGATCATCGCGTCCAAAGGCGATGTGGCCAAGGCCATCGGTGGTGCCGCCAAAGTGCTGGAAGCCGAATACATCACGCCCATGCAATCGCACTCGCCACTGGAGCCGATGAACTTCACGGCCCATGTGCAAGGCAACAAGGCCCTGTTGATCGGTCCTACCCAATTCCAACAAGGCGCTCACGGTGCTGTCGCTGGCGCTTTGGGCCTCAAGCCTGAAGACGTCACTTTGAAGACCACTTACTTGGGTGGTGGTTTTGGTCGCCGCCTGGAATTGGACTTTGTCGTTCAAGCCGCAGAGATCTCCAAGGCCGTTGGCAAGCCGGTCAAGCTGGTGTGGACTCGGGAAGAAGACATGACCCATGATTACTACCGTCCCATGGGCGTGAACAACGTCAAGGCCGGTCTGGACGCATCCGGCATGCCCGTGGGTGTGCACTTCAAGGTCACGTCGCAGTCGATCACGCAGCGCGCTTTCGGTTTGCCCAAAGAGACCTTGGACCCTTTCATGGCAGAAGCTGCTGTGACCGGCTACAACGTGCCCAACACGCAGCACGATTTGGTTATCCACGACACCGGCTTCCGTGTCGGTTACTGGCGCGCAGTGAGCCACAGCATGAACGCTTTCGCCAACGAGAGCTTCGTTGACGAGATGGCCAAGGCCGCAGGCCAGGACCCTTACGCTTACCGCATGAAGATGCTCGAAGGCAAGCCACGTTACGCCAACGTGCTCAAACTGGCCGCTGAAAAAGCGGGCTGGGGCAAGCCTGTGGCCAAGGGCCGAGCACGCGGTATTGCCTTGATGGAAGGCTACGACAGCTACATGGCACAAGTGGCCGAGGTGAGCTTGAACAAGGACGGCAGCGTCAAGGTTCACAAAGTCACTGTGGCCGCTGACGTGGGCCACATGGTCAACCCCGACACGGTGGAAGCCCAGTTGCAGTCCAGCATCATCTTCGGCATGGGCGCGGTGCTCAAGCACCAGATCACCATGGCCAATGGCCGCGTGAAAGAGAGCAACTACAACACCTACGAGCCTGTGCGCATGCATGAAACGCCACAGATCGACATCGTGTTGGTCAAGAGCACTGAAAAGCCAGGCGGCATTGGTGAGCCTGGCACTGCGGTGGCTGCGCCTGCGATTGCCAATGCCGTGGCGGCCCTCACCGGCAAGCGCGTGCGTCGCCTGCCATTGACCGCCGACGCGATCCGTCAGGCGTGAGGCCCGGAGGTCTGCTGTGGAAAGTCTGGATCTGCGTGTGCTGGCCGATGTGCTGGCCTGGAAACAAGCTGGCCACAGCGTGACCTTGGTCACCGTGGTGGAAACCTGGGGCAGCGCCCCCAGGCCACCCGGTGCTTTATTGGCTGTGCGAGACGATGGACGGGTCAGCGGTTCTGTCTCGGGTGGCTGTGTGGAAGACGATCTGATCGCCCGCATCAAAGCTGGCGAATACGAACACCTGACCCACCCCTCGATGGTGGCCTACGGTGCCACCAAGGAAGAGGCCGCACGTTTTGGCTTGCCTTGCGGTGGCACTTTGCGTTTGGTGCAAGAGCCGGTGAAAGACACCACCTGGATCGAACAAATCCTGGAGCGCACACACGCGCACCAACTGGTGGCCAGAACATTGAGCCTGAAAGATGGTCGCGTGCAACTGCGCGATGCCCAGCGCGGTGAGACGCTGCAGTTCGATGGCATCGCATTGACCACCCTGTTTGGTCCCCGCTGGCGCTTGTTGTTGATCGGCGCTGGCCAGCTCGGCCAGGCGGTGGCCCAGATGGCGGGCATGTTGGACTTTGAGGTCCTGGTGTGCGACCCCCGTGAAGAGTACGCAGCTGCCTTGCAGATGAACGGCGTGACCCGCGTGATGGGTATGCCCGACGACGTGGTCAGGGGCATCGTGCCCGATGCGCACACGGCCATCATTGCCCTGACCCATGATGCCAAACTGGACGACATGGCCCTGATCGAGGCCCTGAACTCCGATGCGTTTTACATCGGTGCCCTGGGCTCACGGCGCAACCAGGCCACACGCAAAGCCCGGTTGGCCGAGCACTTCGATTTGACCGAAGCGGCGTTGGCCCGACTGCACGGCCCCGTGGGTTTGCAGCTGGGTGCCAAAACACCAGCCGAGATCGCCGTGTCCATCGTGGCCGAGATCGTTCAGGTCAAAAACACCGTGGTCAAAAAAAGCGGTGAAGCGGTGGCGCTGAGCAGTCTGGACATCGGCGACTCACGCATCACCGCCTGCGCCTTGACTTGATGTGAACCCGCCATCGGTACCTGAAAAGTCATTGCAAGCGGCAATGCGATAATCATGGCCATGCAAACCCTTCGCAACGCCCAACTGATCACTCGCCTCGTGCTGGTGTGGTTCGCGTTGTTCATTGGGGTGGCGGTGGCTTCGCCGCTGGTCAAGCCAGAGGCCACGCAGCTGGTCTGCACCGCCATGGGCAGCATGAAGTTGGTGCAAGCCGACGCCGATGACAACGGTGCTGCCGCTTTGCACACTGCACTGGACTGCCCTGCTTGCCTGCCTTTGGTGGCCCCCCCCGTGGCTGCTTTGCCAACCTTGCTGCCCCCTGGCGGCTTGTCGCACGTTTTGCAAGCAAGGCCTGCCGCCCTGCTGGCCAGCTTGCTGGGGCAACCCTGGCAGGCCCGCGCTCCTCCCGCTTTTTCTGCCTGAGTGCCCTGTGGGCGAAGCACAGCTTCGCCCACAAGCTTTTCAGCGCATCTGGCGCTTGCCGCCGTCCCGATTTGTCTTAACCCTGTCCAGGAGTGATCCATGCAACGTCTTGTTTTGTCCGTGTCTGCCCTTTTCTTGTCCGTGGCCGCATCGGCCCAAGTGACCGTCAAAGACGCCTGGGTGCGCGCCACTGTGCCCCAGCAAAAGGCCACCGGGGCCTTCATGCAACTGCAGTCGGCGCAAGATGCCAAGCTGCTGTCGGCCCAATCGCCTGTGGCCGGTGTGGTCGAGGTGCACGAAATGGCGATGGACGGTGGCGTCATGAAAATGCGTGCCGTGCCCAGCTTGGCCTTGCCCGCAGGCAAAGCGGTCGAGCTCAAGCCCGGCGGTTACCACGTCATGCTGATGGACCTGAAAGGCCAAGTCAAAGACGGTGACACCGTGCCCGTGACCTTGGTGGTGGAAGGCAAAGACGGCAAACGCCAGTCGGTCGAGCTCAAAGTGCCTGCCCGCACAGCCGCCGCTCCGGCCTTGAACCACGGCGCAGGCCAGATGCACAAGCACTGATCGGCCTGAGCATCCAACACTGATCGGCCCATGAACACGAACATGACCACCACAACACTGCTGCGCCGCCTGACCCGCCTTGTGCTGGTTTGGTACGTGCTGTTTGTGGGGGTGTCGGTTTTGGCGGCCACGCTGCAGCCCAAAACCATGGACGTGGTGTGCTCCAGCATGGGCCTCATGAAGGTGGTGGTGCAAGGCGAGGGCGGTGACGCCCAGGTGCGCAGCAGCATGGACTGCCCGCTGTGTGCCCACGCCACGCCCACCCTGCCGCCGCCCACGGTGGCCGATTTGGCCCATGTGGCCGATGCCCGCTCGCACATCGTGCAGCGACTGCCCGAGGCCGTGCTGATCGCACGCACGGCCCCGCCTTTGCCCTCTCGCGGGCCGCCTGTTTCGAATTGATTTGCTGAACCGTGCTGAACACCACCAGGTGTTCAGCGCTTGTTGTCACTGCGGCCCTGTGTGCTGGCGGTGATGGATCGATTTGAAACTTGCCATGAAAAATACTCTCTCTCTTTCTCCTTTGTCTTTGGCCATGTTTGGCTTGTTCTCCAGCCTGAGTGGCCACGCTGTGGCCCAAACTTCAACAGCGCTGGACACCATCGTGGTGTCGGGTTCGCGCTCGGAAACCAAACTGTCCGAAACGCCTGTGTCGATTGGCGCGGTCAGCCGCGCCCAGTGGGACGCCGACAAGCCCAAATCGGTGGGTGAGATCATCAACCGCATACCCGGTGTGCACTGGAACGATCTGGGCAACGAGCAGCACAGCATGGCCATTCGCCAGCCCATCAGCACCAACGCGGTGTACCAGTATCTGGAAGACGGCATCCCGATTCGTCCCCTCGGTGTTTTCAACCACAACGCGCTGAACGAAAACAACATGAACGGCTCGGGCGGTGTCGAGGTGGTCGAGGGCGCTGCATCTTCCCTGTATGGCAGCAACGCCGTGGGCGGGGCGGTCAACTTTTTGACACAACGCGCCTCCCGCACGCCCACCGGCTATGTGGGCATTCGACACGACAACACCGATGGGTTCACCCGCGTGGACTCTGGCGCGAGCAACACCTGGGGTGATCTGGGCTTGCGTTTCTCACACTACAGCTCGCAACGTGACACCAACAACTGGCAGCAGTACAGCGGGGGCAAAAAGGACTCGTTCACCCTGCGGGGCGACTACAAGCTGAACGACCAATCCTGGTTGCGTGCCTCGCTGGTGCACACCAACCTGGACTCGGACACGCCCGGCAGCTTGTTTGAAAACGACTTTCGTAGCAACCCGGGCAAAAGCATCAACACCTTCACCTGGCGCAAAGACAAAACCACCCGCGCTAATTTGGCGTGGGAGGGTGAGACCACCCAAGGTGGCTTGACCTCTGTGACGCTGTTCGCGCGCAACAACGACCACGGGCAGTTGCCCAATTACACGATCTCGGGGTGCTCGGGGGCCACATGCAAAGGCACCTTGAACAACAACCACGTTGAATCGTTGGGCCTGGATGTCAAGCACGAGCAAAAGCTTGATGGCTTGCGAGCCCGCCTGGTCACAGGCGTCTACATTGACCGCAGCCAGAACGACTATGTGTCGGACAATTTGAAAGTGGTGCGCGATGTGCCCACGGGGCGTTACATCAGCTACACCCTGAACAGCGTGGCCAACGCCAGCGGTGTGCGCAACTACGGTGCTGGCATTGCCAACGATGCCGCATTTGCACAATTGGAATTCAGCCCCACGGAAAAAATCCGTGTCGTGGCAGGGGGCCGCTATGACAGCATTCGTTACGACTTCAAAAACAATTTGACGCCAGGTTCCAACTATGGCGCGGCCAACGAGGTTCGCAGTTTTGCCAAGTTCAGCCCCAAGCTGGGCGCGACCTACGCCCTGAGCCCCACCAGCAGCCTGTACAGCAACCTGAGCATGGGCTTCACACCGCCCGAAGTCAGTCAGTTGTATGGCAAGACCGCCATTCCCGATTTGAATTCAGCCACCTACGACAACGTCGAAATGGGCTGGCGTGCCTTGTTGGCCTCGGGCATCCGTCTGGATTCGGCTCTGTACCAACTCAGCGGCAAGGACACCATCGTGTCTTACACCTCTGAAATTGGGGACAGCTACAACAAAAACGCGGGCAACACCCGCAGCCGGGGTTTGGAGTTGAGCCTGAACCAGGATCTGCGTGAATGGGACTGGCGCGTGGGCGCGACCTGGGCCGAACACACCTTTGTGTCTTACCGCGTGAGCGACAAAGTGGGCGCCATCGAAGACTATTCGGGCAAAGACATGCCGCAGGCCCCCAACCACACCATCACCGCCCAAATCGGCTGGAAATTCACACCAGAATCCCGCGTCGCTTTGGGTCTGGTCAAGCAAGGCAGCTACTGGATGAACAACGCCAACACGGTGCGTTACGCAGGCCACACCCTGCTCAACCTGACCGCCAGCCACAAGTTGGGCGATGGCTGGGAGGTTTGGGGCCAAGTACGCAACCTGACAGACAAGCTGTATTCGGACAACGCGTCCAGCAGCTACAAAAGCGGCGCATACACACCCAACACGCAAAATACCTATGCCGCAGGTGCGCCACGCAGCGTGATGATGGGTTTGACCAAATCTTTTGGTCAACGCTGAAGTGAACCCCGGCTTGCGACGGATTGTTGAAAAGTGACCATGACGTCGCAAGCCTTGATGACACCGCCATTTATTGAGAACCTCATGAACATCTTGAACCCTTGGCACCTGGTGTCGGTTTTGACAATGGCCGCGTTGTGTGCATCCTCGCAAGTTGGCGCGCAAGAAGTTGTCAAAGAAGCCAGTAAGCGTGCAGCATCTGCACAGCACACCCGCCATCAACGCCCTCAGCTCGCCACAGGTGCAGCCATCGCACCCGACGGCCGCTTATGGGTGGTGGGCCTGAATACGCAAGCGCAACTCTTTGTGCAAAGCACGCCGTTGGACGGGGCTTTGCAGTGGAGTGAACCGCGCATTTTGAGCACTGGCGCTGACCCGATTGCGGCTGATGGCGAAAGCCGTCCCAAGATCGTGTTTGGTCCGAACGGCTGGGCGGTGATCAGCTACACCATGCCGTTGGCCAAACCCTACACGGGCTTCATCCGCATGCTGCGCAGCAGCGATGGCGGGCAAACTTTCAGTGCGCCCTTCACGGTGCACCAGGACCGGCAGGAAATCACCCACCGTTTTGAGTCGGTGGCCTTTGATGGGCAAGGTGTGTTGCACACGCTGTGGGTGGACAAGCGCGACCAGCCGCCCAAAGGCTCGGCGCAAAAGTACGAGGGTGCTGCTATTTACCGGAACGAGTCCAAGGACGGTGGTCAGACTTTTGGCCCCGACACCAAAGTGGCCGACCACTCGTGCGAGTGCTGCCGCATTGGCCTGGCACGCAACCCGCAAGGCCAGCTGCAAGCCACTTGGCGTCATGTGTTTGACAGCAGCACCCGCGACCATGCCTTTGCCAGCGTAGGTGCTCCGGCCAATCGCATCACCCGCAGCACGCACGACGACTGGCAGATCAATGCCTGTCCGCACCACGGTCCCGGTTTGGCACTCAACGCAGGCACTTCGGGTTACCACACCGTCTGGTTTGGCATCCGCAAAGTGAATGGTCAAGACCAAGCCGCTGTGCGTTATGGCCGCCTGAATGCCCAAGGTGAGCCCTTACCCGATACCCTGCGCGTGTTGCCCGATGCGCGTGCAGAACACGCCGATGTGCTGGCCTATGGCCAAAACGTGGCGGTGGTCTGGCGCAGCAGCGAAGGCGCGCAGACCACACTCAAGGCCTGGTTGTCCACCGATGGCGGTCAGAACTTCAACCTCAAAACCCTGGGCCAAGCCACGGGTTACAACGACCATCCGCGTCTGGCCCAAAGTGGCGCGCGCATGGTGGTGGTTTGGCGCAATACACAGGAGACACAAGTTCATGACATCCGTTTTTAAATCCACAGCGCACATGGTCTGCGCTGCCGCGCTTGGCTTCAATGCTTTGACGGTGCAGGCGCAGCACCCGGTAAGTCACGCGGTGCAACATTCGGCACAAGCCGCTCCAAGTTCCGCGCTCACAGCTGCCAGCCGCACGGTGCTGCCTTTTGATGAAAAAACTTGGGCGCACGCCCTTCAACACGGCCCGCGACCTGCTGCCTATTTGTTCACCACCTCGTATTGCAGCACTTGCCCTGCCGCCTTTGCGGTGTTGCACAAGGCGGTGCAGCAACTTAAAAACAAACCTGAATTGAATGCGGTCATGATGGATGTCAACGGCCCACAGGCGCTGCGCCACGCCACGCATTTCAAAGGCATGACCCAGATGTACGCTTTTGACGGGTTTGAGCCCGCCATCCGGCAAGCGGTGGATCCGGCCTGGCCCAACGTTACCCCTTATGTGGTGCTGGTGGATGCAAAAGGCCATACGCAGCGGGTGATCGGTCCGCCTCCCGCCGCGATGCTCAAGCGCTGGTTATCGCCTGTTTGACGCGCTCTGGCATGATCTGCAAATGTCTTCTCAGCCGCATTCCCAAAAGGTGTACCAAACCTTTGTAGCCGAACCCTACACCCCCAATATCGGGGCCACGCTCCATGGTTTGGACTTGTCGCAGCCATTGAGCGAGTTGGCTCAAACTGAGCTGAGAGCGGCCTTGGCCCGGTATGAGGTGATCTTTTTTCGGGACCAAGTGCTCACCCCTGCACAGCAGGTGGCGTTCACTCGCACTTTTGGCCAAGTCAATGAGGTCAAGGCCTTTTTCCCCCGCGTGGAAAGCCAACCCGAGATAGAGGTTGTGGAAAGCACCGCCGAGCGCCCGGCTGCCAACAACAATTGGCATTCCGACATCACCTGGCAGGCCCATCCACCCATTGGCACCAGCTTGTATGCGCAGGTCATTCCGGCCAGCGGCGGCGACACCGTCTGGGCCAGCATGACCACCGCCTACGAAGGCTTGCCCGCCGACTTCAAAGCCTATCTGGAAACGCTCAGTGCCATGCACACTTGGGAGGTCACCGGCTGGACGGAGTACCTGCTGCGCCAAGATGCCAGCGGCGAGCAGTTGCAAGCCGCCCGAGCCAAATACCCGCCCGTGACGCACCCTGTGGTGCGCGTGCACCCCACCACGGGCAAAAAGATTTTGTACGTCAACCCCACCTTCACCACCCATATCCATGGTCTTCCACGCGTGCAAAGCGATGCGCTCTTGACCCAGCTGTTCTCGCTGATCACCGCGCCCGAAGTGCAGGCTCGGTTTCGCTGGCAGCCCCATTCTTTGGCCGTGTGGGACAACCGTTCGACCCAGCACTACGCCGTGGCCGACTTTTACCCACAGCACCGCAAATTGCACCGGGTCACATTCACGGCCGAACGCACCTTCTGAGTCATAGGCGACAAAAGCCTGGGGTGGATGTGTTGTGTGTCTTTTCACACGGTGTATTTGAAAGCGTCTTCAGGTAAGCTTTGCAGACCACTTTTCTAGGAACTGCCATGAGCGAACCTTCTGCCTTCGGCTTTGGTCAATTTGTGCCGGGTTTTGACTTTTTACAAAACCTGTCGAAAACCGCCGCACAAGCCCAGCCAGCTGCGGCTGCGGGCATGCCTGGGATGGCCAGCTGGGTCGCGCCCACGCTGAGCGTCGAGGAGATCGACAAGCGCATTCAGGAGCTCAAGTCGGTGTTGTTCTGGCTGGAGCAAAACACCACCGCGCTCAAGGCCACCATCCAGGCGATGGAGGTGCAGAAGATGACCTTGTCTACGCTGCAGAGCATGAACGTCAACATGGCCGATCTGGCCAAAGCTTTCACGGCCAATCCGCCCGTGGCCGAACCTGCGCAGACTGCGCCACCAGCGCCCGAAGCTCCTGTGCAAGAGCCCGCGCCCGAGGTGGCTCCAAACAAGGCAGCGGCCAAGTCTTTTGAAACGTCTTCCGAAAAATCTTCGGCCAAACCCGCCGTGGACCCGATGCAGTGGTGGGGCGCCTTGACCCAACAGTTCCAGGACATCGCCGCCGCTGCCGTGAAGGACGTGGCCGCCGAAGCCATGAAGGCTGGCATGACGCCCAAAGGGGCCAGCACTTCAGCGGCCAGCAAAAAGTCAGCCGCAGCCAAAAAAGCACCCGCCAAGAAAGCCGCCAGCGCCAAAACCAAACCGGCCGCCCAATCTGCGCCCCGCAAGGTGTCCCCCAAGCGAACAAACGCATGAAGCTCTTCCCTTACGGCCACGCCACCCACCCGCAGTGGCGCATGGCCGCAGGCTTGGTTCTGGCCCAGTTGCGGGCGCAGCTGACCTTGCCCGACTATGCGTCCGAGCCTCGGCTGGCGCTGGTCTACATCACCGACCACTACGCTCACGAAGCGCAAGCGCTGCTGGACCATTTGCGCCAGGAGCTGCCCGAAGTCACCGACTGGGCTGGCACAGTGGGTGTGGGCATCGCGGTCAACAACGCCGAATATTTTGATGAACCGGCCCTGGCTGTGATGCTGTGCAACGTGCCGCCAGCGCAGTACCGGGTGTTTTCGGGCGTATCGCCTTTGCCTGCGCAGTGGGCCGATGCCGCGCTGGTGCATGCCGACCCGGCCACGCCCGATCTGGCCGAGTTGATTGCAGAGATGGCTGGGCGCACCCAGCAGGGTTATTTGTTTGGAGGCTTGACCTCCAGCCGCACCCGCAGTGTGCAGTTCGCCATCAGCGCCGACCAACCGCAAAGCTTGGCGGCTGGGGGTGTCTTTGAAGGCGGGCTCAGTGGCGTGGCTTTTTCATCGCAGGTGGGGGTGTTGTCTCGCGTGACGCAAGGCTGCCAGCCTGTGGCGCCTGAGCGTGAGATCACCGAGGCCGACAAGCATGTGGTGCTCAAGCTCAATGGCGAAGCTGCACTTGATGTGATGCTGGATGACCTGAAGATCAGCCTGAGCGAGCCGCAAAAAGCCATCCCCGTGGTGCGGGCCACCTTGGTGGGCCTCAGTCCCGCAGGGCAGTCGGGCGTGGGCCGTGCAGGCAATCTTGGCAGTGATGTGCTGGTGCGCCACATCGTGGGTTTGGACCCGATGCGCCAGGGTGTGGCGGTGGCCGAACATCTGGAGCCCGGCATGCGCCTGACGTTTTGCAAGCGCGATGTGCACGCAGCCCGTGCCGACCTGGTGCGGGTGTGCGCCGAAATCCGTGAAGAACTCGAACCCGAGATGCTGTCCATCGAAGCCATCAATGGACTCAGCGATGACCCGGTGGCGACCCTGCCCCAAGCAGGCAAGCGCATCGCAGGCGCGGTGTACGTCAGTTGTACAGGGCGCGGTGGACCCCACTTTGGCGGTCCCAGCGCCGAGATGCAAATCATCCGCCATGCGCTGGGTGATGTGCCGCTGGTGGGCTTCTTTGCCGCTGGCGAGATCGCGCGGCACCACCTGTATGGCTACACCGGCGTGTTGACGCTCTTCACAACCGATTGACGCCTGCAGGTCGGAGCTTCAGCTTCGACATGGAGAGCTTTGACGCAGGCTGGATGTCGGGGCTGAAGCCGCCGACCGATCACCGACCTGGATGTTCACACGCCGCGTGTTCGATCCGACTTGAACTGCGCCCGGAACTGCGAGAACTGGCCTGCGTCCAGCGACTCGCGCACTTCGCGCATCAGGTTCAGGTAGTAGTGCAGGTTGTGGATGGTGGTCAGCATGGGGCCGAGCATTTCGCCGCAGCGGTCCAGGTGGTGCATGTAAGCGCGGCTGAAACCCTCGCGGCCGCCTTGGTCCCACGACACACCTGAAGTGCCTGCACAAGCGTGGCAGGTGCAGCTGGTGTCCAGCGGTTGCGGATCGTTCTTGTGGCGGGCGTTGCGCAGCTTCAGGTCGCCAAAGCGGGTGAACACTGTGCCGTTGCGGGCGTTGCGGGTGGGCATCACGCAGTCGAACATGTCCACGCCATCGGCCACGCCCTGCACCAGGTCCTCGGGCGTGCCCACGCCCATCAGGTAGCGCGGCTTGTGGGCGGGCAGGCGGTGCGGCGTGTGCGCCATGATCTGCAGCATCTGCTCTTTGGGCTCGCCCACGCTCACGCCACCGACGGCATAACCGGGAAAGTCCATCTCGACCAGGGCTTCGAGCGATTCCTGGCGCAGGTTTTCAAACATGCCGCCTTGCACAATGCCAAACAAAGCGTTGGGGTTTTCTAAGCGTGCAAATTCATCCTTGCTGCGCACAGCCCACCGGCGGCTCATTTCCATTGACTTGCGAGCTTCTGCTTCGGTGGTG
>JACCDG011090249.1_pt1 | contig 18771 bp, 16 predicted proteins | sample 7442471 | NCBI WGS metagenome assembly JACCDG01 (sample SAMN15323444, study PRJNA562643) | freshwater metagenome | isolation source: river surface water | place: USA:Blue River Watershed | collected 2017-08-17 | reverse complement strand
CGTGGAGGCGCAGACCGTCGCCAACTGCTACACCGCGCTCGACCTCGGCGTCGAGGTGCTGCCGGTCCTGAACAAGATGGACCTGCCCCAGGCCGATCCCGATAACGCGAAGGCCGAGGTCGAGGACGTGATCGGCATCGACGCGTCCGACGCGATCCCGTGCTCGGCCAAGACCGGCATGGGCATCGACGAGATCCTGGAGGCCATCGTCGCCAAGGTGCCGGCGCCCAAGGGCAATCCCGAGGCGCCCCTGCGCGCCATGATCATCGACAGCTGGTTCGACAGCTACGTCGGCGTGGTGATGCTGGTGCGGGTGGTCGACGGCAGTCTGAAGAAGAACGAACGCATCAAGCTGATGGCCACCGGCGCCGCCTACGAGGCTGGCAGCCTGGGCGTGTTCACCCCCGGCAACCAGCCGCGCGAGTCGCTGGAAGCGGGCGAGGTGGGCTACATCATCGCCGGCATCAAGGAACTCACGGCCGCCAAGGTGGGCGACACCGTCACCCTGGAAAAGAAGCTCCCCAACAACGCTGGCCCGGCCTCCGAGGCCCTGCCCGGCTTCAAGGAGATCCAGCCCCAGGTGTTCGCCGGCCTGTACCCCACCGAGGCCAACCAGTACGACGCCCTGCGGGACAGCCTGGAAAAGCTCAAGCTCAATGACGCCTCGCTGCACTTCGAGCCCGAGGTGAGCCAGGCCCTGGGCTTCGGCTTCCGCTGCGGCTTCCTGGGCCTCTTGCACATGGAGATCGTGCAGGAGCGCCTCGAGCGCGAGTTCGACCAGGACCTGATCACCACCGCGCCCAGCGTGGTCTACCAGGTGGTCAAGGGCGACGGCGAGGTCATCATGGTGGAGAACCCCGCCAAGATGCCGGACCAGGGCCGCATCCAGGAGATCCGCGAGCCGATCGTGACCGTGCACCTGTACATGCCGCAGGAATTCGTGGGCGCGGTGATGACGCTGGCCAACCAGAAGCGCGGCGTGCAGATGAACATGGCCTACCACGGCCGCCAGGTCATGCTCACCTACGAGCTGCCGCTGGGCGAGATCGTGCTGGACTTCTTCGACAAGCTCAAATCGGTCAGCCGGGGCTATGCCTCGATGGACTACGAGTTCAAGGAGTACCGCGCCTCGGACGTGGTCAAGGTGGACATCCTTCTCAACGGGGAAAAGGTCGACGCCCTGTCCATCATCGTGCACCGCACCCAGGCCCAGTACCGGGGCCGGGCAGTGGCGGCCAAGATGCGCGAGATCATCAGCCGGCAGATGTTCGACGTGGCGATCCAGGCGGCCATCGGCGCCAACATCATCGCCCGCGAGACCATCAAGGCGCTGCGCAAGAACGTGCTGGCAAAATGCTACGGTGGTGACATCACCCGCAAGCGCAAGCTCCTCGAGAAACAGAAAGCAGGCAAGAAACGCATGAAGCAGATCGGCTCGGTCGAAGTCCCCCAGGAGGCGTTCCTCGCCATCCTGCAGGTCGAGGAATGAGGGCCGCCTCCATGCCGCTGATCACCGCCGTCGTCCTGGCAGCCTTCGTCGCCTACGCCGCCTCCTGGTACGTAGGCGCGATCGAGGGCAATTTCGCCTTGCTGCTCTTTTTGGCCACCGTGGTCACTGGCATCTACTGGCTCGCCGAGCGCTTCCACTTCCTGCCGCGCCGCCGCGCCGCTGCCGCCCGCCTGGAGCAGGAGGCCGCCGCCCGCCGCGCCAGCCTGGCCGCCCAGGGCATCACCCAGGTCGACAACGCCGAGCACCTGGCCGCCGCCCGCGAGAAGCTGCTGGCCCAGCCCTGGTGGCTGGACTGGACCGCCGGCCTGTTCCCGGTGATCGTGGCGGTGTTCGTGCTGCGCTCCTTCCTCTTCGAGCCCTTCAAGATTCCCTCGGGCTCGATGATCCCGACCCTGCTGGTGGGCGACCTGATCCTGGTGAACAAGTTCACCTACGGCCTGCGCCTGCCGGTGGCCAACACCCGCATCACCCAGGGCACGCCCCCGGCCCGGGGTGACGTGATGGTGTTCCGCTACCCGCCTCGGCCCAGCATCGACTACATCAAGCGGGTCATCGGCCTGCCCGGCGACGAGGTGGCCTACCTGAACAAGCGGCTCACCATCAACGGCCAGCCGGTGTCCAAGGAGGCCCTGCCGGACTTTTTCGACAAGAACGGGATGCGCTACGCCAAGCAGTTCGAGGAACTTCTGGGCGACAAGCGCCACCTGCTCCTGAACGACGACGACCGCCCGGCTTTCATCCCGGGGGCCGACCCCTTCCCCTTCCGCGAAAACTGCAGCTACACGGTGGAGGGCGTCACCTGCAAGGTGCCGGCCGGCCACTATTTCATGATGGGCGACAACCGCGACAACTCCCTCGACTCGCGCTACTGGGGCTTCGTTCCCGAGGCCAATATCGTGGGCAAGGCCGTGTTCGTCTGGATGAATTTCGGCGATTTGAAGCGCATCGGGACCTTCCAGTAAGAGCCGCCCCGCAGTACTCTACGGATCAGCTCTCTTTTCAGCCCATGTCTGCCAACGACTTTCCTCCGCAAGCCCGCCCGGGTCGAGGTCTTTCCGGCCGCCAGGCCGGGCTGAGCCTGTGGTGCTGGGTCATCCTGCTGGCCGTGGGTGGCTTGCTGCTGAGTCTTGCCCTCCGTTGCCTGCCGGTGCTGCTGGAATACCAGGGCGTGGTGAAGGCGGCACGCATGGCGGCGCTGGCCGAGACGCCGGCCGAGGCCCGGCTCGAATTCGACCGTGTCGCCGTGGTCGAAGGCCTGACCGGCGTCAAGGGGAGCGACCTGGCCATCGACGGTCCCGTCTCCGGCACCCTGCGCGTGAGCTTCTCCTATCGCCGGGAGGTGCACCTGTTCGGTCCGGCGTCCCTGGCCTTCCACCTCGTGGGGGTGGCGCCGTGAGCGCGGCGCCTTGCGTGGTCGCGGCATGAGCGGCGACGTGCTGGCGGCGCTGCAGCAGCGCCTGGGCTACCGTTTCCAGGACCCGCAGCATCTGGCGCGGGCGATGACCCACCGCAGTTTCTCGGCGGACCACAACGAGCGACTCGAGTTCCTGGGCGACTCCGTCCTCAACCTGGTCGTGGCCGACCTGCTGTTCGAGCGCCTGCAGTCCCTGCCCGAGGGCGACCTGTCCCGGGTGCGGGCCAACCTGGTCAAGCAGGACACGCTGTTCCAATTGGCGACGGGCCTGGGCCTGTCCGATGCGCTGCGCCTGGGCGAGGGCGAGTCCCGCTCCGGCGGGGGCCGCCGTCCCTCCATCCTGGCCGATGCGCTGGAGGCCGTGATCGGCGCCGTCTACCTCGACGCCGGCTTCGACGCCGCGCGCGCCCTGGTGCGCCGGCTGTTCGCCGACGTCGAGATCAAGCCCGAGATGCAGGCGGCCGCCAAGGACCCCAAGACCGAGCTGCAGGAATGGCTGCAGGGCCGCCGGATGAAGTTGCCGGTGTACCGCGTGGTCGGTACCCTGGGGGCCGCGCACAAGCAGACGTTCGACGTCGAGTGCGAGGTGACCGAGTTCGCCGCCGCCGAGCGCGGCATCGGCGCCTCCCGCCGGGCCGCCGAGCAGGCCGCCGCCGCCGCCATGCTGCTGGCTCTTCGCCAGCGCGCCGGCGCCCGGGCCTGACCGGCCCCGGCGTCGTTTCCCCTTTTTTCATGCCCATGACCTCTGCCACCTCCCCGGACACGCCGCTCCCTGGCTCCTCCGGCTCCTCAGAATCCACTGACACCACCGCCAGCCCGGTCGAGGTCCATGCGATCCCCCCGATCCCCCCGGTGGGCGGCGGCGCACCCGCGATGGAGGGCCAGCGCTGCGGCCTGGTGGCCATTGTCGGCAAGCCCAACGTGGGCAAATCGACCCTGCTCAACGCCCTGGTCGGCCAGAAGATTTCCATCACCTCGCGCAAGGCGCAGACCACCCGGCACCGCATCACCGGCATCCGGACCCTGGGCGCCACCCAGTTTGTCTTCGTCGACACGCCCGGTTTCCAGACCCGGCACGCCACTGCCCTGAACAAGTCCCTGAACAAGACGGTGATGGGCGCGGTGGGCGACGTGGACCTGGTGCTCTTCGTCGTCGAGGCTGGCAACTTCACCCTGGCCGACGCCAAGGTGCTGTCGCTGCTCCAGCCCGGCATCCCGGTGCTGCTGGTGGCCAACAAGCTCGACCAGGTGCACCGCCGTGGCGAGCTCGCGCCCTGGCTGCGCGAGATGCAGCAGCGCCACGCCTTCACCGAGTTCGTGCCGATGTCGGCCAAGAACCGCAAGGACATCGAGCGCCTGTTCACCATCGTCGAGAAGTACCTGCCCGAGCAGGGCTGGTGGTACGCCGAGGACGAACTCACCGACCGCAGCGAGAAGTTCCTCGCCAGCGAGACGGTGCGCGAAAAACTGTTCCGCTTCACCGGCGAGGAGCTGCCCTACACCTCGACGGTCGTCATCGACAAGTTCGAGGAAGAGCCCAGCCCCAAGCACAAGCGCATGGTGCGCATCGCCGCCACCATCGTCGTCGAGCGTGACAGCCACAAGGCCATGGTCATTGGCGACAAGGGCGAGCGCCTCAAGCGCATCGGCACCGAGGCCCGCCAGGAGCTCGAGAAGCTGATGGACGCCAAGGTCTTCCTCGAGCTGTGGGTCAAAGTGCGTTCCGGCTGGGCCGACGACGAGGCCCGCCTGCGCAGCTTCGGCTACGAATAAGGGCGGGCCCGCGCGCCATGGCCGTCCGCCGCATTTCGCACGAGCCGGCCTATGTGCTGCACCGCTACGACTGGAGCGAGTCCAGCCTGATCCTGGACGTCTTCACCCGCCACTACGGCCGCATCGCGCTGGTGGCCAAGGGCGCCAAGAAGCCCAGCTCCAACTTCCGCCCGGTCCTCCTGCCCCTGCAGCCCTTGCGCGTGAGCTATGGCGGCGAGGGCGAGATCCGGCCGCTGAAGGAGGCCGAGTGGGTGGGCGGCCATGTCATGCCCACCGGCGAGGCGCTGATGGCGGGCTACTACCTCAACGAGCTGCTGATTCGCCTGCTGGCGCGGGACGACCCGCACGCCGCCCTGTTTGACGCCTACGCCTCGGCGGTATTGGTGCTGGCGGGCACGACGGGCCAGGCCGCCGGCACTCGGGAAGGCAGGGAGGGACGGGAGCTGATGGAGGCGGCCCTGCGGGCTTTCGAGCTGGTGTTGCTGCGCGAGATCGGTCACCTGCCCCCCCTGGACGTGCAGACGCTGACCCTGGCGCCGCTGCAGCCGGGGGAGCGCTATGCCCTGGTACCCGAGGGCGGCCTGGTGCGCCTGGCCGACGCAGATCCGCGCCCGGGCCTGGATGCCGGCCAGTGGCAGGCCCTGGCCCGGGTGCTGGAGCAGCCGGCGCCTTATGGCCCCCTGCTGCAGGCGGTGGCCAAGGTAGCGGGGGAGTTGAAACTGCAGCTGCGCGCCATGCTCCACTACCATTGCGGGGTGAGCACGCTGCGGACCCGGCAGCTGATGGTGGACCTGCAGGCGCTGTGAGCGCGGCCCGGCCAGCGTCGCCCCCCGGCCCCCGGCGTCCGCACCATGACTTCCGAGCCCTGATCCCCGCCCATTGCCCGACGATTCCCATCCCATGAACCCTGGAAAAACCGCGCTGTCGGTCAACCTGAACAAGGTCGCCCTGGTGCGCAACACCCGCCACCTGGGCATCCCCAGCGTGACCCGCGCCGCCACCCTGTGCCTGGACGCCGGCGCCCAGGGCATCACCGTGCACCCGCGGCCTGACGCCCGCCACATCCGCGCCGAGGACGTGCACGACTTGCACGCGCTGGTGGCCCGGCGACCCGGCGTGGAGTTCAACGTCGAGGGCAACCCCTTCCACAACCTCATGGACTTCGTGCGCGAACTGCGCCCGCAGCAGGCGACCTTCGTCCCGGACAGCGAGGGCCAGTTCACCAGCGACCACGGCTGGACTTTCCCGCAGGACGCCGAGCGCCTGCGCCCGCTGATCGCCGAATGCCATGCGCTCGGAGTGCGGGTGAGCCTGTTCATGGACCCGGTGCCCGAGCAGATGGCCGCCGCCCGTGCGGTGGGCGCCGACCGGGTGGAGCTCTATACCGAGACCTATGCCAGCGCCTTTGGCACGCCCCGACAGGCCGAGGTGCTGGCGCGCTTTGCCGACGCGGCCCGCGCCGCGCGCGAAGCCGGCCTGGGCGTGAACGCCGGCCATGACCTGAGCCAGCAGAACCTCGCCGACTTCCTGCGGGCCGTGCCCGGGGTGGAGGAGGTGTCGATCGGCCACGCGCTGATCTCCGACGCGCTCGAGAGCGGCTACGCCGCCACCGTGCGCGGCTACCTGGCGGCGATCGACCGCGCCTTTGCCTGAAAGAAGCGGGCCTGGCGTGATCTACGGCATCGGCACCGACATCTGCGACGTGCGGCGCATCCGCGCCTCGCTCGAGAAGCATGGCGACCGTTTTGCCGAGAAGGTGCTCGCCCCCGGCGAGCTGGCCACCTGGCGCGCCCGCAGCGCGCGCTGGCCCGAGCGCGGCATCCGTTACCTGGCCACGCGTTTTTCGGCCAAGGAGGCCTTCAGCAAGGCCGTCGGTCTGGGCATGCGCATGCCCATGACCTGGAAGCTGTGCGAGGTCGCCAAGCACCCCAGCGGCCAGCCTCACCTCGTGCTGCATGGCGGCCTGAAGGACTGGTTCGAGGCGCAGGGCCTGGTGGCCCATGTGACCGTCACCGATGAATCCGACTACGCGGCGAGCTTCGTCGTGGTCGAAAAGAAAGAGAGCCCCTGACATGAGCATCCACGCCCCCCTGATCCTCGACGTCGCCGGCCTGGCGCTGACCGACACCGACCGCCGCCGCCTCGCCCACCCGCTGTGCGGCGGCATCATCCTGTTCGGCCGCAACTGGCAAAGCCGCGAGCAGCTCGAGGCCCTGTGCGCCGACATCAAGGCGGTGCGGGACGACCTGCTGATTTGCGTGGACCACGAGGGCGGCCGGGTGCAGCGTTTCCGCACCGACGGCTTCACCCACCTGCCGCCGATGCGCGCCCTGGGCGCGCTGTGGATGAAGGACGGCGGCAAGGGCAAGACGGCCATGCAGGCCCAGGACGCGGCGGTGGCCTGCGGCTATGTGCTGGCCTCGGAGCTGCGCGCCTGCGGCGTCGACTTCAGCTTCACGCCCGTGCTCGATTTGGATTGGGGTGAGAGCGGTGTCATTGGCGACCGCGCCTTCCACCGCGACGCCCGCGTGGCCACGGTGCTCGCCCGCTGCGTGATGCAGGGCCTCTTGCAGGCCGGCATGACCAACTGCGGCAAGCACTTCCCCGGCCACGGCTTCGTCAAGGCCGACTCGCACACCGAGATCCCGGTGGACACCCGCAGCTTGAAGGCCATCCTGGCCGAGGACGCGGCGCCCTATGAGTGGCTCAGCGCCTCGCTCACCAGCGTGATGCCGGCGCACGTGATCTACCCCAAGGTGGACTCGCGCCCAGCGGGTTTCAGCAGCAAGTGGCTGAACGACATCCTGCGCGGGCAGCTGGGCTTCCAGGGCGCGATCTTCAGCGACGACCTGAGCATGGCCGGTGCGCGGATGATCGAGGGCCGCGAGGTGAGCTACACCGAAGCCGCCACCGTGGCCCTGAACGCCGGCTGCGACATGGTGCTGCTTTGCAACCAGTCGGTGCCCGCGGGTGGCGCGGCGGTCGATGAACTGCTGGACGGCCTGGACAAGGCGCGTCGCCAGGCCAAGTGGCGCCCCAGCGAGGCGAGCGAGCAGCGCCGGCTGGACCTGCTGCCGCAGCGGCCCTCCCATTCCTGGGATGCGCTGATGGCGCAGCCGCAGTATCTGCGGGCGCTGGACCTGCTGCCCTGATCCAGGCGGGCTTCGTGCGCGGGAGGCTTCCGCGTACCGGGCCTTGAATCTGTCAGGCGAAAGAGGCGAAAGAGGCCCAAGAGGCGCAAGAGGCGCCGGGGCTCAGGCCTCGGGCGCCGGCGCGGCCCGCAGCAGAAGCAGCGCGCCCACCATCCCCAGGCCCACGGCGGCCGACAGCCACAGGGCGTTCATGCCCCAGCGCGCCAGCGCCAGCCCGAACACCCACGGCGCCAGCGCCTGCGCGATGCGGGCCGGCACCAGCAGCAGGCCCTGGCGCTGGCCGTAGCCGTGGGCGCCGAAGATGGCCAGGGTCATGGTCCCCTTGGCAATGGTGAGGATGCCGTTGCCTGCGCCATGCAGCAGGCAGAAGGCCGCAGCGCCCGGCGCGCCGAAGGCGAAAAGCACGACCACGCCCAGCGGGTGCAGGGCCGAGGCGATGCGGCCCGAGAGCAGCGGGTGCACCTTCTGCAGCACGCCGAACTCCAGCAGCCGGCCGGCCACCTGCGCCGGGCCGATCAGGCCGCCGAGGGCGACGGCGGTGGCCAGGGTGACGCCGCTGGCCATGAGCAGCTGGGGCAGGTGGGCGGCGAGGGCGGTGCTCACGAAAAGGGAGCCACTGAAGACGAAGGACAGCAGGAGGACGGTGCGCAGGCCCCGGTTCGGCGCCGGTGGTGCCTCGGCCTCTAGGCGCGCCTGCCCGTCAGGGACGTGCGCGGACTGGGCTTCGTTGCCTGCCGAGGTGTGAGCGTCCGCGTCGGCATCGGAAGGCGCAGACGCGCCCGCCGGCATGGGGGGCGCCTTCGGCAGCAGCAGGTTCAGGGGCAGCCCCAGCAGCAGGTGCAGGCCGGCCCAGCCCAGGCAGGCGCCGCGCCAGCCCCATTGCGACTCCATCCAGGCCGAGAGCGGCCAGCCCACGGTGCTGGCGAAGCCCGCAAGCAGGGTGATGCCGGTGATGGAGGAGCGCGCCTGCTGCCCGTGCAGCCGCACCAGGGCGGCGAAGGCGCTCTCGTAGAGGCCGCAGCCCATGCCCACGCCCATCACCGCCCAGGCGATGAACAGGTCGACGCCGTCCTGCGCCCGCACCATGAGGGCCAGGGCGGCGGCGAAGACCAGGCTGGCGCCGGCCAGCACCCCGCGGCCGCCGTGGCGGTCGATCAGCCGGCCCGACCCCGGCCCGAAGGCGGCCGAGACCAGCAGGGCCATCGTGAAGGCGAGGAAGACGGTGGGCGCTTCCACCCCGGTGTCCCGCGCCATGGCGGCGCCGAGCACGGCGGGCAGGTAATAGGTAGAGGCCCAGGCGAGCGTCTGGGCCGTCCCGAGGGACAGGACGATGCGGGGGCTGGGGGCAAGCGTGGTCATCGCGGCGCGCTCAGTCCTGCGTGAGTCTTGGCGAGGAGTCGCGCCATGCCCTCACCGCCTGCCCCTGGGCCTCAGGCCTCGCGACGCAGCGCGGGGAAGAGGATGACGTCGCGGATGCTGGGCGAATCGGTCAGCAGCATCATCAGGCGGTCGATGCCGATGCCGCAGCCGCCGGTGGGGGGCATGCCGTACTCGAGCGCGCGCACGAAGTCGTGGTCGAAGAACATGGCCTCGTCGTCGCCGGCGTCCTTGGCGTCGACCTGGGCCATGAAGCGGGCGGCCTGGTCCTCGGCGTCATTGAGTTCGGAGAAGCCGTTGCCGAACTCGCGGCCGGTGATGTACAGCTCGAAGCGCTCGGTCACCTCGGGGCGCTCGTCGTTGGCGCGGGCCAGCGGCGAGATCTCGGTGGGGTGCTCCATGATGAAGGTGGGCTGCCAGAGCTTTTCTTCCACCGTCTCCTCGAAGTACAGCACCTGCAGGCTGGCCAGGCTGCGGGTGGAGAGGCGGTGCTTCTCTTCGCTCATGCCGAGCTTCTTGAGCGCGGCGATCAGCCAGTCGCGGTCGTCCGCGCCGGCGCCGGCGTCGGTGTGGGCGGCGATGGCCTCGCGGATGGTCAGGCGCGCAAAGGGCGCGGCCAGGTCCACCGGCTTGCCGCCGTAGCTCAGTTGCAGGGTGCCCGCGGCCTTCATCGCGGCGTCACGCACCAGGGCCTCGGTGAAGTCCATCAGGTCGCGGTAGTTCCAGTAGGCCGCGTAGAACTCCATCATCGTGAACTCGGGGTTGTGACGGACCGAGATGCCTTCGTTGCGGAAGTTGCGGTTGATCTCGAACACCCGCTCGAAGCCGCCGACGATCAGGCGCTTGAGGTACAGCTCCGGCGCGATGCGCAGGTACATCTCCTGGTCGAGCGCGTTGTGGTGGGTGATGAAGGGGCGGGCGTTGGCGCCGCCGGGAATCGGGTGGAGCATGGGCGTTTCCACCTCGAGGAAGTGGTGCTGCACCATGAACTCGCGGATGCCGGTAATGGCGCGGCTGCGGGCCACGAAGCGCTTGCGCGCGTCTTCGTCCGTCATCAGGTCGACGTAGCGCTGGCGGTACTTCACCTCCTGGTCGTGGATGCCGTGGAACTTGTCCGGCATCGGGCGCAGGCTCTTGGTGAGGAGGCGTACCGAGGTGGCGTGCACCGACAACTCGCCGGTGCGGGTCTTGAACAGGTGGCCCTCGCATGCCACGATGTCGCCCAGGTCCCAGTGCTTGAAGGCGGCGTAGGCCTCTTCGCCCACGCTGTCGCGGGTGACGTAGATCTGCATGCGGCCGGTGGCGTCCTGCAGGGTGGCGAAGCTGGCCTTGCCCATCACCCGCTTCAGCATCATGCGTCCGCCGATGCGCGCCGGCACCTTCTCGGCTTCCAGCGTGGGGGCCTCCTTGAAGCCGTGCTCGTTTTGCAGCGGGGCGGCGTGGTCGGCGGGCTTGAAGTCGTTGGGGAAGGCCACCGGGCCGCCCTGTTTCTGCGCCTCGCGCAGGGCCTTGAGCTTTTCGCGGCGTTCGGCGATCAGCTGGTTGTCGTCAAGGGCGGGGGCGGGGGTGGCTTGGTCGGACATGGGGCGGAGGTGGGGTGGCGGCCGGGCAGGGGCCCGGCCAAACCCCTGATTCTAGTTTTTCGGGCGGGGACTCCCGGCGGGCTGTGGCCCAGGGTCCGCCGGGGCGGCGCGAGGGCCGGGAATCCGGCGAGGGGGCGGCGGATGGCCCTCGGCGAGGGCCCGCGCCATGCCCGGGATAATCCCGGCCATGTTGCTCAAAGCCGGCGCGCTCTCCCTCCTGCTGCTGCTTGCCAGCCGCCTCCTGGGGCTGGCGCGCGAGTCGGCCCAGGCCGCGGCCTTCGGCGCTACCGGCCTCGCCGACCTGGCGGTGCTGATGCTCACCTTGCCCGACTGGGTGACCGGTGTGCTGGCCGCGGGCGCCCTGTCCTATGTGCTGGTGCCGGCCTGGGCCGGCCGCCCCACCGCGCAGGTGGATGCGAGCCAGCGACGGGTGGCCCGGGCGGTGCTGGGCCTGGGTCTGGTCCTGGGGCTGGCCGCGGTGGCGGCCCTGGCCGTGGTGCCCGAGGCGGTGCTGGGGCGGCTCGCCCCGGGCCTGCCGGCCACTCTTTCCGGCGCGGGTGGCCCCGCCGCCTGGGGCCTGGGCTGGAGCGCCGTGGCCCTGGCGCCGGCCCTGCTCGCCGCGCTATGGGCGACCCGCCTGCAGCACGAGGGCGACGCGGTGGGCCTGTATGGCGCCAACCTGGTGGTCAATGGCACGCTGGTGGCGGGCATCGCGCTGGCCGGCTGGGGCCTGGGCGCCGCGGCCTGGGGCATGGCCGGCGCGGTGACGGCCCTCGGGCTGGGCCTGATGGCGGCGATGGGATTGCGCCTGGCCTGGCAGGCCTGGCGTGAGCGGCGGGCGCAAGGGGGTTCGGGCGGCGCCGTGACGCCGATGGACGTGGCCTCCGCGACCTCGGCGACGCCTACGGCCTCTTCGGGCTTGGCTACCCAAGCCGTCGATGCCCCATCCGCAGGGAAGGGCGGGCTTGGCGATGGCGCCATCGTTCTTCCGCCCCCGTCCGCCTGGGCCTGGGCGGTGCTGGCCGCCGGCCTGCCCCTGGCCCTGCCCTTCGCCGCGCGCTCGCTCGCTTCGGCCCAGGGGGAGGGGGCGCTCGCCATCTTCAACTACGCCTGGAAGCTGGTCGAATTGCCGCTGATGCTGGCCATCCAGCTGGTGGCGACCCTGGCCTTTCCCCGGGTGGCGACGGCGGTGGCCGCGGGCCTGGACCGGGCCGAGTCGCGCGTGGCGCTGCAGGCCGCCTTCGGCCTCGCCTTCGCCCTGGCCTGCGCCGCCTGCGCCGGCCTGCTGCTGGCGGCCGACGCCGCCGCCCAGGTGCTTTTCGGCTGGGGGCGCATGGACGCCGAGGCCCTGGCCCAGGTGGCGGCCTGGGGCCGGGTCGGCGCCTGGAGCCTGCTGCCGCAGGCGGTGTCCGCCGTGGGCCTCACCGTGCTCGCGGCCCAGGGCCGGCTGCGGCCGGCCGCCCTCTGGCATGCGCTGGCCCTGGCCGGCCTGCTGGCGGTGGGGGCCTTTTCAGGGACCTGGGGGACCTCGCAAGGCGCCTTCCTGATGGGGGCGCTCGACGCAGTCCTGGCCCTCGTGGCGCTGGGCGTGCTGGCCGCCATGGGCGCGCCGGCGCGTCGCAGCCTGCCCTGGGCGGCCATGGGCGCCGCCCTGGCGGTGGTGCTGGGGGTGGCCGTTGCCGCTCCGTGGCTCGTCGCGTCGCTGCCCTCACCCTGGCCGCGCCTGGCGCTGGCCCTGCTGGCCGCCGGGGTGGTACTCGCCGCCGCCTGGGCCTGCGCCGGCCCGGTGCGCGAAGGCCTGCGCGCCCGTCGCGCGGGGCCGGGCGTCTAGGTCCGGGGGCTGGGTCACGCTGCGGCGGTGTCCCGGGGCGTTTTCCAGAGGCGGATCGACGGGCGTTTCCCTCGGGAAGGCGCCCCACCCAGCGGCGATAATCGCGGGTTGCTTCCGCCCATGCTCGACCTCATTCAAATCACCAACGACCCGGCCTTCGCCCGCCGCTGCGACGCCCTGCCCGGCATGCGCCTGTGGGTGGACCTGGAGCGCCTGGGCAAGGCCGAGCGCCAGGCCGGGCGCAACACCTTCATCAGCGTCCATGCGCTGGAGGACGTGGGCCGCGTCAAGGCGCAGCTGACCCGGGCGAAGCTGATGGTGCGGGTCAATCCGCTCCACCCAGGCAGCGCGGAGGAAGTCGACGCCGTCATCGCCCAGGGGGCCGACCTGATCATGCTGCCCATGTTCGAGGACGCTGAAACCCTGCGCGCCTTCGCCAGCATCGTGGCGGGCCGCCGCCCCATCATTCCCCTGGTCGAAACGGCCTGCGCGGTGGCGACGCTGGAGGACTGGATCGACACGCCTGGCCTCTCCGAGGTGTATGTGGGCCTCAATGACCTGCACCTGTCCCTGGGGCTGCGCTTCATGTTCGAACCCCTGGCCTCGGGCCTGGTCGAGCGGGTCGCCCGCGCCGTGCTGGCGCGCGGCCTGCGCTTCGGCTTCGGGGGCATTGCCCGTCTGGACGAGGGGCTGCTCCCGGGACGTGCGGTGCTGGCCGAGCACCTGCGCCTGGGGTCGGGCGCGGTCATCCTCTCGCGGACCTTCCACCGGGACGACTCCGACGCCGTCTTCGAGCGCGAGGTGCAGGCCCTGCGCGAGGCCGAAGCGCAGCTGGCTGCGCGTGACCCGCAGGCGGTGGCCCGCGACGCCCAGGCCACGCGCGAGATCATCGCCCGCATCGCAGCCGGCATGGGGCCGGCATGACGCCGTCCGCCGCCTGAACCCGGCCCGCCGCGCCCCATCGAAGCCTCTCCCATGACCAAGCGCCTGTTCGACCTGCTGCTCTCGGCCCTGGCCCTGCTGCTGCTGTCGCCGCTGCTCCTGGGCACCGCCCTGGCGGTGTGGCTGGAGGACGGTCGCCCGATCCTCTTTCGCCAGGTCCGCGTGGGCCGCGGCGGGCGCGAGTTCGGCATGTACAAGTTCCGCAGCATGGTCAAGAACGCGGCTGCCATCGGCCCGTACCACACCGCGTCGGATGACCCGCGCATCACCCGTGTGGGTCGCTTCATCCGCCGCACCAGCCTGGACGAACTGCCGCAGCTGCTCAACGTCCTCCAGGGCGACATGAGCCTGGTGGGCCCGCGCCCCGACGTGCCGGCCCAGCGCGCGCTCTACTCGGAAGCCGACTGGGCCGCGCGCTGCCGCGTGCGCCCCGGCGTCACCGGCCTCGCGCAGGCGACGCTGCGCTCGGCGGCCACGCCCGAACAGCGCCTGGCGCTGGACCTTCAATACGCCCGCGAGGCCGGCCTCTGGCTGGACCTGCGGATTCTGTGGTGGACGGTGGGCCGTCTCTCGGGCAAAGGGAGCAACTGAGTCATGTGCGGCATCTTCGGCTACTGGGACCGCCGGCGCGAGGCCCTCGCGCCCGAGGCGCTGTCGGCGATGGCGCGCAGCATCGTGCACCGCGGCCCCGACGACGAGGGCGTGCGCCACCAGATGCCACGCGGCGTCGCGGTGGGCAACCGGCGCCTGTCCATCATCGACCTGGCCGGCGGCCACCAGCCCTTTGTCTCGGACGACGGCGCCATCGCGGTGGTGCAAAACGGCGAGATCTTCAACCACGTCGAACTGGCCGCTGAACTGCGCGCCCAGGGCGTGCGCCTGGACACGCACTCGGACACCGAGGTCATCCTGCGGCTGTACGAGCGCGAAGGCATTGCCTGCCTCAAGCGCCTGAACGGCATGTTCGCGATCGCGATCGACGACGCCCGCGAGGACGCCTTCTACCTCGCGCGCGACCGCATCGGCGTCAAGCCCCTCTATGTGCACGACGACGGCGCGCGCATGGTCTTCGGCTCGGAGATCAAGGCGCTGCTGCCGGCCCTGAAGGCCCGGCCCGGCGTCGACCTGGAAGGCATCCACCACTACCTGGCCTTCAACTACATCCCCGCGCCCTGGACGGCGTGGGAGGGCGTGCGGCATGTGATGCCCGGCACCTGGATGAAGTGGACCCGTGGCGGCGCGGTGCGCACCGAGCGCTGGTGGTCCCTGGCCGACCAGCGCGAGCAGGACCACGACTTCGGCACCTGGCAGGAGGAGTTCCTCTCCATCCTCGACGACGCCACCCGCATCCGCCTGCGCGCCGACGTGCCTTGGGGCGCCTTCCTCTCCGGTGGCGTGGACTCCAGCACCATCGTGGCCCTGATGGCCCGGCATGTGCAGGCGCCGGTCAAGACCTTCTGCATCGGCTTCGCCGACCCGCGCTTCGACGAGTCGTCTTTCGCGGCCGACGCCGCGAAGCGCTTCGGCTGCGAGCACACGATGGAAGTGGCCGAACTGAACATGCTCGAACGCTGGCCGATGGTGCTGCACCACCTGGACCAGCCGCATGGCGACGCCTCCTTCATGCCCACGCTGCGCGTGTCCGAGCTGGCCGCCCGGCATGTCAAGGTGGTGCTCACCGGCGACGGCGGCGACGAGCTCTTCGCCGGCTACGAGAAGTACGAGCAGTTCTTCGCCCAGCCCGGCGTCGACGGTCTGGACGACGCGAGCTTCCGCCGCCGCTACTTCGACTCGATCTCGCTCTTCACCCCGGAAAGTCGCGCCGCGCTGTACCGGCCCGAGGTGGCCTCGCAGCTGGCGGGCGTCGACAGCCTGGCGGCCGCTGCAGCGCCCTGGTTCGACGAGGCGGCGCACTTCGACCGGATCAACCAGGCCCTGTACCTGGACATGCAGCTCCTGCTCTCGGGCAACAACCTGGTCAAGCCCGACCGCATGGGCATGGCGGTGTCCATCGAGGCGCGCACGCCCTTCCTCGACTGGCGGATGATGGAACTGGCCTTCCGCTCGCGGGGCCGCACCAAGCTCTCGCCCGAGGGCGACAAGAAGCACTGGTACAAGAAGGCGGTCACGCCCCTGATCGGCGAGGACCTGGCCTACCGGAAGAAGCAGATGTTCACCGTGCCGGTGGGCGAGTGGTTCCGAAAGGACAGCTACCCCTGGCTGGCGCGCACCCTGGGCGGCAGCGAGTTGCTGCAGCAGCTGTTCAAGCCCGAGGCCATCACCGGCTTGCTGGAGCAGCACCGCGACGGCCGTGCCAACCACACCCGCGAACTGCGGGCGCTGGCGGCGCTGGCGATCTGGCATGAAGGCACCCAAGGGTCGCCGCAAGGCGCGCAGGCCGCTGGCCCGGGAGCCACGGCGTGAACCTGTCCTCGCCGCCGTCCGCGCTGCCCACCTGGCTCTTCGTCTCCTACGGCGGCGGCCATGTGAAGGCCCTGCTGCCCGCCGCCCGCCTCGCGAAAGCGCGGGGGCTGGCCCGGCCGGTCTACCTGGCCCTCACCACTGCCGCCGCCGAAGTGCGCGCCGCCGGCCTCGAGACCCTGGGCTTCCGTGACCTGCTGCAGCCGGGCGACGAACGCGCCCTTCGCAAGGGCGAGGCGCTTGCGGCGGCCCTGCAGGTCAAGGCCGCCGACCACGAGGAGTCGGTGGCCTATCTCGGCCTGTCGTACACCGACCTGGAGGACCGCCTGGGCGTGGAGCCCGCGGTCGAGGCCTATGCGCGCTTCGGGCGCCAGTGCTTCCTGCCCCTGTCCGTGCTGGAGCGGGTGATCCGCCGCCTGCAGCCGGCCCTGGTGGTCGCGACCAATTCGCCCCGCGCCGAGCAGGCGGCCCTGGAGACCGCGCGCCACCTGGGCGTGCCCAGCGTCTGCCTGCTGGACCTGTTCGGCATCTGGGAGCGCGAGCTCTTTGCTCGCCCCGACTACGGCGACGCGCTGTGCGTGCTCAATGACGCGGTCAAGCAGACCTTCGTCGCCGCCGGCCGGCCGGCGGCCACCATCCGCGTGACCGGCAACCCCGCCTTCGACACCCTGGGCGACCCGGCGCTGCGGGCCCAGGGACAGGCCTGGCGCCGCGAGGCGGGTTGGGACGGCCTGCATGTCCTGCTGTACGCCTCCTCGCCCGAACCCCGGGAGATCCCGGGCGTGGAAGGCGAGGGCGATGCCGACCTGCCGCGTGCCATCGAGCGCCAGCTGGTCGAGGCGGTGCAGGCCCGCGAGGACCTGGCCCTGTGGGTGCGCCGCCACCCGAGCGAGGCCGCGCCCGACGACATCGCCGCCCTGAACCATCCGCGCATCCGCGCCAGTACCCGCGATATGGCCCTGCCCGCCATGCTGCAGGCCTGTGACGAGGTGGTGGTCACTGTGTCCACCGTCGGCCTGGAGGGACACCTCGCGGGCCGCGCGGTGACCCAGGTGCGCGGCTCCATCCTCGATCACCTCAGTCCCTACCTCGCCATGGGCGTGGCCGACCGCGAGCTGCCGCAGGCCGAGGTGGGCCCGACCTACGCCCGCGAGGGCGGCCTCGCCCCTGTCACCCGCCCCACGCCCGCCGTGCCGGCCGGCCAGGCGGCCGAGCGCCTCCTGCAGGTGCTGGCCGAGGTGGCGAGCCGAGAGAAGGTGCACCCGGAGGCCGCCCATGGCTGATGCCATCGAGCGCCTGGACCTGGCCGCCGCCATCGCCCTGCATGAGGCGCTGCCCGCCGCGCGGCGGCCCGCCACCCTGCACCCGCACTACGTGCAGGCCGACGCCCGCCGCAACCCGATCCTGCAGCCCCTGTTCCTGGCCTATCGCAGCCAGGGCGAGACCTGGCTGCAGGGCCTGCACCGCACGCAGGTGGCGGACACCGGCTGGTGGGACGCCAGCGCGCCCTATGGCTACGGCGGCCCGCTGTCCACCAGCGAGGACGCGGGCTTCCTGCGCGCTGCCTGGCAGGCCTATGCCGCCTGGATGCAGGCGCAGCGGGTGGTCGTCGAGTACGTCCGCTTCCACCCGGTGCCAGGCAACGAGCGCTTCTACGGCGGGCCCGTGCAGGACAACCGGCAGGTGGTGTGCATCGACCTTGGCGCCGGCGACCCGCAGGCCGGCTACGCGACCCGCCTGCGCCAGACGCTCAAGAAAGGCGAGCGCGCCGGCCTCCGGTATCACGAGCGGTCTTTGGCGGAGCCCGGACTGGCCGCCGCCTTCGGCGCCTACTACCGCGCCGCGATGCAGGCGATCGGCACCGACCCCTTCTACCTGTTCGACGACGGCTACTTCGAGGCCTTCGCCGCCACCGGCATGGCCCGCCTGGGCCTGGTGACCCACCCGGACCATGGCGAGGACTGGCTTGCCGCCGCCTTGCTGCTGGACGCCCCCGCCCTGCGCGAGTACCACCTGGCGGCCTCCTCGCCCGAGGGCCGCTCCGTCGGCGCGGCCAGCGTCGCCCTCGACGGGGCGGCGCGCGCGGCCCAGGCCCGCGGCGCGCGGGCCTTCTACCTCGGCGGCGGCAACGACCGGCGCGAGGACAATCCGCTCCTGTTCTTCAAGGGCGGCTTCTCGCCGCTGCGGCTGCCCTATCGCACCGGCGCCTGCGTGTTCCACGAGGAAGGCTACGAGGCGCTCAAGGCGCGCTTCCCCGCCGAGTGGGCCGCGCACCCGGAGCGGCCGATTTTCTGGCGCATGGTCTGAGGAGGCTCCAATGAACGATTGCGTCCACACGCTGGCGCGAAGGAACTGACCACCATGGCATGGGATCCCGTCTGGGAAGAAGTGTTCGCCACCCGCCCCTGGGGCCGCTACCCCGGGGAGGATGTGGTGCGCTTCGTCATGGGCCACTACGGCCGCCGCGAGGACCGCGCCAGCGTGCGCCTGCTGGAGGTCGGCTGCGGCACCGGCGCCAACCTGTGGTTCATGGCGCGCGAGGGCTTCTCCACCCACGGCATCGAGCGCGCGCCCAGCGGCGTCGATCTGTGCAACCGGCGCCTGGACGCCGAATGTCCCGGCTGGCGCGAGGCCGGCGGCGAGGTGCGGGTCGGCGACCTGCTGTCCCTGCCGCATGCAGACGACAGCTTCGACGCCGCGATCGACGTGGTCGCCGTCTGCTACAGCCCCTTCGCCCAGGCCCGCGCCGCCTACCGCGAGATGGCCCG
>JACCDG010466150.1_pt1 | contig 18771 bp, 11 predicted proteins | sample 7442471 | NCBI WGS metagenome assembly JACCDG01 (sample SAMN15323444, study PRJNA562643) | freshwater metagenome | isolation source: river surface water | place: USA:Blue River Watershed | collected 2017-08-17 | reverse complement strand
GGTTCTGGTTCTACAATAGGTTCTGGTTCTACAATAGGTTCTGGTTCTACAATAGGTTCTGGTTCTACAATAGGTTCTGGTTCTACAATAGGTTCTGGTTCTACAATAGGTTCTTCTACCTTTACCCAAGGAAGTGGTGGTGAAATAATTGGATGATAATGAGATGAGATTTCATTTGAAAGTTTTTTGTATAAAAATCCAGTATCTAAACTATTTTCTAACCAACCAGTTACAACTTCTTCAGTTAGATCGGAATAGTTAATAAAAGAGTTGGGTGTTACACTTTGAAATGGATATGAATTACTAATAGATGATGAAACACCATTCTCATCTGTTGCAGTTAAAGTCCAATGAACAACCTTTACAACATTTTCTAATTGATTTTCTAAAGGACTACACTCCAACCTATTAATTTTCCAAGTATAAGTAATCATTTTTCTTTAGCATACACCATATTTAGATTTGAGATTATTACATTGAGTTTCCATACTCTCAAATCCTTTAACTGTCATCCAAGTAACCATCGAGTATCTATTTCCTTTGGTGACTGGTTCAACACCATGCCTGTAATATCTTGTAGAAGGGAAGCACACAAGAAGTCCAGGTTCAGGTCGAATACGAATGTGAAGATCTGGAAATACAAAATCACCGCCTTCAAAATCATTATTTAAGTATAAGACCATTGATAAATCACGGTCTACTGTTTTTCTCCACAGTTGAGTTTGATCTGGTGCAGTCCATACACCTTCACCATCAATATGAGGTTGATAGTGTCCTCCTACACCATAACAAAGTAGTTGAGGAATCTCACAACTATCAATTTCAAATTGATAAAATGGATTAATGATTTGTTTAACAATATTATGCATCAGTTCATTCACCTGTGGAAATACAGGTTCAATTGGTGCAATTTGAGTATCTCTTGTCTTCTTATCAGTAATCCATTCAGTGGATCTTGTCTGATTAGATTTTTCTGGATCAAAAACAGAAAGGTCTTCTGTCTTTGAAGTTTTCATATGATTAAGTAAAGTATTGATTCCTTCTTGATTAATCACATTTGGGGCAATCAAAATCTTGGATAATAAATTCATCTGAGGATAATGTAGTTGAAAGTATTTATCCTACTGGTGTGTTGGAGATTGCTGCCAATGCATATCTTGCCGAACTTAATGGACCTCTAGATAATGCTGTTGCAGAATCATTGGAAAAATCTACACGATCTATTACTGGTCCTGGTGTTCCACCACCAAACCAACCAAAATTAGAGTTTCCTGTTGCTGCCAAATTGTATCTTGCCGAACTTAATGGGCCTCTCACTAATGTTGCTGCAAAATCATTAGAAAAATCTAAGCGGGTTACTGCTGCAGTTGTAGGTTGTCCGCCCCCAAACCACCCATAGTTAGAGTTTCCTGTTGCTGCCAAATTGTATCTTGCCGAACTTAATGGGCCTCTCACTAATGTTGCTGCAAAATCATTAGAGAAATTTATACGATCTATTGAAGATAACGTTGCAACTGGAGTACCACCTCTACCACCTCCAAACCAACCAAAATTAGAGTTTCCTGTTGCTGTAGTCTGCCCTCTAGTTGAACTTAATGGAGATCTTGATGATGCCACAACAAAATCATTAGAAAAATTTATACGATCTATCATTGAAGATGGTGATGGTCCTGGAGTAGCACCACCACCAAACCATCCATAGTTAGAGTTTCCTACTGCTGCAAGAAAATCTCTTGCCAAACTTAATGGACTTCTTGTAGATGTTATAGAAGAATCATTAGAGAAATCTATACGGTCTACTGTTGATAATACTCCAGGTACAATATTTCCTCCACTAAACCATCCAAAATTGGAGTTTCCTGATGCACCTAAACTTTGTCTTGCTTGACTTAATGGACCTCTCACTGATGCTGTTATTAAATCATTGGAGAAATTTATACGATCTATAGTCGTAAATTTTGGAAGTCCAGTAGTACCACCACCAAGCCAACCAAAGTTTCCACCTCTTTGTAGACGAGTACTTGAAGACCTTGCCTGTCCTGCGGTTGCCGATAAAGAAGATCGTCCTAAACTTAATGATCCTCTTGGTGATGCTGTTACGGAATCGTTAGAAAAATTTATACGGTTTACTGTTGATAATGGTCCAGGTGAACCACCACCAAACCAACCATAGTTGAAATTTCCTGTTGCTGCTAAACCATATCTTACAGCACTTAATGATCCTCTAATTGATGCTGTTGTAGAATCATTAGAAAAATCTACACGGTTTACTGTTGATACTGGTCCAGGATTGCCTCCACCAAACCAACCATAGTTGGAATTTCCTGTTGCTGCCAAACTATATCTTGCTGAACTTAATGAACCTCTAATTGATGCTGTCGCAGAATCATTAGAAAAATCTATGCGGTCTACTGTTGATACTGAAGGAAATCCACCACCAAACCAACCATAATTTGAGTTCCCTGTTGCTGCTAATTGAGGTCTTGCTGTACTTAATAGACCTCTTGATAATGCTGTTGCAGAATCATTGGAGAAATCTATACGATTTACTATTGATAATGCTACTGGTCCTGGAATTACGCCTCCACCAAACCAACCATAGTTAGAGTTTCCTGTTGCCGATAATAGATATCGTGCAGAACTTAATGAACCTCTAATTGATACTGTTGCTGAGTCATTTAAAAAATCTATACGGTCTACTCTTGATACTATTGATGGTCCCGGAACAACACCACCACCAAACCAACCATAATTAGAATTTCCTGTTGCTGTTAAATTAACCGTTGCTAAACTTAATGAACCTCTAATATTTGCAATTCCAGTATCATTGGAGAAATCTATACGATCCACTGTTGCTTCTATTGCAGTAGAACTAACACCACCACCAAACCAACCGTGAGTTTGAGAACTACTCCAAGTAGTATTTGTAACCTGCCCATCGGTCAGCAATTGAATATAACCAATTGTTGTTGCTCCAATACTTGCTAAGACTGGTCCTACATATCCTGTTGTTGCATAGGAAACTGTTGTAGTTCCTGCAAATCCAGTAACTACAAATGTTCCGTTATATCCCGTGAGAGCAACTCCTGCTCTGGAAATACTTGAAACTCCAACAATTGCACCAATATAAAAAGGAGTTGTTGTAAGACCAGCAGCATTTGATAAATTAAGTGTTACATTTCCACCACTAAATGAACCACCTGTAACTGCAATACCCGCAGAAGATGTTGCTGGATTGATATCAATTACTGAAACTGTAACTGGATTAGTCTTGTTAAGATAAATCCCATCAAGACCAAATACATCTCCTGCGGGCATTTACTATCTCCTTAAGGATTTCTAGACTCTAAAAGTTGTTGATGTTGTTCAGTTCCAGGAGCAATTAAACCTAAATCAGTATTTGTAACCTCTTCAATACCACGAAGAACTTTTTCTTGTAGGGTATTCAAGAATCTTTCTGGATCGTTGAGTGCATCTGCAAGAGAACCATAACCATTCTTAATACGATTTGTATCATCACTTACAAGAGTTGGAGCAGTACCTCTTCTCATTGAGTGAAGATTACCGATACTGATACCAGTCTTAGCACTCACCATTTCATCAAGAGATTGCTCTGCAAATCTTCTTTCCCAATAGATATGATCTTCTGATTCAAACTGCTCTCTGGTAACTGTTTTACCGCCATTCAGTTCAATGAGTTTATTGATGATCTTATCAAAGAAATTCATTTGCTGAATACGATCACGAATTTCTAACTCACAAGACTTCAAGTAATTTTGAAGAGACAGTGAATCCAAATCGTGCCAGTAGAGTTTTGTGGAACCACCGTTGGGACCTGATGTATGCCATTCAACAGGTTTTGTTTTATCCTTACCTTCCCAACGATACTCAAACTCACGAACCTTTTCTTTCATTTCAATCAGTTTCTGCATGTAACCTTCAGCAAGAATACGACGATTCTTAATTGCTGCCTGAAATGCTGCGGGAACTGTATATTGTTCTAGAAGAAAGAATTTCTCAATCTGGAAATTTGTTCTGCCTTGTGCAAGTTCTTTATCTGCTTCTTCCCAACGAAGCACTTCTTTAAATGCTTGATGTAGATACTCTTCATTATTGACTGCTTCTTCTGGAGAAACAATTTTTAATTGATTACAGTTTTCAGTCATAGTGTTTTTACTAAATGGTTCTAATGTTTGTTTCCAAACGTTTGCAATTTTTTTCCAATCATAAGTTTCAGTAGCATAATGTGAAACAGATTGTGAAATTTGATCATAGTATTGCCTGTCATTATCAAAAAAGTGTAATGCAGACCTACAGGCATTTATGAAGTTATTTAGGAAGTTATCTGTAACTTCATATCCAGTGGAAGTTCTTATTCCTTCTATTGGAACAATTGTTGCAAGTTCATTTGATACTTCTGGAAGTGCTCCAATGTCTGTAAGAATTGGATAACAACCACACGCCATTGCTTCCGCTAATGAAACGCAAAATGTTTCTTCCCAGATGTTTGGGTGAACAAAGAATGCAGCATCTTGTAAGTGCTCTATGAGTTCTGCCTGATCTACTGCTGGAGAGTAGATAACATTTGGAAGTGACTTAAGATACTCATAAAGTTCAGTGTATGGGTCTTCTTTAATATCATAAAGATTCATAGCAGAGAAAATCTTAAAGGTTGCCTCTGGAATATGAGGAATGATTCGTGCTAAGACTTCTAGACCTTTATATGGGATAGAAGTATAGATAAAGGTCTTTGATTTCTTGTTGGAGTATGTGAACTTCTTTGATACTCCTGTTGGAATTGTGACGATTTTATGTTCTGGGATTTTATGATACTTAATGAACTGTTCTCGGCACCAGTTAGATGGAGAGACAATTAAATCACAAATTGAAAAATCAAAGTTGAGATAGTGTGGTTGGTCGTATGAATGTTGTGACCATAATACTTTGACTGGTTTATTTGATTTTTGAAGTTCTTGTGGTAAATGAGAAACGATAATGTTTTCTTGAAACTTATAATATTCCTCAAGAAAATAATAAGAACTTTCACTTGCTCCTGATTTCATATTTTATCCTACTGGTGTGTTGGAGGTTGCTGAAGATGCTGTTGTTATTGTAGGTAATTGACCTCTGACTAATGCTGTTGCCAAATCATTTGAAAAATCTATGCGGTCTGTTACTGAATAAGTAATTGCTGTAGAAGGACTGTCTCCACCACCAAACCAACCATAATTAGAGTTTCCTGTTGCTGACAAGTATCCTCTTGCACCAACTAATGGTCCTCTAATTGATGCTGTCGTAGAGTCATTTGAAAAATCTATACGATCTACTGTTGTCTTTCTTGTTGGAACTGTAGGATTATAACCGCCGCCAAACCAACCAAAGTTGGAGTTTCCTGTTGCTGCTAATCGGTGTCTTTCTAAACCTAATGGGCCTCTTGGTGAAGGTGTTGTAGAATCATTCGCAAAATCTATGCGATCTACTGTTGATACTATTGCTGGTGTTGGAGTTATACCTCCACCAAACCATCCATAGTTTGAGTTTCCTGTCGCTGCTAATGATATTTTTGATGAACTTAATGAACTTCGTGGTAAAGCCGTTGCAAAATCACTTGAAAAATCTATGCGGTCTATTGTTACATTACCACCACCAGTAAACCAACCATAGTTAGAATTTCCTAATGCTGATATACGAAATCTTGCAACACTTAATGGACCTCTAACTGATACTGGTACAGAATCATTGGAAAAATCTATACGGTCTACTCTTGATACTATTGCTGGGACTAATGATGGACTAATCCCACCTCCCCACCAACCATAATTAGAGTTTCCTGTCGCTGCCGAACTATTTTTTGCTGAACTTAATGGACCTCTTGGAGATGCTGTTGCTAAATCATTAGAGAAATCTATACGATTTACTGTTGAATACGTTACGGAAGGGGAAGGAATACTTCCACCACCAAACCATCCAAAGTTTCCACCCCCTTGTCTGCGAATATTGAGAACTCCTGAGGTTGCTGCTAAAGAATATCTTGCCGAACTTAATGCACCTCTTGGTGATGTTGTTCTTGTATCATTAGAGAAATCTATACGGTCTACTGTTGCTACTGGTCCACTACCACCACCAAACCAACCATAGTTAGAGTTTCCTGTTGCTGCTAAATATCCTCTTCCAGCACTTAGTGAACCTCTAACAGATGCTGTTGATAAATCATTGGAAAAATCTATGCGATCTACTGTTGCAACTGAAGGAAATCCACCACCAAACCAACCATAGTTAGAATTTCCCGTTGATCTTAAAGCAAATCTTGCTAAACTTAATGGACTTCTCGGAGATGCTATAGTAAAATCATTAGAAAAATCTATACGATCTATTGTTGAAAGTGGACCAGTAACACCGCCACCAAACCAACCATAGTTAGAGTTTCCTGTTGCCGTTAATTGAGATCGTGCTGAACTTAATGGACCTCTTGGAGATGTTATTGAAAAATCATTTGAGAAATCTATACGATCTACTCTTGATATTATGGGACCACTTCTACCTCCCCCAAACCAACCATAGTTAGAATTTCCTGTTGCTGCTAAACTATATCTTCCTGAACTTAATGGACCTCTTGGTGACGCTGTTGCAGAATCATTTGAGAAATCTATACGATCTATTGTTGATACCGTTCCAGGACTACCTCCCCCAAACCAACCATAATTAGAGTTTCCTGTTGCTGTAAAACTAGATCTTATTGAACTTAATGAACCTCTAACCGATGCTGTAGCAGAATCATTTGAGAAATCTATACGATCTATTGTTGATACTGTTGCTGGTGTCGCAGTAACACCTCCACCAAACCAACCATAATTAGCAACGGTTTCTTTATTTAACCACTCACCAGTTAGTCGTCCACTACGAACTTCTCCAAGTGTAAATGCTCCAAATATACTGTTATTATTGATAGGCATTTATCTAAATGAACATACGAACTGGTGGTTTTACCTTTCTCCAAAATTCCATTCCAGAGTACTTATTCAACACATAATCACTTAAAACTTCTTCAGGTCTTTTAGAAGTTCTCTTTACTTGCTTACGAACTTCGTGCATATCACTCAATCCGTAAATTTCATTATCTCTCTCACGGTATTTATGACTCACATTACCAAAGTCGTGCTTATATTCTGGAATTTCTAGAAACTGATAGACCTTACGCATTGTCTCCTCTGGACGGTTCACAAGGTCATTGTATTCGATGATATGCATATACTTCTCACAACCCTTTTTAATTCCCTCCCCAAAGGCATATAATGACTGATCTACGATTCCTACAGGACACATAAGATAATCACAACGATTATCATCAGTGAGTTCATATCCTTGTGCAATAAGTGCCTTATCAATGAATGATACTTGATTTGGATTACGATAAACCATTTGTATAAACGATGCAAGAATCTCCAATACATCTCTTACGGGACATAGAATCTTTGGAGTTTTTGTAATATATTTTTGTATTCTATCAACATTATTTGTCCAGGCACGACACTTATCTACAATATACTTCTCTTCTCTATCACCATAATAATTTTCAATCGCACTTGAAATAATCTTATGGTGCTGTGTTGGTTTTGGATATGCTAGTGCTTGCTCAGATCCCTCAAAGTATTGCTCAGTATAATACATAATCTCCAGAACAGGAGAAATTGCACCACAATGAATATCGGGATTTTGATTTAGAATTGCAGAAAGTAAAGTAGAACCAGAGCGAGGTAGTCCACTTTCAAAAAAATAAGTTTTATGCATTATTGAAAAAGAATAACTGAACTAATCTACCATTTTCTAAACTATCTCCAAAGTTTGCTCCATGTGAATGCCAGAGTTTAGGATCAAATATAACTGCCCTATTATATTTCATATTTGCTAAGCAATATCTATCCCACTTGGAACGATCCAAACCATCACCATATACAATACTTTGTCTAATTTCTTCATAACAAGTATACCCAAACCAACCCGCTTCGTGTTGTTCAGGACACCTTTCCCATCCCAGTTTCTTATGCTTCCAGAATGATGTTCCTGCTTCATCGATACACTGGTGAGGAAGATTCATATAAAGAACACAACCCCAGTCCCAGATTGGATCAATATGAATATCCTGTTGGAAAGTATCTGCTTCTAATGATAATCTAAAATCTCCGTGATTACCACAATCGGCGGGAATCAAAGGTCTTCCTAAAAGAAGTTCAAACTTATTATGAATTTCTTGATTATAAAAAGTTCCTTTGGAGTTTCTACCTGGATAAGTATAACCGTCTTGTGGTTGTGGATATTCCAAATTTAGTGCATATTGACGAACTTCATATGGATTCTCATAGAAGTTATCAACAATAATAATGCTCTGCTTCATCAGTAATAATGTAGTTGGAAGTATTTAGTTTATGAAACTGTAATGTTGGAGGTTGCTGCAGAACTTTTTTGTTTTCCTATAGTTAATGATCCTCTTGGTGATGCTGATATGAAATCATTTGAAAAATCTATACGATCTACTACTATCCCTGATGGTCCAGGAAACCCACCACCAAACCAACCAAAATCAGAGTTTCCTGTTGCCGACAAATATCCTTTTGCTGCGGTTAATGGTCCTCTCGTTGTTACTGTAGACAAATCATTGGAAAAATCTATACGATCCACTGTTGAAAAAGATATTGGCGTATTATAACCTCCACCAAACCAACCGTAATTAGAGTTTCCAGTTGCCGCTAATAAAGTTCTCCCTGCTGGAGCATTTAATGGACTTCTTGTTGATGCTGTCGATAAATCATTGGAAAAATTTATACGGTCTACTGTTGAAAAATATGGTGTCGTTCTCCCACCACCAAACCAACCATAATTGGAGTTTCCTGTTGCGGCAAAATCATATCTAGCAGAACTTAATGGACCTCTTGGTGATGCTGCTACAGAATCATTAGAAAAATTTACACGATCTACTGTTGTAACTTGCGATCCACCACCACTGATAGCACCACCACCAAACCATCCATAATTAGAGTTTCCTGTTGCTGTTAAATTTCTTCTTACTGAACTTAATGAACCTCTTGTTGATGCTGTCGATAAATCATTGGAAAAATTTATGCGGTCTATTGTTGCTACAGTTGTTGGAGTTCTTCCACCACCAAACCAACCATAATTAGAATTTCCAGTTGCTGCTAAATTATATCTCGATGAACTTAATGGACCTCTTATTGATGCTGTCGCAGCATCATTAGAAAAATCTATACGTTCTACTGCTGATACTATTGCTGGTGTTGGAGAAATTCCTGCACCAAACCATCCATATCCAAGAGTTCTTGAAATTTTTATTGCAGGTCCTTTTGCTTGTCCTGATGTTGCTGCTAAACCAAATCTTGCTGAACTTAATGAACCTCTGATAGATGCTGTTGCAGAATCATTAGAAAAATCTATACGGTCTACTATAGATACTCCTACAGAGGTAAACCCACCACCAAACCAACCATAATTTGAGTTTCCTGTTGACGATAAGGTAATACCTTTTGCTGAACTTAATGAACCTCTGATAGATGCTGTTATAGAATCATTTGAGAAATCTATTCGATCTACTCTAGATATAGATACTCCTACAAACCCACCACCAAACCAACCATAATTGGAGTTTCCTGTTGCTTGTAAAGAACTTCTTGCTGAACTTAATGGACCTCTAACTGATGCTGTCGCAGCATCATTAGAAAAATCTATACGATCTATCGTTGATACATCTGTTGGAACTTTTCCACCACCAAACCAACCATAGTTAGAGTTTCCTGTTGCTGCTAAACTATATCTTCCTGAACTTAATGGACCTCTTGGTGATGATGTTGTTGAGTCGTTGGAGAAATCTATACGATTTACTGTTGATCTTATAGTAGGAACTACTGGCGTAAATCCTCCACCAAACCAACCATAGTTTGAGTTTGATGATGTCGCTGGAGACTCTCTTGCAAAACTTAATGGGCCTCTAACAGATGCTGTTGCAAAATCGTTGGAAAAATCTATACGATCTATTGTTGATATTACTGTTAGTGCTGGAGTTGGAGTTATTCCGCCACCAAACCAACCATAATTTAAGTTTCCTGTTGCTGCTAAGTTTCTTTTTGTTAGACTAAATGAACCTCTAATATTTGCAGTTCCAGTATCATTAGAGAAATCTATGCGATCTACCGTTGATACTACTGCTGGTGTTGGAGTTGAACCACCACCAAACCAACCGTGAGTATTATTAACACTCATCAATTCGATTCTCTTCAATCTATAAGCAACCTGTAATCCAAATACTCCAATTGCCATTTTACTTACCGAATACGTGAGAACCGATGTGTTGTAATTCTATGCTTGTATCCAACCAAACATCATAACCAATATCACTTACCCGATGAAAGAAACTCATATCTTCTCCTAGATATTTTCCTTCTTTATTCATCTCTGCAAAGTAGTGATAAGAATTATAATATTCTTTTTCAGTAATTGGATAGTTTGAATTATTCAATCCAGGAAAATATTTTAATTCACTATAATGCTTATTTAGTTTTTCAAAGACACTTCTATGAATTAATACAAATCCCATGCCAATTCCACCAATCTTTACTAGATTTCCACATATCTTTACGGGGTTACAAACCTCATAACAATGTCTGATGGGAATGGTCTTCATTGGATAAGCAGCAGACACAATTGGTTTTTGGTATGAATATAACTTCATCATATCTTCTGGTTGAAACGCAACATCAGCATCTAGACAAAATAGATACTCAAACTCAGTATTGTTCATAAAGAAGTTTGCAATTCTTGACCGTCCATGAGTAATCAAAGACTCATTTGCGACAGTCATAATGCCGTGAGAAATATTTTCACGAACTAAAAGTTTACCAAGATTAAAAAGTGAAGTTGTGGTTTTTTCATTCACCAATCCACCGTAACAAGGTAATGATATAAGAATACTCATAGATTAAGTTGTCTTTTGTTTTCCTGCGATTTGAATTTCAATAACGTTTGGTGTGTCTGAGTAAGCAAAGATTGATTGTCCGACACCTAATCTCTTTGGTCCTTCACAAAGTTCAATTGAAGAGTTCTTTGGAATAATCATATTGTATGCTAACCAAGAGAATATTGTGTCGCTATTACCAATACCTACCCAAACAGGATAATCTCCACCTGGATAGATTGTTCTATCAGAAATATTTGAAACTCTTATTGATTGAATTGTGGATGGGAAAGAGTTTCCGGTTGCATAATATGAAAGTGGAACTGTTGAGGTTATACCTAATACTGGTGATGTTGCTTGTGATGCTATGGTTACTATACCAACGACAGTTCCAGTTCCATTTAGATATGTCATATCAGTAGTTGACTGATATGTAATTGTTACTTGAAGAGCACCGTCTTGAGGAAGAACAACCTCAGTGAATGAGAATGATGTGCTAGCAATTGTAGTTGTTGCTGGTCTAGTTAATGGAATTGATAGGGAACCGGGAGTCCAACCAACGCCCACAAAAGTATTAGTCTGAATGCCAGTGTTACTGCCAGTTCCTTGAACTAACATTCCAGAAGCAATGAAATTAGTAATTGCAGCACCTGCAGTGACTGTTAAGAAGTTAGAGTTTGCTGTCTGTGAAACAGTAAATGTTGATGTTGAACCAATACCAGAACCAGCACCAGTAGATTGCAAAACAATGCTATCCAATGCATTTAAAATCATTGGTTGTTTAAGTAGTTCAACTGCAGAACCAACTGGAACCGGAAGTCTTGATGAAACAAGTGAAACTGGAGAAAATCTCAAAATTCCTGTAGCAACACCACTCATTGGTTTATCTACAGTAATAGAATTTCCATCCACACTAGTTACATAAGTATTAAACTGAAATCCTGCAGTTGAACCAATACCTGTTGTTTCACCAATGTTTCCAGTTCCAGTTACTGCCATACCAACTCTGATACTACTTGCAGAACCTACAGTAAATGTATGAATTCCAGGTCCGCCATTAGAACCTGCAACGGCAGAAATTGATGCAGGAACAGATTTCCCATTCAGTATAAATCCTGAAGTAATCTCAGCATCACCATTTGAAACATTGGTAACGTGTATAGAATGAATGATATATTCGTTTGAACCTCCTGGAAGTGTTGTGATTTGGGTTGTCGTTGTTCCGACACCCACAATATCTAAAGTTCCAGTCGGTTGAATATAAAGAACATTATCAATTGAGGTATCAAATTTGCCAGAACCTCCTCCGCCTGCTGCTGCAGTTGTCCATTGGGTTCCAGTTACAGTAGACTGTAAAACTTGTCCTGATGTTCCTGGAGAGTTAGTTGAATCATAAAATGCTCCAGTTACTCTAGCATTTGTAGTAGTAACAAAACCAGAAACATTAATCCCGGAAGAATTTATTGTTACAGCAGAACCTACTCTAGCACTAGTGGCAGTAACAACACCAGTAACATTGATTCCAGAAGAATCTATTGTTACCGCAGAACCTACAACAACACTTGTATCAATTGTTGAGGTCCCATAAATTCTTGTTCCAGATTTAAGTTTTGCCATCTTTTATGCCTGTGCCTCCGTCCAGGAAATTCGTGAAGAAATTTCTGCACTTGTAGTTGAAATATTCGTAACTGTAAATGTCAGAGTATCCGGTCCATCTGGATATATTTGTACATTAGATGTGGCACCACCCCCACCAAGAATACAATTACCAAGATCTCTAACTTGGTTCAAATCCAGTCTGTCAGTTCCACTTACAAGGAAACCAGCAACAATTTCACCTCCAGAAACGGACACTGCCGTTCCAGCATAGTCACATATTTGTGCTAAACTTGAATTTTGAACGTTTAATGCGTTTCCAACTGCATTGGTCCAATTTCTAGATACTGATGGAACTCCATTCAAAACTGCCCTAACCAAGAAATTTGTAGAAGCAGTTCGTGATGATAATCCAAAACTACGAAGAACCAATTGCATCCTATTAATAAGTTCCCTTTGTCCAAACGCTGCAGCAATACCATTATCTACAGATGGAGCAACGCGAATAGATAATAATGCAGTTGTAGATCCTGCCGTTAAAGTTGTCGATGTTGTTTGTCCATAAGTGAAAACCAAAGATTTATCATCGTCATAACGTCCATCCATAATTACGCTAGTTCCCCAGTGAGAGATAGATGGTCCATAAGTTGGATATGCTAATTCAACTGCAGCAGGATTAGTAGCAGTATATGTGAATGTCTGTGCAGTTGTGGCACCCATCGGATGAACAGTAATCACAGGATTTGCAAACAATGCTGCCTGACTAAATGTTAAGGTTCCTGTTCCTATTGAACTAATAAATGTTCCATCCGGAAAACTACTAATACCAACTGTGCTTGCACCAATTACTCGCATTCCAACTTGTATATTAGTTGTAACTGCTGTTCCAGTATTAGATCCCGCACTCATTGTGACAGTTAGCGGAGTAAGAACACCAGATCTAGCTCTAGTTAATCCTGTAATTACAGTAGTTCCAATTCCAGTATAATTACAATATTCATAAGTTTCATTATCCCTAATTACTATTGTTCCAGATGGCGGAAATCCTGCAGTACTTGCAATACCAACAAAAGTATGTGATGGAGCAACAGTTCCAGTAATTTGGGTAGTTGGAGGAACACTATCAGTTTCATATCTAGCTGGTAAGTTTCCAGAACGCATATATGCTTCTGTGTTCACATTATTGTTAATTAACTTGTGACAGTAAATAACATCTCCAGTAGTTGCTCTTAATCCCCATCGAATGAATCCTGCACCATACCAAGAATAATCAATATACCACATCTGCATCTTAGAAAGATCGATGTTATATCCGGAAGGTCCTGTTCCATCACACTTGTCAATATTCCATTGTGACTGTGGAATTTTAGTATCAATAGTTTTAGAGTAAATGACAAAATCTGCAGTTGTACCACGATATGATGGCGTAATTGTCATTGTAGTATCACTAGCAATATCAATTACCCTATAAGACTGTCCACGAATTACAATAAAGTCTCCAATAACTAATTGTTTTGAAAAGTAAGTTGGTAAAGAAGGATTTGTTTCAGTTACAGTATTGCTTCCATTTGTGACAGTGATTTTTCCAGAAAGTTGGAAAGTTGAACTTCTTCTTACTGCAAAAAGTCTCTGCCCATCAAATTCAAAAAATACACCATTTTGAGAATCATAAAGACCTACTCTATTAGTTGATCCATACCAGGATTGAACCGAACAATTATAATTTCCAGATGCAGTTGTTGCGGATGGTGTTGTTAATGCTGTATATTTGAATCCATTAAATCCGGTTATTTCAGTAACTGTAAATGTTCCATTGTATGCACTTTCATTGGCACCAAAAACACTAATGACAGTTCCCGGTTGTATATTATGCTGCTCTTTTGTGATTGCAGTGACAGTTGTTCCAGAAGATGTTAAAGAATCAAGTTGTAAATTTGGTTTAAGAATCGTTCCTGTACTGATTTGTACACCTTTTCCGGATTGATATCTAAAATATCTTCTTGTTTGGCGAATTGCGTTTTCAAAATTAGCATTAGCATTTGAAGTAAAAATAACACCACCATCAAAAGGACGATGTAAAAATTGACCCTGAGGTCTTACAAAAATTCTTCCGCCTGTTGGTGTGGATAATGGAAGTGATCTAGCATGATATGTGAACGTTCTGGAACTTGTAATTCCAGTTACAAGAAAAGCACCATTTGCACTTGCAGTGGAAGTTCCAACAATTGCAATTTCATTTCCAATTGCAAGTCCATGCGGCACTGTTGTTGATACAGTTATTGCAATTCCAGTTGGGTTTGATACGAAAGTAGGGGTTCCCCCAATTTGAGCGTTTGTATAAGTAGATCCACTAAAAATTCCTGTTTTATTTGAATCAAAAATATTAGTTATCGTAGTTGTATTTGTCGATCTTGCTGCATATGTAAAAATAGTATTTCCTGCACCACTAACGGATTCAATAATAAAGTTTCCATTTGCGATATTTAAATATGCATCTTGAACTAGAATTGCAGTTCCAATTCCAGGTGCTGCATTTTGCAATCCTACAGTAACAATTCTAGAATTTTGTGGAAGAATAATATAATTAATCGTTCCAACTCCAATAGGCGAAGCAAAGGCAAATGGTCTATTGTTGATTAATGTCAGATTTTCCCATTTTGTAGTTTGAGTTCCATATTCAAAGTCAGTATCAATCAGTGCCTGTGGTTCTGATACTCTAAGTTTATTTACAGGATCTGAATAAATTTCTACTGGAGAAAATTTTTCATCATATTCATCAATAACAATTTGAAGTTTATCGGAACTACTCATTCCTGTAGTATTATAATTTAATACTACAGTAGTGGTATTTGTTCCTCCAGTTGTTGAAAATGTATAGTTAGTTGCCCTCAGATTAGAATCTGAAAAATTATAGATTACAGTATTTGTTGTTACATTGGTAATTAATATTAACCTTTCTCTTGTTACCACCCTCGGTATTACAACACTACCAACACCACTAGCACCGGGAGTAAAAGTATAACCAGTTTCGAGTATTGCCTTTCTTGCCATAGTTAACAGATGATTTTTATATATTTATTATTCATTACAAACCATATCTTCCTTTTAATACATTGAAATTTTGCTGAATTTCTGATGCAGTAAGTGATCTATTATATATTTGTGTATTTGATATATTTCCTTTTAAATATTCGCCAGAAGCAATAATTATAGTACCCAAATAAAATTGACTCCCCCAACCACTTGGAGAATGAATAGTTGTACCAACACCAACACCATTTAAATACAAAGTAGATCCAGATCCAGTGGAAGTGAAAGCAACCTGATACCATTGATTAACATTCATATTTGAAGAAGAAATAATTGCAGGTGCTCCTAACCAAGCACTTCCATTTCCAACATATGCATATAATTCTCCGCCACCAAGACGATTTAATGATAATGCAAGAACAGTATGTGGATTTGTATTAAATAGTGTATTCAGTATTTTAGATTGATCAGTATATCTGACAAAACTAGTAATAGTAAATGGTGTTGAAAGTTGTCTATTTATTGTAATATAATCATCTGTCCCATCAAATACTATGACTCCAACATTTGCACTACTATAAGTTGGTCCATTTGTTAAAGATCCGTTTGCAGAACTTACACTCAAATCAGTCCAAGTTGTTCCACTACCAGGATATGAGGTACTTATACCAGCATCTAAATCTAAAACTAATCCATCACGGATAATACCTCTACCATAAAAATCAGTGATTTCATCAATCTCATTATAAACAATTACGGTTCTATCAGTATTTTGCCTCATATATCTTCCTTGCCCAGCACCAAATAAAGTCCCCGAAAATTCATCATAAACAGGGTCATAAGGTGGGAAAATATTTGCAGACATTGGTGGTGTTGAACTGGTTGTTGCTAAACCATATCTTGTCGCTAAAGCATTATAGTTTTGTTGAATTTCTGCTGCTGTGAGTGCTCTGTTATATACAGAAACTTGAGACACGTTTCCTTGAAGTGGAGAAACACTAGCACCTGCCCAATGTCTTGCTATTTGATAATTGTTAGTGGTGGCAAAATTTCCACCATTCCAATTTATAGTTCCTGATGTTTGCAATAAAGATCCATCTTTATAGCAATAGATGTTTAAAGTGCTTCCAGTCTTAGTTATTACAATATACAACCATCTATTTGTATGAGTTCCAATATCTAAAAATACTCCAGCAGGACTAACCCCAACTTGGTTTACTCCAACAGAATTAAAAGGTGCATCAACGGAACCATTACCAAAAGTCATCAAATATGTATTACTAGTTGCTGGTGATGAATTAGTAAAAACACCTTGCCAAATTTGAGTATTGTTTAACTTATAAATCCAAGCAGATTGTGTAAAATTTCCAGTAAAAATAGAACCAGTAATAGTTCCATTTACAACATCATCAGTCCCATCAAAAACAATAGATCCACCATTAGCACTACTATAAGTGGGTCCATTTGTAAGTGTTCCATTATTACTATTACCACTTACATCAGTCCAAGTGGTTCCGGAACCAGGATAAGAAGAAAGATTTCCGGCATCAAGGTTTAATACTAATCCATCTCTAACAATATCTACAATATTTTCAGAAAACTCCGTCGAATAATAAGTTCCAAGTCCACTAATACTTGTATTATTTGCGGTAGTTTCATCAAACTCCCAAGCAAGCATTGAGGCATATTGATCTAATCTTCCAACTATGGGCATAATCTTATCCTGCTACAAAGTCTAAACTATTGGTTGAAGAATTATATTGTATGTAGAAGTTTGTGGTTCCTGCAGTTCCACCAAATCTCATTTTGTTTGTTGATGTAACTCTAACATCACCTGCAACATCTGCTTTGAATGATGGTGATGTTACTCCAACTCCAAGATTACCAGAAACATAAGCACCGCCAGTGACTTGAAGTGGTTGTGATGCTGTTCCTGTGGATGTTGCTGAACCAACTAAGAAATTGCCACCAACATCAAATCTTGCTCTTTCTAGTGAATTAGTATTGAAAGTTAATATAGTAGATGAAAATAAATCAACCCCATTAGTTGTAGTGTTGAATAAACGTAAATAATTGATGCTTTGATTTAGTGCCCAAATAACATTATTAGCACCAAGTTTTATATTTCCATTAACATCTAATGTTGCCACTGGATTAGTAACACCAATACCAACATTACTAGAAACATAAGCACCACCAGTTACTTGTAGTCTTTGTGATGCAGTTCCTGTTAAACTTGTAGTTCCTAATACAAACTCACCACTACCTTTGAGGTCTGCGAGTTGTGTAGTTCCCCCATACCAACGGAATTGTTTTGTATTATTTGCTTCTGGAATAGAATGCCATAAAGTTCCACTCTCAATACCAAATGCATAATCAACAGCAGATGCACTTAAATCTGACCATAAACTTATTCTTGTTCCAACACTTCTTGTCGTGAATGAAGGAGCAGCAATTCCTGTATTTGCAAAATCAATACGATTTCCAGTAGCACCATTCAGGAAGATTTGACCTCCACCAGTTGTTGTGGAGTTTGCTCCATTTAAAGTAAGTCTTGATACTGTAGATACTCCAGTAACTAAAGTATCTCCAATAATTGAAAGTGCTGATGTAGGATTTGTGGTTCCTATGCCAACACCAGTATTATTAATTCTTACTTGTTCTGATGTTTCTACATTTAATCCACCGCCAGTATGAATAGAAATAGAATTGGTGCGACCTTTTATTCTTGCACCCCCAGTATTAAATTCAATTTCTGGGTCAGCAGAGGAGAGTCTAATATCTCCAGCAACATCTAATTTTGCTCCTGGATTTGTATTACCAACTCCAAGATTACCAGAAACATAAGCACCACCAGTTACTTGAAGTGGTTGTGATGCAGTTCCTGTTGGTGTAGCACTACCAGCATAAATGTTCGCAGCACTTAAAGTATTTGTTAACGCATTGAATAAGAATGATTGTGCAGTGCTTCTTGCTCTAGCAGTTTGATTGCTTCCAGTGGCAGCAACCATAACTGGATATAAGGTTGCAGTTGAAGTATCATCAGTAGCATTAATAGTTGTTGAAGGACCTGCAGTACCTTGAGTACCTTGTAAACCTTGAGTACCTTGATTACTTAAACCTTGAAGTCCTTGAGTACCTTGAGTACCTTGATTACTTAAACCTTGAAGTCCTTGAGTACCCTG
>JACCDG010444087.1_pt1 | contig 18776 bp, 3 predicted proteins | sample 7442471 | NCBI WGS metagenome assembly JACCDG01 (sample SAMN15323444, study PRJNA562643) | freshwater metagenome | isolation source: river surface water | place: USA:Blue River Watershed | collected 2017-08-17 | reverse complement strand
TCAGCCCGTCTTCGGTGCTGACGCCGGTGTCGAGGTTGGCGCCCAAGGCCAGCGATGGCCGTTCAGCGCTGGTGTCAACCGTCAGGCGCAGGTCGGTGGCGCTGCCTTCGTTGCCGGAGGCGTCTACCCCCACCACCCGCAACACATGCAAGCCGTCGGTAAGCGCGGTGGCTCCGGTGTTGAAGGCAAACGTGCCGCTGGGGGGCAAGGTGGCACCGCTGAGGCTGCCCAACAAGGTGGTTTTGGTGCCGAAGATCACACCGCTCATGGCGGCCACACCATAGCCCGTGGCGCCGGCGCTGGTGGCCACCGTCATGGTGGCGGTGGGTTTGGCCCAAGCGCCGTTGATGGTGGTGGCGTTGGTGGTGTGGTCACCGATGCGGTGAGCTGCAGCCACGCTGCGGGCGCTGAGCTGTCCGTTGCTGTCCACAGCCAGCAGCACCTCCACCATTTTGGTGAGGTTGTTCACCGCGTCGTAGGTGGCAAAAATCCAGCGTTCTGGGCTGCCATTTTTGGCGGCCACTTGGGCGGTCACGGCGCCCCCTAAGCCTGCGCCGTCCATGATGCCGGCGCTGATGGCCACGCTGCGTGTGTCCGTCACGGTTTGTCCCAAACCGGTGGCCGATGTGCTGAGGAAGAGCTCGGTCTCAAACCCCAGGCGGTTGCTGTTGTCGCGGCTGATGTCGTAGACCCGGATCGCGGTGGCATCGGTGGGCACCGTGCCGGTGATCACCAAGCCTGTGCTGGTGCGGGTGATGCGGTCGCTGTTGAGCGTGCCGCTGTCGCTGGTGCTGGTCAGCACCACGCTGCCGGGGGCGGCCGGTCCGGTGGTGTCGATGACGATGTTCTGGGTCACCGGCGAGCGAGCGCTCTCGTTGCCCGCCGCATCAAAGACCGTGGCGCTGAGGTTGTAAGTGCCGTCGGCCAAGGGAATAGACGAAGGCAGCTGCAGATCGATGTGGTAGCGCGGAGCCTGTTCGGTGCCTCGGTTGAGCAGATCGTCGGCGCGCAGGGTCACAGAGAACAGCAGCGTGCCGCCGTTGTACAGGCGAACTTGGTCGCCCACCTCGGCGTTGTCGGGCAGCGGTATGCGCAGCGCGGGGGTGCGGTCGGCGGTGATCCGGTCGCCGGTGGTGACGCCTTGGGGGTCGATCACCAGGGGGGTGTCGCTGTTGCTCAGCAGCTCGACGGTGCCCGGCCGGTCGCTGGCCGATGCCTTGATGACCACTTCCAGCGGACTCGACACGTTGCCCATCGGCATGCCGGTGCTGGCGTTGAAGGCGTAGGCGCGAATGGTGTAAGTGCCGCGGCCCAGCACCAAGTCGCCCGTGGTGAAGACACCCGTGACCGCATCGGCGGTCACAGCAGTGCCCAGCACTTCGCCCTCGGAATACACACCGTTGCTGTCGCGGTCCACAAACAGCTGCACCTGAGAGCCCGGCAGCATCATGCCGGTGATGCGCACGGTGGTCAGGTTGGTGACGTTGTCGCTGCTGGAGAAGCCAGAGTCGTAGCCGCTGGCCAGTTGCATGCGCCCCATTTGCAGCACGGGGGTCAGTTCTTGTGGGCTCACCACCAGCTGCAAGGCGGTCGATGCGAGGCTGTTGTTGCCAGCGCTGTCCACCGCTCGGGTGCTGATCCAGTGCACGCCAGCGGGCAAGGGGTCGCCGGTGTAGGTGAAGCGGAATTGGTTGGCGCTGGACGGTGCGGCGCTGCCGATGAGGGTGTCGCCGGCGTAGAGGTCGATGCGCTGTACATCGGCTTCGCTGACGGAGCCTGTGATGGTGAAGCCGGTGGCTTTGGCCGTGATGCGGTCGGTGCTGGACACCCCTGTGTCGTCTTGCGCCAGCAAGGCGATGCCGGTGGGCGCCGTGGGCGCGGTGGTGTCGACCTGCAGGAAGGGCAGGTTGCCCCGCAAGGTACTGAACGAGCTGACATTGCCGGCAGCGTCTTGCAGGCGAGCAAAAATGCCCCAACTGCCGGTGGCGCCCACATAGGTGCCACTGAGGTTTTGGGTGGAGGTGATGTCGACCCAGCCACGCTCCAGATCGGTGGCGGTCAGGCGTTTGCTGCCGATTTGGTAAGCGGTGCTGGTGGTCCAGTAATTCGATAGCAGCACCGTGTCGCCCAGCACAGCGTCGGCGGGCAAGGTGACGCGGAAGGTGGGGCGGGCCTGCGACACGATCTGGTCGTTGTCGTACAAGCCGCTGTCTTGCCCCGGGGCCAGCCGCACCGCCAGGGGCTGCGGCGCTTTGGTGTCGATGCGCACGTAGATCGCTTCGCTCGGGGCGCTGACGTTGCCGGCGGTGTCGGTCTGGATGATGCGCAGGAAGTGGTCGCCCTCGGTCAGTGGGTTGGCGGGGATCAGGTAGAACCAGCCAGAGGGATGCACCGTGCCGGTGTAGCCCGGGTAGCCAGCGTAGGTCCAGGTGTTGAGCGCAATTTCTTCACCGTCGTCGAGTCGGCCGTTGCCGTTGCGGTCGTCGAACAGCCGCAGACGCGCGTTCGGGTCGCCGTTGCCTTGTATCCACGGCGCGGAATTGTTGGTGATGTTGTCGCCTTTGACGCCGCTGTCGTAACTGCTGAGCAACTTCACGTCGCGGGGGGCGGGCACGGTGGTGTCGATGGTGACCGCCAGGCTGCCAGAGACCGCGCTGCGGTTGCCTGCGGCGTCCACCGCGATGGCTGTGATTTGGTAGATGCCATCGCGCAGCGGTGGTGCGGACGTGCCATACGTGAAGTACCAAGCGTTGTTCGTGGCCACACCGGTGCTGCCCATCAGCGTGCCATTGGCGTACAGCTGGACTTGCACCACGTTTTGTCCGGCGGTGATCGAGCCGCCGAAGCTGAACCCGTTGGGCCGGCGCAGGATGTTGTCGGAGCCTGATCCCAGGCTTACCGGGCTGGGCTGGTCGTCGCCAATGGCCAAGTCGGGCGCCGTGGGTGAGCTCGGCGCAGCGGTGTCCACCGTCAATGTGTGCAGCACCATGGCCAGGCTGTTGACCGATCCCATGGCGCTCAGGCGCTGGACGCTGGCCGACAAGGCGCTGGTGCCGCTGTACACCGCACCGGTTTGACCACTGCTGGCCAAACCCGTTTGTGGTTGCAGGTCGAGCCAGCCCGCGGCGATGTCGGCAGCGGTCAATGTGTGCCGATTGAGTTCGACGCTGCCTTGCATCAGTCGAACGATGTCGCCGACCACCACACCGCCTGCGCCCGTGTTCAGACCGACCCGCACCATGGGGGACGATTGGCTGGTCACGTGGTCGTTGTTGAGCACGCCGCTGTCAAACAAGGGGCTCAGCGTGACATAGGTCGGGGCTAACGGGTCGTTGATGGCCGCTCGCACCAGCAGTTCTTGGGTGCTGCTGTCTTCCGAGATGTTGCCCGCCAGATCCACCGCTTGCACCAGCACTTCGTACGGCGTGATGTTGACCGGAAGCGCCATCGCCCGCGGAATGGTGAGCGTCCAGACGCCGGTTTGGCGATTGAGCTGCAGCCCGGCTTCTGTCAAACGTGCGCTGCCACCGATGGTGACACTGCGTCCGGCTTCGGTGGAGTAGGCCACCCCGTTGATCAACACCGTCAAGGTGTCGGTGTCGGCTGCGTGAAAGTTGCCGCTGAGGGTTGGTGTGCTGCTGGTGGTTTGTTGCAGGAAAGCGCTGGGTAGGTTCGGCTCGTTGCGGTCCACCGTCACCAGTGTGGCTGGGCTGGGTGCACTGAAGTTGCCCGCGCGGTCTTGTTGCACCACCCGCAGGGCGTGGGTGCCCCCACCCAACACTTGGCTGCTGAAGGTGTAGAGCCCGTTGCCGTCGGCGGTGACTGTGGCCATCCACTCGGTGTCGTCGAGTCGGCCGTTGTTGTCGCGGTCGTTGTACAGGCGAACCACCGCCGACGGGTCGGCGTATCCGTTGAGGGAAAGGCCCCAACCCAGCGAGGTGACTCCGTCGTTGTTGAGTCGGCCGGTGTCGCTGCTGGCCAGCAGCGTTGGCGCCATCAGGGTGGCGGGGCGATTCATGTCGAAGGTGATCATGCGCGGCGCCGAGGCCACGCTCACGTTGCCGGCGTCGTCGGTGGCCACCGCTGTGAACACCCGGGTGCTGCCCACATAAGGCGTGCCGCTGTAGCGGAGCACCCAGCTGGAGTCGGTGAGCATTTGGGCTTGTCCGAGCGACACGTCGCCATCGAACACCTCAACGCTGCGGGTGCCGCTTTCTGACCAGCCGCTGATCAGAAACTGCGTGCCCACCAAGGTGATGCCGTCGCTGGCGCTGATGCCCGAATCGTCCATGGCTTGCAGGCCATTGATGCCGGGCGCCGTGGGGCGGGTGGCGTCGATGCGCACCGAGGCCAGCGCTTGCATGCGCCCCATGTTGCCCGCCTCGTCCACCAGATAAGCGCTGACGGTGTACAGGCCGTCGCTGATGACGCGGTTGCTGCGGATGTCGACATAACCTCGGCCAATCTCGGCAAGGTCGGCGGCGGTGAGGGTGTAGGTCGCCCACACCGATGTGGAGCTGACGCTGGTGATGTAGCTGGAGCCTTGCACCAGCCAGAGCACATCGCCTTCTTTGGCGTCGGCAGGCAGGGTGACGCGCAAGGTGGGCTGGTTGTCGCGGGTGACCCGATCGTCGGTGCGGGCGCCGGTGTCAGAGCCTGGCAGCAGGCCCATGGCCAATGGCGCAGCAGGTGCCTGCAGGTCCATGGTGAGGCTGAGCGAGGCCGAGGCCAAGCTCACGTTGCCTTCGGCGTCGCTGGCGATGGCCCGCAAGCTGTGCGCCCCTGTGCCCAAGAACACGGCGACGCTGAATCGGCCGTCGGCCGCCGCGACCACCGAAGCGAGTCGCTCACCCGCGTCGATGATGTTGTTGGCGTTGAGGTCGTCAAACACCGTCACGGTGGAGCCCGCCAGCGCGGTGCCTGTCAGACGAAGTCCGGTGTTGGGTGCGCCATCGGGGTCGTTCAACACACCATCGGTGTTGCTCCAGCCCGTGTCGTCCAGCGGGTTGAGCACCAGCAGGCTGGGTGGCGGCAGGCGGTCGTTGAAGGTGATGGTGGTGGTGGCTGCCGCCCCGAGGTTGCCCAGAATATCGACGGGCCGTGCGCTGAACACATAGCTGCCGGGGGCCAAGGGCACACCGGTGTAGGTGAAGCTGAAGCGGTAGATGGGTTGGTCGTTGGCGTCCACCCCTTCTTCTGGGAACGCCTCGGCCAAGTAGGTGTCGTTGGCGAACACGCGCAAGGACACCGCACCGGCCACTGTGGTGCCCCGCAAGGTGAAGTTGGTGGTGCGGTTGGTTTTGTTGTCGGTCGCGCTCAGACCGGTGTCGTCTTCGGGCACGATGGCAAAACCCGTCGGTGCCGGTAGGCCGGTGGTGCTGATGATGAGCGAGCGCAACAGCAGGTCGGTGCTGTTGTTGCCTGCGCGGTCTTGCAGCCGCAGGGTGAGCGACGAGTAAGTCCCGTCCCCCATGCGGCTGGCGGCCGTGATTTGCAGCGTCATGGCCGCGCTGGCCAGATCGCGCTCGCTCACCGTCTGGCGCAGCAGCACGGTGGCGCCATTGAGCAGGGTGATTTCGTCGCCGACTTGCACGCCCTCGGGCAAACGCACGACCAACGCCGGGTTGGGGTTGCTCGAGATGGGGTTGCCGCCCGCATCCAGCAGCTCAAGGCCGCCCAGCGTGTTGAGCTGGGCGTAGTTGGGCAGGAAAGGCAAGTCCACATCGACCCGGATGGGCAGGGTGTCGCCCAGCAGCGCGCTGACGCCGTTTTTGGTTTGGATAGCGCGCACCAGGTGCAGACCGCTGCCCAAGACCACATCGGCAGAGAAGGTACCGGTCGAGCTGGCCACAACGGTGGCCAAGGCGGTGGTGGTGTTGGGGTTGAAGGTGGAGAGTTGTTCTCCCGCATCCAACACACCGTTGCTGTTGCGGTCCACAAACAGGGTGACGGTGGCACCCGGCACGGCCTGACCGCTGATGGTCAGGTTGGTCCGGTTGGTGACGCCATCGCTGTTGACCGCGCCGCTGTCGTCGGCCGCGTCCAGCCACAACAGGCCGCGCTGCTGCGCGCGTTGGTCGATGCGCACATAGGTCGGGGTGGACGCAGGTCCCTCCACGCCGGTGGCACCCACCGCGCGGGCGTACACCGTGTAAAGGCCATCGGCCAAGGCGGGCCCGTTGTAAGTGAAACGCCAGGCGCCCCCCATGGTGGTGGCCTGTGCGGTGCCCAGCAACTGGGTGCCGGCGTAAATGTTCACCAGCACACCGTCGTTGCCGGCGTTGCCACTCACCGTCCAAGCGGTGGATTTGCTGGTGACCCGGTCGCTGCTGGACGGACCTGTGTCGTCGGCGTCCAGGAAGGCCAGCGTTGGCAGGGTGACCGCGCCGGGCAGGGTGGCGGGATTCATCACCCGCAGCCAAGGCAGGGTAGCGCTGGTCAGGGTGCTGGCGTTGCCCGCCGTGTCGGTGGTGCGGGCGTACAGCGTGTAGGTGGTGATGGCCAGCGGCGTGCTCAGCCGGATGTCCACAAACCCTTGGTTGAGCTGGGTGGCCGTCAGTGTGGCACCGCCCACCAAGTAGCTGGTGCTGGTGCTGTTGGCATTAAAAATCTCGATGCGGTCGCCCACACGGCTGTTGGGCGACAGGGTGGCGCGCACCGTAGGCTGTGTGTGGGTGATGACGTTGTCGCTGCTGTGCAAGCCGGTGTCTTGCCCAGGGGCGAGTGTCAGCGCCACCGGCGGCTGGATGGCGCGGTCGATCGTCACCACCAGCGGATCGCTGGGCGCGCTCACATTGCCCGCGCCGTCAATGGCGATCAAGCGAATGCGGTGTGTGCCTTCGGGCAGGGTGTTGAGGTTGAACCAAACGGTGAAGTTGCCGGCGCTGTTGACAATGTCGCCGCTGTACGGGCTCCACAGCGCCACTTCTTCGGCGCCGTCCATCACACCGTTGTTGTTCCAGTCGATGAAAGCCTTGATCGAGGACGAGCGGTAGGTGCCGTCGGGCAGGTAGTACGACGCTTCGGCCCGACCGTTGATGCCAAACCAAGAGCCGACACCCCCGTTGTTGGTGATGTTGTCGCCCACCACGCCGCTGTCGTAGCCACTGGTGATGACCAAGTTGCTGGGCCGCGCGACCACGCTGTCGACGGTGAGGGTGATGCTGGTGGATGAGACGCTGCGATTGCCATTGGCGTCAACGGTGAAGGCCTGCAGGGTGTGGGTACCATCCGGCAGCGGTGCCACCGACTCCGCCACACGCAAGCTCCAGCGTTGATCGCCGCTGACACCGGTGGTGCCCAACAAACGGTTGCCCGCCCAGAGTTCCACCGCCACGGTGTTTTCGTTGGCATAAGTCCAGCCGCTGATGGTGAAACCATTGCCACGGTTGATGCGGTAATCCTGAGATGTGTTGGTCAGCGACGAAGCGGTGGTGTAGAACACATCGTCGACGCGCTCTAGCGTCAGGCTGTAGGGGACCGACGGCGCGGAGTTGTCGATCTCCAGCGACTGCAGCTGGGCAAAGGCGCTGCTGCGGTAGCCTGAGCTCTCAAGGCGGAGGATCTGCGCCGATACCGCGCTGCTGCCGCTGTAGGTGGTGGTGCTGAACAGGGTTTGGCCCTGCACCTCGACCCAGTATCCACCGCCCGGACGCAGTGCCAGATCGGCTTCGCTCAGGGTTTGACGCAGTATCTCGGTGCTGCCTTGCATCAGACGCAAGACGTCGCCCGCTCGCACGCCGTTGCTGCCGTCCACGTTCAGGGTCACGCGCAGATAGGGGGCGATGTCGCGGGTGGCCGAGTCGGCAGACTGCCCCAGGTCGCTGCGCGGCGCCAGCGCAATCGACAGTGGCGCCAGCGGGTCGGCCACGGTGGATGGCAACACGCTGAACAGCTCGTTGCGGGTGGTGCTGACCCGGGTGTTGCCCGCGAGGTCGCTGGCCATCACTTGCACGTTGTACAGCGTGCCAGCAGAGGTGGGTGTCAGCGCGTGTTCGGGCGGGATGGTCAACGACCACACACCGTTGTTCATGACCAGTCCAGCGACCGTGGGGCGGTTGCTGGTGTCCCCCACCTGCACCATCAAGCCGGCCTGGGTGCTGTAGACGATGTTGTTGACCCGCACCGCCAACAAGGCGGTGTCGGTGGCGTCGTACGTGCCACTGAGCGTGGGGGTGGGGGATGCGCTGCGGCTGATCACCACGGTGGGGACGGCGGGCGGCGTCAGGTCGATGACCACCCGAGTGGCGGGGCTTGGGGTGCTCCAGTTGCCGGCCACATCGTCTTGCACCACCCGCAAGTGGTGGGTGCCCATGGTCAGGGCCAGCCCGCTGAAGGTGTAGGCGCCGTTGCTGCCCGCGGTGGTCAGGGCGATCACTTGCCCCATGATGGGGTTGCCTTGCGCATCGGTGAGACCGCTGGCGGCGCCAAAGTCCACCAGACGCACACGCGCATTGGCGTCGGCCGTGCCGCTCAGGCTCAAGCTCGACGTGGTGCGGGTGACGCCGTCGGTGCTGCTCAGGCCGCTGTCGCCCGATGCCAAAAAGGTCGGCGCTGTCAGCGTGGTCGGCGGTGTGGTGTCGATGGTGAAGCTGAGCGCGCCACTGAGCGCACTCCAGTTGCCGGCTTGATCCTGTGCGCGGGCCGTCAACAGGTAGTTGCCGTCGGCCAAGGCCGGGCCGTTGTAGATGTAGCTCCACTCGGACTTGTCCGGGAAGGCCAAGGTGGTCAACACACCGGTGCTGCCATCGGGTCGGGTGAGCTGCAGTTCCACCACGCGGCTGTCGGTGGCGCTGCTGCCATAGAAATAGATGCCGGTGTTGAGCGCCGTCACCCGGTCGCTGTTGACGCGACCAGTGTCTGTGGTGGACATCATCACCGGGGCACCTGGCACGCTGGGTGCTGTGGTGTCCACCATCAGGTAAGGCAGCGTCCAAGTGAAGTCGGTGCTGCTGTTGTTGCCAGCGGTGTCGGTCAACACGCCACGCAAGCTGCCGCTATAGGCACCACTCATGGCGGTGGCGGGCGCGATGTCGATGAAGCCGCGCGCTATGTCGGTGTCTGTCACCCACTGGCTGGCCAGCACGGTGCTGCCGTTGCGCAACTCAAACAACATGCCGGTCTGGGTCGCCTGCCCAGCGGTGGTGTACCAGCGGGCATCGCCTTCTGCCGGGCGCAGCGCTTCGTTGATCGGCAACTGGAAGCGGAAGGTCGGGAAAGGGTTGTTGGTGATGCCATCGGCGCTCGACATGCCGGTGTCGCTGTTTATCACCCCTTCGGTGACCAAGCCCATGGGGCGCGGTGCGTCGGTCGCTTGCAGGTCGACCGTGATGTTCAGCGCTTGGCTCACACGTCCCAAATGGCCTTCGCTGTCCACCGCCACCACACGGATGTTGTGCTCACCAGCGCCCAGTGTCAGGCTTTGGCTGAAGGCCCCTGTGCTGGCGTTGGCCAGTACGTTGGTGGCCAGCAATTCGGTTTCTTGGATCCGTCCATCGCCGTTCGCATCGTTGAACACCCACAAACGCGCACCCGCCGCCGTCACCCCACTGATGGTGAAGCTGGTGTTGTTGGTGATGTTGTCGGTGCTGGACCTTCCGCTGTCGCCACTGCTGATGCGCAGGTCAAACGGTGCCGCTGGCTCAATCGACGACGCCAAGGGCGTGGCGGCCACAGCCGCGTTCATGCGGTACACATTGGTGGCGCTGGCGGCCGCCGGTGTGTGGGTCACCTGCATGTTGGCGAGTTGCCAGTTGCTGTAGCTGCCCAGCATGTGGACATGGACATTGTCAAAACGCACCAGGGGTGCGCTGGCGTCCACGCTGGTGGTGGTGCGTGTGACGCTCAACGTCTGGCCAGCGCCGACACCGGTCTGGCCTATCTGCTCGAGCTGTACCTCGCCCGCGCTGGAGCGGGTGATGCGAACCGTCACGCGGTAGATGTCGGTGGCGCTGGTGGTGGACGTGCCTTGCCACAGCTGATCGCTGGTGGTGGGTGCGGTGCCGGTGTTGGGCAGCGCGGTGGTGTTGTCCAGCGCGGAGCCCCACAGGTTGAGCGAGGTGGTCTCGGCAAAGCCCGACACAAAGGTGGTGGAGGTGAGGCCCGCCACCTTTTGGGTCGCCACATAGGCCTGTCCAGACGCACTTTCCCCCAGGCTGGTGACCAGTCGCCGGTCGGTGGTGTTGGCGATGGCGCTGACAAAACGGGCGTCGTAGCTCACCGTCAGGCTGTCGCCCACCGCCAGAGCCACCGCATCAAACGGCAGGCTCACACGGGCGGGGATGGCTGCGCTGATGCCTTGCAATTCCACCACCGGCCCTGTGCCGGTGAACACACCGGCGGAGGTTGAGCCGCTCACGTCGCTGATGCGCGACGCGTTGGTGGCCAGCAGTTCGTTCTCGGGCACCAGGGTCAGGACCAGCTTGCGGGCGCTGGTGTTGCCTTCGTGCCGATCGAGCAACCACGCGCTGGTGGTGCTGATCTGGTTCTGGACACCGTTGTCGATGACCAAGCGCAAGTTGCTGCTGGCAAAGGTGCCGCTGTATTCGGCCAAACGCCACACGCCTTCGCTCAGACCGGTGAAGGGCGACCGGCCGCGCACCACGATGTCACCGTTGGCCACCAGGTTGGTGATGCCCAGCACATCGTCGTCGAGCTGGCTGTTGCCATTGGGGTCCAGATCCATCTCCCAGCGGCTGCCGGCGTCCAGCGTGAGCGTGCTCAGCAGGCGCAGGGTACCTGCGCCTGAGGTGCCTGCCGCGAACTGTCCCGGGCTCAACACACCACCCGAGCGCACTGTGACAGCGCCAGATGTCTGACCCGTGCCGGCGAGGGTGGCGCCGTTGTTGACGGTGGTGGCCGTGGTGGACAAGGTGCCTTGCAGGTCCAGCACACCACCATTGAGGGTGGTGGCGCCGCTGTAGCTGTGGCTGCCTTGCAGGGTGAATGTGCCGTTGCCCACTTTGATCAGGCCGCCTGTGCCGCCAATTGAGCCGCTGTACAGGGTAGAGCCATTGTTGCTGCCAACCGTCAGGTTGCCGGTGCCCAGCGTGATGCTGCCCGTGCCAGCCAAGGAGCCCACGCGTTGGTCGGCGCTGTTGAGCGTGAGGTTGGCGGTGCTGCCCAGCAGCAGGGCGGTCTGGTCCGACAAGCGGTTCGCACCTGACAAACTCAGCATACCGGCGTGCACCGTGGTGGCGCCCCTGTAGGTGTTGGCGCCGCTCAGGGTCAGCGTGCCGGTGCCGTGCTTGATCAGGCCACCGTCACCACTGAACACACCCGCAAAGTTGCTGGAGAGGTGGCTGATGCCCAAGCTCAGTGTGGCCGCGCTGGACAGCCGCACTTCGGGCGCCACCGAACCCAGGGGCAGACTGGCGTTGTTGATGGCCGCCAGCGATTGCGAAAAGCCCCTCAGGTCCAGCACAGTGCCAGCCGACGCGGTGAGGGTGCTGTTGACCGACAGGCTGTTGGCCTGGCCCATGTCGATGCCACCGGCTTGCAACAAGGTGGCACCGCTGAAGGTGTGCGCACCGCTCAAGGTCAAGGTGCCCGTCCCGTCTTTGATGAGCTGGCCTGCGCCACTGATGGGGGCGCTGAAGCTGTGGGCGTCGCTGCGGAAGAAGCGCAGTGTGCCGGCGTTGCTCAAGCTGGCGGTGGCCAAGCTGCCGCTGGTGCCCCCATTGCCGATTTGCAAGGTGGACGATGCCAGTACGGTGGTGCTGCCGGCCACCTGTGCCGCGCCGGTGAGCACCACCGCCGTTCCGCTGGTGGAGCGCACCGTGAGGTGGCCCGCACCCCCAATGGCGCCGCTGAGCGTGAGCGTGCCGGCGCTGAAGGCTGCGTCCAAGTTCAAGGTGGCGCCAGCGATCACGTCCACCAAGTTAGAGACCGTGGGGGCCACACTGGCCGAAGTGGCCAAAGTGGCGTTGCCGCGCACGCTCAACACACCGGTGCCCAAGGCGTTGGCGGCGAGTGCGGTGTTGAGTTTGAAGGTGCCGTTCTCCAGCACCGTGCCACCGCTGTGGAAGCTGGCGCCATTGAAGCCAATGGTTCCGGTGCCGCGCAGCACCAGTTGGCCCGCACCGCTGATGCGGCCATCGGCCACAGTGAGGGTGCTGTTGGTGTCGAACACCAAGCTCGCCGGTGCGGCGATGGTGATGCCCGAGGTGGCGGGCATGCTGGCCGCTGCACCCTGGCCAATCGACAACACGCCGGCGAACACGTTGGTGGCGCCGGTGTAGGTGTGGGCGCCTGTCCAGAACCAGGTGCCTGTGCCGCGCTTGGCCACCTGGCCGGTGCCACTGATGACGCCAGCGAATGTGCCGCTCATGTTGGAGGCGCCCACCTCCAGCGTGGCCGTGCCCAAGGTCACAGAGCCCGAACCCAGTACCATGGCCACCGACTGGTTGAAGTTGGCCAGCGACCACACGCCCGAACCGGTGTTGAGGTTCACCACCGTCAGGGGCGACAGTTGGTTGGCGCGTGTCAGTTCCAAGGTGCCGGCTTCAATCCGCGTTTCGCCGGTGTAGGTTTGCACCACACCCAGGGTGAACACGCCAGAGCCTTGTTTGACCAGACTGGTCTGGCCCGCGCCATCGCGCACCACACCGTCAAAGCGGAAGTTGTAACTCGTCGAGCCGCCCACGCCCACAATCACCTCACCTCGGGTGTTGGCGGTGGTGTTGGTCACGGTGCCTTCGCCCAGCAGGCGGTGCAGCGACACCGAGCGACCATTCAGGTCCAAGGTGCCGCCGCTGTTGAGCTGCACATCTGCGGTGGACGCGATCTGGGTGTTGCCGGTGCCGCCTATGCGCAGCGTGCCGCCATTGCGCACTTCAACCGCTGGCACCGTCAGGCTGCCCCACAAAGCGTTGACCGCTGTGTTGTTGTAGGCCTTGTCCAACAGCAACACACCGCCTTCGATGACGGCGCGTCCGCTGTTGCTGACCGAGCCACCCAAGGTGAGCGTGCCAGTGCCTTCCTTGAGCAACTGGCCGTTGCCGTCCACATGGAAGGCGCCCGAGCCCGAGGTGCTGAACGTGCCCGTGAAGGCGGTGTCGCTGTTGTTGCCACCCACTCGAAAAATAGACGCGCCGAGCGACAGCGTGCCCGAGCCGGCCAGCGAACCCACCCGCTGGTGGAATCCCCCGGTGTTCACGCTGGCGGTGTGGCCAATGAACAGTCTGGTGTTGACCGCGTCGGCGTTGTTGCGCAGCAAAGGGCCCAAGGCGTAGTGTGCGCCCATGGCCAATGTGCCTTGCATCACCCGCGTCTCGCCGGTGTAAGTGTTCTGGCCGCTGAGCGTGAAGGTGCCAGAGCCCGATTTGACGATCTGACCCAGGCCTGAAATCACACCGGAAAAGGTGGTGGTGGCGTTGTTGCTGCCAAGGTCCAAAACGGCGCTGGCGCCGCCCAGCAAGACTTGTGCGCTGGCCGACGAGCTGGCCAAGGCGGCCAGTGTTTGCAGGCGGCCATTGACGTTGAACACGGCACTGCCGTTGATGGTGAGCGCCGATGTGGTGCTCAATGCGTTGTCGGTTGCCAGCAGCAGCGTGCCTTGGTTCAGGGTGGTGCTGCCGTTGTATGTGCCGCGTCCGGACAGCGTTAACGTGCCGCTGCCGTTTTTGATGAGGCCGCCGCTGGTGCCAGCGATCTCGCCGCTGAAAGTGGTGTTGGCGTTGTTGGCACCCACACCCAGTGTGGTGGAGCCGATGTCGATGCGACCGGCGCCGGCGATGGAACCCAGGTTTTGTGCGGTGTAGCTGGTGTCGAGCACCGCACCGCTGTGCACGGTGACGGCGCTGGACGCCGCCAGCGTGACCGCCGCGTTGAGCTTGAGTCGACCGCCTTCAACCACCGTGGGGCCGCTGTAGGTGCTGGCGCCCCAGAGCACCAGCTCACCACTGCCCACTTTGGTCAGGCCGCTGCTGCTGTCGATGCCACGGATCACGCCGCTGTAGCTCACCGATTTCCCGGCCATCACCTCGATGCGGCCGCTGCCTTGCACCTCGATGCCCCGCGCCGTGGTCAGCGTCAGGCTTTCGGTGATGCGCAGGGTGGCGCCGTTTTGGATGATCACCCGGTCGACCATGGCGGCGGTGGACCCCAGCTGGCTGTCGGTGCTCACCGTCAGCGTGCCACCTTGCACAATCGTTTTGCCGGTGTGGGTGTTGTTGCCCGAGAGAATCAGTTCGCCCGAGCCGGTCTTCACGAAATCGCCCGCGCCACTGAAGCCACCTCGGAACGTCAGCGACGCGCCTTCGGCCACTTCAATGGCGCCCAGCAGCGGATTGAGCCCAGCGATCGTCAGCGCGTTGCCTGCGCCGTCGCGAATCTGCGCCCCGTTCAGATCGATTTGCCCCAGCGTCACCCCTCGGCTCACGTCAGCTGCCACTGCGTTGACGGCGTAGACGAGTCGGCCAGCGCTCAGGTCGGAGCGCTCGGCGTCAAATGTGGCGTTGCGGTCCACGCCCGCAATGGTGACAAACAGGGTGCTGTTGGCGGTGTTGGCGCTGGCCGCCACGCTTTCCGAAAGCTGCACCGTGATGCGCAGGGTTTGACCATCGTAGGCGATGCTCGACGCGCTGCTGCTCGGCGGTATGGCGTCAAACACCACACCCAGCTCATCCAGCAATTCGGCCGAGAACACGGGCGCGGCTTCCACCGTGCCGCGCTGGATCTCCAGCACCGCGTCGCCACCGGCGTCCGCGTCGCCGGTGCTGTCGCTCGACGCCGCCACGTCTTGACCGGTGAGGCCTTGCAAAGTGGCCAAAAACACGCTCTCTGCGCCTTGCGCTCCCACGTCACAGCCGTAGAGCAGCACGTCGGCGCCTGCGGCAAAAGCCGTGCGCCAACTCTCGACATCGGCGGATCGGGCCTGCAGCGTGGCTGAATCGAGCACGGTGTTGCCAAACACCAGCGCCTCCACCTGACCGTGGCTGACCAGATGCAATTCGCTCAGATCGCGGTAGCCCGCCAGCACCGCGCTGATGGCCGATACCGGGTCGTCTGAGGTTGGCAGCACCTGCACATCGGCCTCGGGGTGGGCTTGCTGCAGGCGTTCGCGCAGATCGCCCAAGTCGGGGCTCAGCAGGATCAGTCGCCCGTTCGTGGCCACCTGCCGTTCGATTTCCAGGTTGTCCTGTACCGATTTGTCGCTTGCACTGCCCACCGCACCGGCGTGCAACACATCATCGCCCAGCGGCAGCTGCACGCTGGTGCCGTCCAATCGCTGCCGCTCATCGAGCGTGCGGTCCACGCTGTTGATGGCCGCGCCGTCGAACATCATCCGCTGTTCCAGCGCAAACAGCTCGCCCTGACCCCGGTTGAGTTTTCGGCGTTGCCGTGGCGCAGCCCCCTCGGCTTGGCTGGGCACGGTGGAAGGCGTGTTGTCGTTCTTCTTCGATGTCATGGCTGGAATACGCAATAGGGGAAACAGGGCAAAAACCGTGGGGTAGACCCGGCGTCAGGGTTGCAGGCTGCGGGTGTCGACGCTGCCGCTCATGCCGGCCTTGAGGCCGGCAATCGGTCGTTGAATGCGCACGGTGACCTTGACCGATTGGCTCACGGGGTCCACCTTGTCGGCCACACGGGATATCGCCGCACTTTGGCTCGCGCCCAATTCGTCGACCTGCAGGACCAGTGCCGCGCCCACACGCAGGCGCCGCACCCAAGCCGATGGGGCCAAAAACTCGGCTTCAAAGGCGCTGTCGTCGGCCAACTCCAACAGGGCTTGTCCCGCTTGTGCGTATTGCCCGCTCCGAGAGCGCGCTTCGGTGATCACCCCCGAATGCGGTGCGTGCACCGTGCATTTGCGGATTTGCGACTGCAGCACACCGGCTTCGGCGCGCAAGCGTTTGGTGCTGAACTGGGCTTGCTCCCACTCCAGCTGACCAGAAGAGTTCAGCTCAAACAGCCGTTTTTGTACCTGCTCTTGCTGCTCCGAGGCCTGAATCTCGACCTCGGTTTTCTTGAGCTGGGCTTCAAAAGTGCTGCAATCGAGGGCCAACAACACATCGCCATGTTTGACCCGCGCGCCTTCGGCTTTCAGCACGCTCAGCGTGCCCGGCACCTCGGTGCTCAGCAAGGTTGACCGAACGGGTTTGATCTGCGCGCGAATCTCGCGCCGTTCGATGCCCGATGTCGAGGCCGTGGGCGCCGACACGTTTTGGGCCGCGGCCACCGCACACGCGCCAACCAAGACCGCGAGCACACCACATTGAAGCCAACCCGTCGCTTGTTGGCGGTGGCTTTGCCCCCCGTTGGCGATTGGCCAAGCGGTCTGGCGCCGAACAACTCCCATCGAATCGGGAGCATTCAAACTGTTAAAAATGTTAAATCGCTTGAAGGTGGTCATGTGTTTCCCCGTGGCTTTGTATTGCTTTTTTCGGATATTTATTTTTTCGAAGTCGTTGATTCTTGCTGTTAACGATTTATAAAAGCAGGAATTCATGATTTCTTTTTCACTCTTTTTAGGTGTGGTAATTTTCAAATAATTGATTCAATGGTTGTCCAATCATTTTAATTCATGAATAGCTATTTGTATGCCGTTATTGCGGTGGATGGGCGGAGTTTGTTTCCTCTCTTTTGGAGGCTTTGCGTGGATGTTCTGAAAATTCTTTACTGACTGTCAGGGGCTTCATAAAGTGGCATGCTTAATGTTTAATCTTTCAACCATTCCAAGGAGACGGTGATGCACCCAAACGACAACCTGACCGACGCTCAAGGTTTGATGAACTTGCAAGCCACAGAACAGCCCAATCGCCGATCTGCGATGAAAGCGGCCTTGGGTGTGGGCTATGCGATGGCCGCGGCACCGCTGATGGCCCAGACCGCCATCAAAACGTCAGCAGAGGGTTTGACCGCCGGAGAGGTCACCATCGATGTCGGTGGCTTTGCCATGCCGGCGTACCGGGCCGCCCCGGCTGGCAAAGCGGGCTTGCCGGTGGTGCTGGTGTTGAGCGAGATTTTTGGGGTGCACGAATACATCGCCGACACCGCCCGCCGCTTGGCGCGCGCCGGTTACTTGGCCATCGCCCCCGAGTTGTTCGCCCGCCAAGGTGATCCACAGGGCTATGGCGAAATGGCCAAGCTGATGGCCGAGATCATCAACAAAGTGCCCGATGCCCAAGTGCTGGGCGATTTGGACGCCGCCGTGAAATGGGCCGGAGCCAACGGCGGCGACACCCAGAAGCTCGCGGTGACCGGTTTTTGCTGGGGCGGTCGTCAGACTTGGCTGTACGCCGCCCACAATCCGGCCGTCAAGGCCGGTGTGGCTTGGTACGGTCGCTTGGTGGGACAAGCCAGCGAGCTGCAGCCGCGCCACCCGGTGGACGTGGGTGCCCGCCTGCACGGCCCGGTGCTGGGGCTGTACGGTGCGGCCGACACCGGCATACCGCTTGACACGGTTGATAAGATGAAAAATGTGCTGGCCGGTGGCAACGCTGCGGCCAAAGCCTCGCAGTTTGTGGTGTATCCCGATGCCCCCCACGCCTTTCACGCCGATTACCGCCCGAGCTTCCGCCCGGGCCCGGCCGAAGATGGGTGGAGACGCTGCCTGGCCTGGTTTGCCCAGCACGGTGTGGCGTGACGGCGGCTCAGCCGCTGGACCCCAAGGGCCTGCGGGCCCTTTTTTTATGGAGTGGTGAATGACCTTGTTGGCGATTTTGGTGGGCACGGTGGCCGCCGGTGTGGGCAGTGTGTGGTTGGCGGCTTTGTTGGCTTTTGCCATGCTGGGCCGATTCACCCAGCACATGCTCAGCCTGGCGGCGGGGGCCTTGTTGGCCACCGCCTTCATGCACCTGCTGCCCGAAGCGTTCAACAGTGAGGCCGGCGCCAACGAATTGTTTGGTTTGCTGCTGGTGGGACTGATTTTCTTTTTTCTGCTCGACAAGGCCGAGCTGTGGCACCACGGGCACGAACACCACCAAGGGCCAGACGGTCATGGCGCGGATCACGCACACGCCCACCACGATCACCATGGGCACAGCCACCAGCACGGTGGTCATGCGCACGGCCCACGCTCGGGTGGTTGGGCGGTGCTTGCCGGTGACAGCGTGCACGCCTTTGGCGACGGCGTGTTGATCGCGTCGGCCTTTGTGGCCGATATGCGCTTGGGCGTGATCGCCGCGATTGCGGTGCTGGCGCATGAGGTGCCGCACCACATGGGCGATTTGGTGGTGTTGCGCCACACCTCGGGCACCCAGCGCGCGGCGCTTATTAAGGTCTCGCTGGCGGGCACCGTCACCGCTCTGGGCGGCTTGGTGGGCTACCTGTTGGTCAGTGAGCTGCAGGACTACCTGCCGTACTTTTTGGTGGCCGCGTCCAGCAGTTTTGTGTATGTGGCGCTGGCCGACTTGATTCCACAGCTGCAGAAGCGCTTGAGCTTGCGCGAAACAGCTGCCCAAGTGGCGTGGCTGCTCGTGGGCATCGGCTTGGTGACGCTGGTGAGCGGCTTGGCGCACAGCCACTGAACTGTGGCCCCCACGCTCGGCCGCTGCGCGGGTCGCTGCCCCCCGAGGGGGGAGCGTTTCTGGCTTGGGGCGGCCCTGCGCCTGAAACTGTGGCCCCCACGATCCCTTGTTGCGCATGGGTCGCTGCCCCCCGAGGGGGCTGACCTTGCTCGGGGCGGCCGCTCGCTGCGGTCGTTCTGCACCCGCGTTGTGCGGGAATCTGTTTTTCGGCTCGGGTTTTATCCCTTGGCCACGGGCAGGCCGGGGGTGTTGCACCCCTCGCTCCAGCTGCCGGGCAAGAGGGCGGTGCGTCCGAGGCCGGCGATT
>JACCDG010077362.1_pt1 | contig 18777 bp, 17 predicted proteins | sample 7442471 | NCBI WGS metagenome assembly JACCDG01 (sample SAMN15323444, study PRJNA562643) | freshwater metagenome | isolation source: river surface water | place: USA:Blue River Watershed | collected 2017-08-17 | reverse complement strand
TTTACTCTTTTTGTCTTATTACCAGCAATCACTAGCAAGACCCATTTTCAATGTCATTTTGATACTTTTTACGCTTTACACCTACTACAAAGAACGAGCGACACTTGAATTTCAACAAGGCAAATTCAATGAACGCAATTTCGTAGTTTTGGTCATGCTCATATCGGCCACCTTAAACGCAATCTCCTTCGTTTTGATTCTAAATAAATGGGCCGTCCAAAGCTGGGATATCAACCTATTCTCTTTTGTCTCCAATAAATTAATCAGCAAAATATTCAACTATTTATCCGCAGGCCAAAATTTGATTTTGCTCTTTTTCCCACAGATTCTATTCCGCGAACAAATCAACGCGGAGCCTATTCCTCCGCGAAAAAAAGAGATGAGCCCCTCGGAAGAAGGCCTCATCTCACAAGAAAGACTATTGGAAATTGATCAAATAATTCAGGGTTACGTGACCACGCATCCTTACCTAACCAAAGGTTTTACGGTCACCCAAATGACGCTAGACACGAGTATTCCGGCGCATCAACTATCCATGTATTTCAAAGACTTCCTGAAGACAAATTTCAATGATTGGAAAAATCAATTGCGCATCGACTTTGTCATCAACGAAATCAAATCAGGGAATTGGGCGAATGATACCATCGCCACCATGGCAACAAATTCCGGATTTTCGTCACGCTCCAATTTCAACAAGGCTTTTGTGGAGCGTACAAATCAAACTCCATCCGAATATTTCAAAGGAATCAAAGGATAGAACTTAGCCAAAATAAGCAAGCAAATTTTCAAATTCAGCGTCCAAGGATAACTCAGGACGCGTCTTCTTCGCGCGCGCATACCAATAATCCGCATTCCACAAATCTCCTTCCTTGCGATGCAAATAAGCATGAACCCAGGCAGCATCCGTCCCACCCAATTGATCCACCTGATCATGCGCCTTAGCCCAATCTCCCTTGGCATCATACCAAAGGCTTTTCAGGCAGGCCGAATAATCTTCCGGCGGATTAGATGCTGCTAAAGATTCCTTAAATGTATAGGTACTTTCCATATTTATCGGAGAATTTTTTCCAGTGATTTTCCTTGGGCTAATTCATCCACCAACTTATCCAAATAGCGTACATTTCGAGTCAAAGGGTCTTCGATTTCCTCAATCCGATACCCACATATGACTCCTTTGATCAAATGCGCATTTGCGTGAAGCGAAGCCCGCTCAAAAAACGTACTGAACAAAACCTTTTCATCTATCAGTTGCTGAAGATCAGCAGCATTGAAACCCGTCAACCACGCGATGACCTGTTGAAGCTCCGCCTCAGTCCTTCCCTTTCGTTCGATCTTGCTGACATAATGGGGATAGACCGAAGCGAAGCTTAGTTTCGCCATCTTGGCCATATGTTCTGGTGACACCTTCATGGTTGATTACGGCGTCACCGTCACTACCACCCGCTGATAACGCGTCAATGCCGGCGTGCCCTTATCCGTTACTTGCAAGATAAAATGAATCGTCTCCGCTTTACTTACCTTCGGTGCGACTATCGGTAATCGATAAAGATTCGGAGAATAAGGTCTCGTGCTGATGTAGCCCGGATACGTTCCTGCCTCCGGATATTGCGACCACAAATAACTCATCGAATCCCCATCCGGATCCGTCGTCCCTGCCGCATTCAGGTAAAATTCTTCGCCCGATTTCACCGTCATTTGGGCAGGATGTGCCAAACGAACTTCCGGCGCATGATTCACCGCTGCAAAGGGCTTCGTCGTCCAATCCATCCGTGCCGCAAAATCATGTTGCACCGCTTGACGCCAACGGTAAATCGTTGCCGTCGCGCTCCTCGCCTGTCCCCGCAAGGAATCTTCTGCATTCGTCCAGATTGCCCGCGTTTCAGGCTCGTCCTTTGGCCAATTCGGTCGAACAAATCCACCCGAATTCGAATCTCTGAAAGTAGGCAAATAAAAGGCATAGCGACCACCCCAGCCTCCCACATTCGGATGTTCCGCATCATTCAATCCATTCGAAATTAAACTCAAATAAGCAGGCGTATCACCTTCCATCCCATAAGCCACATCCGGATACATCGCCCCCAAGGGTCCATGACCTTGTTGGATATTCGCGGCCAACCACGCATTCGAAACCAAATCCGTTTCAGCACCTGGGATTTTGGCCGACATACCCAGCCAGGTCGCATAGGCATACGAGTAACCCGGCGTTACGACGAAAAATAAATTGGGGAATTCTTTCCGAATCCACGGCCCCGAATCATCCTGATCCGAAATCGTATAAATCCGCACCTTTTGGTAAATCCGTGCCGCCTCCGCTGGCGTCTGCGTCTCCCGAATCCGGTACAATGCCTGCGCCAAGGTGTTTGGACCACCCCAAATGCTAAACCAAATCGGTCGGTCATCCTTCGCAAGCAATTGCTCCACAATCCACTTCGAACCCTCCGAATCTTTTCCAGCTCCCACGCCCTCCATGCCATAGACAGGCAAGCCCTTTTTCACGACAGCTGCCAATTGCGCTTGGGTGGGATAGCCTTTCTCATGCGCCAACAAGTTCGGCTGCACCTTTTGATAGGCCGCTAAAATCTGATGAATCGACTCGGGAAAAACGCGGGTTTTCTGATGAATGGACGTCGTCGCAATCAAACCCTGCACATCCCACTGATTACTGTACAATAAAAACCGAATCAAGGACTGCGAATCATCCGGATCCGCTTCGATATCGGTCAATACAATCACACGTTTCCGCGCCGATTGAGCGAACACCTGCGAGCCAAGGCTCAGCAACAAGGCTAAACAAAATAATATGCGTTTCATCTATTTAAAACATAATTGTGAAAACTCCTTCAAATACATCCGCCATGAATTCCAGTCATGCGTTCCTTCATTTTCCCGGTACGTATACGGCATGCCCACCTCATCGTAAAGCTCACGCAATTTAATGCCCGACTGGAACAAGAAATCCCGATTACCCATTCCGATCCAATATACTTTAGGCTTCGCTGCTTTCAAGGCTTGCAATTGCTGCACATGTTTCGCCTTGTCATAGGTACTCGGGCCACGTAGCGCCGACGAGAACAAGCCCATACTCATCACGCCGATGTACTTAAACATCGTCGGATTTGCATTGCTGATATTCTGGGTTTGGTATCCCCCCATCGAAAATCCCGTCAATGCCCGATGCTCCGCATCCGCAATCACGCGATACTTCGATTCCACATAGGGAATCACATCCTTCACCAAGCTCTCCTCAAATCTTCCAGATGCCATGGATGCAATGCCTACCTCTTCCGTCTTTTGAATCGCTTGCGCTCTGCTCAATGGCGCGGCCACTGTGTTCGGGTTGCCATTCGTCATCACCACAATCATCGGTGCCACCTTGCCGGCAGCAATTAAATTGTCCAAGATAAAATTAGCCCGGCCGCGGCTCAACCAGCACTCTTCGTCACCGCCTCCGCCGTGTAACAAATACATCACCGGATATTTTTTACCCGATTGCTCATATCCCGGCGGCGTGTAAATATGCATCCGTCGGTTTGCATTCAATTGCCCCGCTTGATACCAAACGGACGTCACCGTTCCATGGGCCACCGACTTCGCATCGTAGATATCCGCCTCCGCACCTGGCACGAAAAAAGCGCCCTGAATCCAGGCCCCATCGCGCGTCACCAAACTGGAATTTGGATCCAAGGTCGGAATGCCATCCACGATGAATTCATATTCGTACATGTCGGAAGGCATCGGCCCCACTTTCACCTCGAAAATGGAATCCTTTTTCACCATCGGAATCAGATTCTTCAAGGCCGCCGGCCAAGTTCCCGAGACCTCCACGCGCTGCGCATCGGGTGCCTTGATTCGGAAAATAACGGAGTTGTCGGCCTGTATGTCCGTCGACACGAGCTTACTAGGACGTCTCTGTGCTTGTACTCCCTGCGCCATGGCGAGAGCCAACATCGTAATCAATAACTTTTTCATAGGTTTAGGTTTACATTTTATCGAATTTGAAATATGACGCGACGATAGCGTGTCAATTGCGGGGTTCCCGTATCCGTTCCCTCGACAATGACGTGATAACTTTCTCCAGCCTTCGCCGTAGAAGGTATTTGCACGCGAACTTGCGTGCCCTCCATGGATACATTCGCCCGACCGTTGCCGGCTTCCTCATAAGGCCATGCAGTGAAGTTGACCGCATGACGATCCTTGTCTAAGGCAGAAACATGCAAGGTGTAGCTTTGACCTGCGTGCGCCGACAGATGCGTACCTTCTTGAACGGTCAACCAAGGTGCATGATTCGCCTCCGCATAGGGTTTGACACACCATTCCGCACGGGCCAAGAAATCCAATTGCATGGCCTTTAGCCAGCGTGTCTGCGGATAACTCTTGTCCATTTTCCCGGTCTCCGGATTGAAATCCGTGGCCGTCTCGCCATCTTCGTAGCGATATGGATTTTCTTTGGACTGCACAAAGCGACCTCCCCAGCCACCGAAAGAAGGATTTTTATAATTATCCAAGCCCGTGTCCATTAGGTTCAAAAAGGCCGGAGAGTCCCCCTCCGAAATAAAGTCAAATTGCTTAAACATGCCCGCCGGCTTCACCTTGCTCAAGTCCCCATGTACATGTTCCCCGTAAACCGCCTGATCATCCCCTTTTTGCACCTGACCGTCCCCATAGGAATAATATTTCTTCAATAAAGGTCCATGATTATTAATCAGCGGTCCCATAAAAGTCCCTTCAAAATAAGGCTGAAAGGCCTTAGGGACATCTCGTTTCCAAGGATAGGCCATGCACCAAAATTGATTCGCATTGTAGAATACGCGTATCGATGGCCAATGCTGTCCAATGTATTTCTTGTAGGTCGCATCCTGATCCATAATCGTGTAAATGATCGCTTTTTTAGAAATCCGATCCTGAATCGCTGCCCAGTTAGGTTTGTGTTGGTTTTCCTCCTCGATCGACTTCAAGGCGCGCGCAATGGTATTCGTTCCTCCCCAGGCCTGTAAATAAAGCGGCTCCGAATCGCTCTCATCCATTAATTTCTGTTTAATCCACTCCGAGCCTTCCGTCTTTTTCTCCATCTCTCCCTCAAATTCGATATTCCCTACTTTAACCAAGGAGCGTAAATAATCCGGTTTCGGATAGGTATTGCTGTGTAGGATAAGGTTCGGATACACTTTCGCGTATTGATCCAAAAGATCTTGAATCCAAGTCGTCCCTGCCCAGCGCAAATCTTTACGTTCTCCGTAAATTTTCTTGGTCATTTCCATCTCGGAAACAAAGGTCTTACCCGTTCCATCGCCTGAATAATGCCACATGGAACTCGAATAAATCAGGCCCTCTACCCGAAATTCATTCGTATACAAAAGCATGCGGATAAAGGTATCTACATCATCAATCTCGCCATCGGTCGTGATGATCGTTCTTGGCAATGCGCCTTTGGAAAAGGCTGAAAAAGTAGCGCCGAGGCACAACAACATCAATAGAAAATGTTTCATCGTTCATTGGGGTTTAGCTGTATCAAATTTTTCCATGCCTGGTAACTCGCGGAGATGTGTGAATCTCCTTGACCTTTGGCAATACTCGTTTTATGAATCAGTGATTTAATCGAATGTAAATCGGGGTAAATACCTGCCTGTAGTCCTGCCAAAAAAGCAGCCCCCTGCGCCGAAATATGCGGATTGTCCTGCACTTCAATCTGGGACGAAATCAATTCCGCCAAACAACGTTGCACATAGGTATTCTTCGACAAGCCTCCGTGCATCGCGACCTGCTGAATCCCTTTCCCCAAATCCGTTTCCATCGCCTCCATCACCGCCTTAATTTGAAAGGCAATGCTCTCCAAACTCGCCTTCACTAAATGTGCGGGCTGCGTTCCAAAACCCATCCCCACCCAAGATGCCTTCCGGTCCATTTGCCAAAAAGGTGCACCTAATCCACTAAATGCCGGAATCAAATAGGGGCCTGCTTCTGTCGCGACCGACTCGGCCATCGCGGCCGAATCACGCACATCTTTCAAAAAGCCCATCGAATGCTTCAGCCATTCCAAGATCGAACCGCATGAAACAATCGCTCCTTCCCAGGCATATACAAGCTCCGACTGCGTGCTCCAGCCGACCGTGGTCAATAAACCGTTTTGAGAGGTTTTGGGCTGCGAGCCCAGGCTCATCAACAACGAACATCCTGTCCCCAAGGTCATCTTCAAATCACCCTCCGCAAAACAAGCTTCTCCGAACATCGAAGCATGTGAATCACCAATCATCGCACCAACGGTGATGGGTTCAGCCAACAAACCAAACAAGGTCGTTTGGCCAAAATCAGTGGATGAGCGTTTGATTTCGGGTAATCGCAATTTTGATAAACTCCAAGCCGCCAAAATCTCCTCATCCCAGCTTAGCGTTTGCAGGTTAAAAAACAGCGTCCGGCTCGCATTGGTTAGGTCCGTCGCATAGGATTTCCCGTCCGTCAAATGGTACAATAACCAGGTATCAACCGTCCCAAAAAACAATTCCCCTGCCTCCAAGGCTTCCCGTACATGCGGATGATTTTCCAGCATCCACAGGACTTTGGTCCCAGAAAAATAGGGGTTTATCAACAAACCTGTTTTTTCTTGAATCCAGGTATTCTGATCCTTCAAGCGATCGCATAAGTTCACCGACCGTTGGCATGCCCAAACAATCGCCGGACTCAAAGGCTGACCGTCCTTATCCCAAAGCACAAATGTTTCCCGCTGATTGCTTATGCCAAGCGATCGAATATGCTGGACTTCGATGCCCTTCAATGCCGCTCCCAATGCCTCCTTCACGCTCTGCAAAATCGCAAAAGGATCTTGCTCCACGAATCCATTGGCGGAATAGTCTGTCGCTAATTCCGCCGTCGCCGATTGCAGAACTTCCGCACGCGCATTGAACACCAGCACCTTCGTGCTGCTCGTTCCCTGGTCGATGGCTACAATCAAGTCTTCCATTAGGCTGCTTTTTTATTTAATTTATCGACGATAACGGCCAGTAAAATCACGAGTCCTTTCACGACCTGTTGCCAGAAGGGTGACACATCCAGGAGCACCAAACCATTGTTCAATACGCCAATTAAAATGACCCCAACGATCGTTCCCTTGATGGAACCTTGGCCACCCGAAAGGGACGTTCCCCCTATCACGATCGCCGCAATGGAATCCAATTCATAGGACATCCCGGCATTCGGCTGCGCCGAATTCAAGCGGGAGGTAACTAAAATGCCGCCAACAGCCGCCATCGCACCGGAGAGTGCATAAACGAGCCATTTCACCCGATTCACTGGTACACCCGCCACCCGCGCTGCATGCTCATTTCCGCCAATCGCATAGATGAACCGACCTAAACTCGTATAGCTCGTTAAGACATAAAATACGCCAATCAAAATCGCTGATATCCATACCGGCACCGGAACACCCAAAAACCAAGCGGAACCAATTTGCTCAAATGAATTCCCCAAGCCGGAAATCGGCTGACCCTGCGTATATAAAAAAGTTAAGCCCCGCGCCACCGTGAGCATCGCGAGTGTTGCCACAAAAGGCGGCACCGAAAAACGGGTGATCATCCAGCCATTCACGGAGCCGACCGCGAAACCCACCAATATCGCTGCTAGCAGTCCACCCAACAAATGAAATCCCATCCATAAATCCAAGGCCGGAAATGCTAAACCAGATTTTAGTAAGCCCGCACAAATGGCACCTGAAAGACCCACGATGGCACCTACCGACAAATCAATCCCCGCGGTTAAAATAACCAGCGTCATCCCGATCGACAGGCACATGTTTACAGAGATTTGTCGGAGAACATTCCATAAATTGCCCGCCGTCAAAAAAGTGTCGCTCACCAAACTCAGCACGAGCATGAGCAGAAAGAGCGCAATCAGCGATTGGGATTTTTGAAGAATAGCAGATTTTTTCATCGTTTCGGTAGAGCTTCTTGTAATAAGGTTTGTTCCGTGATGGCTGGCCCGCTTAATTCCGATTGAATGCGTCCCTGACACATCACAAGCACACGGTCCGACAAGGCCATTAATTCTGGAATTTCAGAGGAGGCAAAGACAATGCAGGTCCCTTGCGCGGCCATTTGATTCATCCATTGATATATTTCGTCTTTGGCTTGAATGTCGATACCTCTCGTAGGTTCGTCCAGCAATAAGATCGCCGGATTCGTGGACATCCATTTAGCCAAAATAACTTTTTGTTGGTTCCCCCCACTCAATTTCCCACAGGCCTGCTGAATGGAGGAACTCTTGATGCGTAAATCTCGGCGATAGTCCTCAGCTACTTGTGTTTCGGCCGACTGCTTTAACCAAGCAATCTCGCGCGTTTGCGGCAAGGCCATGTTAAAAACCAAATCTTGTTCCATGACAAGGCCATCTTTTTTCCGATCTTCCGTCACAAAAGCCATCCCCGCCTCAATGGCATTCGCCGGGTTTTTGATAATTCGTCGCTGGCCTGACACAAAAATTTCACCGGAACAATCCTGCGGATGTAGGCCAAAAATACCCGAAAGCAATTCGGTTCTTCCGGCACCCATCAGCCCATAAATGCCTAGAATTTCCCCGCGGTGCGCTTGAAAAGAAATATTTTCTAAGCCCGCGCTTCGTAGGCTAAAATGCTCCACGCGAAGTGCCTCTGCTTCCTGCACATGGCGATCTTTTCTTTTTTCTATTTGCACCTTTCGCCCCACCATCAAGGCAATCAAATCCGCCGTTTGAATATCCTTCATGTGGCCATCGGCCACATGTTTTCCATCACGCAAAACATGGTAGCGGTCCGCAATGCGGAACAATTCATCCATCTTGTGTGAGATGTAAATGATTGTCTTTCCCGCCTGCTTCCATGCACGAACGAGCTCATGCAAGCGTTCAATTTCTTGGTCCGAAAGGGCAGAAGTAGGCTCATCCATCAAGATCACGGAGGCTTCGCTATGAAGCGCTTTGGCGATTTCGACTAATTGTTGTTCACTGACTTTTAAATCCCCCACCAATGTTTGTGGGGATACATGTAAACCCACTTGGGCCAATAAATCCTTGGCAATGCGATCCATCGCTTGCGTATCCAAGATTCCCCAGGAACGAACGATTTCCTTGCCCAGAAAAAGGTTTTCACAGATGCGCAAATTCGGAAAGACATTCAATTCTTGATGAATGATGGCGATGCCTGCCGCCATGGAATCTTGCGTCGACTGGAACTGGCAACGCTGTCCATTCAAACGCAGCTCCCCGCTATAATCGGTATAAACACCCGAAAGTATTTTCAATAAAGTCGATTTACCCGCACCGTTTTCGCCCAAAAGCGCATGCACCTGACCCGGTTCGAATTGCAAATGCACCCGATCCAGCGCTTTCACGCCCGGAAATTCCATACCCAGATCAATGACTTCTAACATCTTACTTATGGATTGTTACAGGGTAAATTGTCAACTGGTCGACAGGCAAATCAAGCGGCCCAACTTCCACCGCTCCGATGTAATTAATCACATCTCCCACTTTCAAGCCCTTCATTTCAGCAGGGATTTTTTGATCCCGCAACCAGGTATTCAATGCGGCCGTAAGCCCATTCAACTCTTTTTGCGAATGAAAATCCTCCAAACGAACTTGCTTAGACGCATCCCGCACCGCATTGCCAAAAATGTATTTGGTATCTAGGACAGACCCACTTGCCAGTTGGATTTGCCCATCGCTTAAGGACGTAATTTTGCCTTGTCCTTTCACAAGAAAATAGGCCGACTCGCCAATCCCGAGGCGATTTCCCCAGTTCTTCTTGGCGTTTGGGAAATCTTGGTTGATAGCTGCGATAAAACTTGATTCCTCCTGTACTAAAGGGTTCTTCAAGACACCTTCTTGCACGATTTCCTCGCATCGAGCTTGGTAATCGACTTCGCCACGAAGGCTACGCTGGTGTGCCGTCAGTGATTCGAAATAGACCGACTGATACATCACAAAAGCCAGCACCAATAATCCGATTATTTTCTTCATATCAATAGGATTTAGCTGTTTTGGCATTCACGAGCGAAACCGCTACGGGGATATGTTGGGGAAAATCGCGTTTACCCTTGAAATAAGCGACCGCAAATTCGGCTGCTGTCTGGGCCATCACTTTCGGGTATTGCATGCCCGTCGCCACAATTTTTCCTTGCTTAATTTTCTCGACAACTTCATCCGCCCCATCAAAGCCAAAGACTTTAATTTGATTCGTTTTTCCTGCCGACAAAACGGCCTGATAAGCGCCCAAAGCCATCGCATCGTTTCCACAGAAAACAGCTTGAATGTTTGGATTCGCTTGCATCATGGATTCCATCACCTCCAATGCCTTGTTCCGGTCAAAATCTCCATTTTGTTGGCCCACTAATTTCAAGCCCTTGAAGCGATCCACCACCGCATGAAAACCATTGGAACGGGCATAGGTGTTGTTATCTCCCGCCAATCCCAAAATCTCCACATATTCCCCTTTTTCTTTCAATTGTTTGACAAACTCCACGCCGATCGCCACGCAACCCGAATAATTATCCGAGAGGATTTGACTCGTGGCCGCATCGCTGGAATTCACTTCCCGGTCCATGCAGAAAACGGGAACACCGGCTTCCTTGGCCTTGGCTATGTTGGCAATCGACCCATCGGCATCCGTTGGGTTAAACAAGATGGCATCGTAACCCGACGAGATTAAATTCTCAAAATGGTCGGATTCGAGTGCGGGATTATTTTGGGAATCAAACAATTTGGCCTCATAACCTAATCGTTCACAATTCTTCACGGCCGTTTCTCCCAAGAGCACGAACCAGGGGTTGTTCAAGGTGGAAATGACTACAGCCACTTTGGGTTTTTCCTGCTGCTCATTCGACGAGCAGGAAAACAATATGAAACTCAAAAACAAGACGCAATATTTCATTTTTTCATCAGTTTTAAGGCTTGTTCTGCAATGCCCTCTCCGGACAATCCATAATGTCCCATGATCTCCTGCTGCGAACCGGTCACGGTATATTCATCCGGAAATCCCATGAGCTGGAAGGGTAAAAAATAACCTGCTTGCAACAAATAGGACGCCACGGCTTCTCCCAAACCACCTGTCATCGCGTGCTCTTCCACCGTTATCAGGGGTTTGCCGCTTTGGCCGATGCGATCGAGGCAGGCGGTATCCAAGGGCTTAATGCTATGCATGCTAATTACCTCCGCGGAAATCCCTTGTTCCTTCAAGCGTTTCGCGGCTTCAACAGCTGGCCAAACCGTTTCGCCTGTTCCGATAATTGTCAGGTCGGTTCCAGCCATAATCCGACGCGCCTTGCCCAACTGGAAATCAGGCGCTAGTTCTTGCCCCAAATCGGGCATATTTTTCTTCCCAAAACGGATGTAGATCGGATGATCGTGCGAGGCTGCATATTCGATGGCTTTTTGTGTCTCAAAGGCATCTGTCGGCGCCACGATGGCCAAGTTATGAATCGCACGTAAGACCGCAAAATCATGCAAACTGTGGTGCGTGCTCCCGAGGGCACCGTAACTCACCCCGGCCGAAATTCCGATCAATCGCACGGGATTGTCCGAATAGGCCACGTCGTTTTTGATTTGTTCCAAGGAGCGTGCCGTTAAGAAACAAGCCGGCGAAACGGCAAAGGCCTTTTTGCCCATAGCAGCTAGGCCGGCAGCTACGCCAACTAAATTTTGCTCCGCAATGCCGACTTCCACGAGTTGGTTCGGAAATTTCTCCGCAAAGGGGACCAATTTCCCGGAACCCCGTGAATCGCTCGTTACGACGAGAATCGAGCCATCAGCGGCTGCAAGGTTTTGTAGGCTCTCGGAAAAGACTTCTAAATTCGCTCTCATCATGCATCTATTTCGGCCAAAGCCTGCTGGTATTGTTCTTCATTCGGTACGCCATGGTGCCATTTGGCCACATGCTCCATGTAGGATACTCCTTTCCCCTTCACCGTATGTGCAATGATAAAGGACGGTTTATTGGGTTCAAATGGCAAGGCATCAAATGTCTCGACCAAGGCCGCAATGTCATGGCCATCCACCTCCCGAACAGCCCAGCCAAAGGATTCTATTTTTTGCTTGATCGGTTCCAGTCCCATCACCTGGGCATTCGTCCCCGAAATTTGCAATTTATTGTAATCTAAAATGCCACATAAATTATCCAATTGATAATGGGCGGCAAACATCATCGCCTCCCAGTTGGACCCCTCCGCCATTTCGCCATCACCTAAAATCGTAAATACGCGCACATCTGATTGATCCTTTTTCGCAGCAAGCGCATTACCCGCGCAGATGGAAAGGCCGTGGCCTAAACCACCCGTGTTTTGCTCCATGCCCGGAATCTTTTTGGTGGGGTGACCGATGTAGGGAGACCCATATTGACCCAACGTTTTTAGGTCCGATTCAAGAAAGAATCCTTGGTCTGCCAACACCACATAAAGCGCCTCCACCGCATGGCCCTTGCTTTGGATAAAGCGATCCCGCAAGGGATCTTTGGCCGACGGAATGCGTAACACGTGGTTATAAAGCACATTGAGCAAGTCAATGATGGACAAGCAGCCACCGGTATGGCCGGCTTTGGCCTGGTAGATGAGCTCGATAATCTTCCGGCGGTAAAGTTTCGACTTGGCAATCAGTTCTACTGTGCTCATGCTTCGTGTTTGTAAAGATCCCAAGCCATGTAATTTCCTAAGGCATCTTCCAAGATGGACGCCGTCTTCGAAGCATTCATCACAACATGATGCTCAAAACCGTTCCGACAAACGTAGTTCATCAATTTTTGCAAGTCGGGAATCTGCGCCACCGCCCGGTTACCGAAGGTGTTCAGCGGGTCGTTCGTCAATTCGCCTTCACCAAAATAGACTTTGATTTTTCCTTGTGGATCATCCGTGCTGATGCGGCCGTAGGTGAGTGGCATGGCTGGCGTCCGACCATCCAAGGCGCCGTAGGTATTTTCCACGCCGACAGACGTTCCCAAGATAGGCGCATTTGAAATGGAGATATCAGGCAAGAACGATTTGGCCCAGTTTCCACAGTGGAAGAGGACGCATTTGTCGGGATCATCCGCATAATTATTATTCCAATCCACCAAAGCCGAAGGAGAACCCGAGGCTAATTGCATGGCATACATACTCAAGGTTCCGGTCACATCCACTTCGCAGGCGCTCGGCAACATGTTTTCAGACATGATACTCATGGACGTACAGACATTGCAGCCGTAGTTTTGTTGGAGCGAAGTCCAGCATTGAATAGCCGTTGCATCCAAGGCATATTCGTCCATGCATTGTTTCAACACCACATCCAATTTCGCGATTTGCAGCATGGCCTCGTTCGGCGTTTTCCCTTGCGGTGCATAGGCTTGAATGGACTCCAAATGTTGTTTGACAATCGTGTCATTTAGGCTTAGTTTATTGGCTCTTCCTAGAATTTCAGAAAGGTCAAAAGTCGTGACGGTAATGCCATGACGCTGCAAAATTTTCTCGGAATAACGAACGGTATTAAAGGCCCCCGGACGCGCGCCGATGGCACCAATACGAACGGATTTAAGGCCTTTCACGACCCGACAAACCGAGACGAAATCCATTAAATCGCGTTGGAAAATAGGATCTTGTGGCGAGCAAACATGTTGGGTCGTTAGACTGTATTTGATGCCATATTGATATAAGTTGTTGCACACGGAGATCTTGCCACACCAGGCATCCCGACGGTTCACGACGTTCATTTTGGCTAAATCATCCGGGTAGGCTTGCACCAAAACGGGCACGTTTAATTCCGCCAATTTTAAGGTATCCGCGACCCCTTTTTCGTCCCCGAAGTTTGGCAACAAAACTAAAATCCCGGATATTTCCTCGCGATGCGCTTTGAATACATCCGCGCAGGCTTTGGCATCTTGGAAGGTCTCGATGCCCCCCAATTTACTTTGGTTCGTGTCTAAGAGAATGGGCTTGATGCCGAGTTTTCCAAAAACCTCGATAATTTCTACGCGTGCTTTTTCGACCAGGCTGTCTGGGAAAAAATCACGATTTCCGATGATGACCCCGAGGGTTGCTATTGTTTTCATAAGGATGCGATGACTAATTCGATATCGTTGCTACTAAAATGTTCTTTTTCTGCTTCGCTGATGCCCTCATCAGTGACGATGCAATCAATCAACGAAAGGGCGCCCAAGCTAGCTAAGGAGCTCTGCCCAATTTTACTGGAATCTGCCACGAGGTAGGTGGTCTCCGCCGCATCGATCATCGCTTTTTTAACGACTAGATCACTGATAGACGGATAGGTCAGCCCTGATTTGAGGGAAATGCCCGCCGTGGCCAAAAACAATTTTTGGACGTGCAGGCCTTTGAAAAAATCGGCGGCTTTTTGACCGGTCAGCGAAAGGGTAGGCGGTTTAAATTCCCCACCGGTGACGATGACCTCGATGCCGGGTTCCGAACCGAGCATCAGGGCGATGTTGAGGGCGTTCGTGATAACGGTTAAATGCTTAAAGCCGATGAGTTTCTTGGCAATTTCCGTTGTCGTGGAACCCGAATCAAGAATGATGGTGTCACCTACTTCGATGAATTCCAGGCACTTTTGGGCGATTAGGGATTTCTTATCGAGGTTGGCCTGATTCATAAGCGCCAAACCACGCGTGGCGTCGAAGGCATTTTTCAAAAAGGCACCGCCATGTTCTTTGATAATGAAGCCTTCCGTTTCTAATTTTTCAAGATCCTGACGGATAGTTACCTCGGTGACTTTAAATACCTTGGCGAGGGTTGCCACTTTCGCGGAACCGTCTTCTTGGAGTAAATCCAAGATTTTTTCTCGACGCTGGTTGGGCAACAATTGCATTTCGTTTATTTTCGTTTTGTTAACTTTCGAAAGTAAACGAAAATCTTTTATTAAAAAAAGAAAATTGTCCTTAACTTCAAAAACACGAAAATGTAACCTGATGCGCCTTTGTTTACTTGCTTTATTGATCTCTGTTTCGAGTTTTGCGCAACGCACTTGGGAGATGCCTGTTAAAAAAGTGATTTCTGCAGACCAGAATCAGCCATTGGATTTAATGCTGACGGATTCGGGCTGGGAAGCTCATTTTGTTCATTCGAATGGTCAAATATTGGATTTAAAATCATTTGCATTCGATGGAAAACAGTCTTGCATTCGTTTCAATCCAGAGCAGGCTGGGGAATATACCTACGAAATTCGTCGCATAGGGCAGTCGAAAAGTTTTGCCAAAGGTAGCATATCCGTGAAAGCCTCCGAGCGGAAGGCCTTGGTTCAAGTGGACCCCAAGCGTCCCCAAAAATTCCAATACCAGGACGGAAAACCCTATTTTGCCTTGGCTTTTGAGTTGGACTGGTTGTTCGCATTAGACTACCCCTTTTCGGATTCCTTGCCCCAAAGCAAGCAATTGTTGCATGTTGTCAAGGAAAATGGCTTCAATCAAGTGGTCATGAATGCCTTTGCCTACCAGGTTGGCTGGCCAAGCGATTCGGTACCGGCGCGTTACCAATTCGAAAAGCCCAAGGAAGGTCCCTTTAAGGGCGGGAATGAAAACCCGCATTTTGACCAATTGAACTATGCCTTTTTCAAAAATTTGGATCGCAAGATTCAACTGTTGCATGAAGAGGGCTTAGCGGCACATTTGATGATTTATGTGTGGAATAAAAAGGTTCGTTGGCCCGAGATGTATTCCAAAGAGGATAATGCCTTTTTTGATTATGTCATTCAGCGTTACCAGGGCTATCCGAATATCATTTGGGATGTGTCGAAGGAGGCCTTGGATTATGGGCGATGTGACATTCCCTACATCAACGAACGCATTGAGCGAATTCGAAAAAACGATGCCTACAAACATTTGGTCACGGTACATGATTACGAATATTGCCGACAAGAGCCCGACCGCGTTGATTTCATTTCCATCCAAAACTGGCGTTCGGATTTGTATTCGAATTCGATCGATGCGGGATTATTGCATGCCGATAAGCCTTTGATGAACATTGAACATGGTGGCTATGAAAAGGGGCCTTACCAAAGTTTTGTGGGCAATTACATGGATCCGATTACCTGTTTGGAGCGAAATTACCAGGCCATCTTTGCGGGTGTCTATTCGAGTTATTATTGGCAAAATACGTCTTGGAACATTGTCATCTACGACATCATGTCGGCGGATTACCCCAAACCCCACTTTGCTTACTATCGCCATTTGCAGGAATTATTTACGCGGTATTCCTTTCAGGATTTGAAGCCTCAGAAACAGAAATTGACGATTAATAGTAAAATTGGCGCGGATAATTATGGAACGAGCGCCTATCCTTTAACGAATGGGAAAGGCCGGTATTTATACTTTGTACCCAAAGAAAATGATTTCGTGAACACGGTATTGCCCAAACCAGCCAGTGGCCGTTTTCAAGTTTCCTTTTTTAATATTTTGACAGGCGAATACCAGCGTCATGAAGAGGCTTACCAGTTATTTAAGGGATATACGTCCCCTTGGAAAGGGCAGGCTTATGTGTTGATCGTGGAGGAAATTCCTGCGAATTAGGGCTTATTCCGTTCGACACCCAAAGCGGTGGGTAGCCCATCTAGACTGATTAAATTATTCGCATCGATGTAGTTATTCAGCCCTTCCGGTCCTTTTTGGCCTGCCCAATTAAAATGAATATCGCGGTGTTCAATAAATTCATAACGGGGCACCCCAAAACCGCAGGAGCTCTGGACAAGCTCCACATCCACCAATATGATTTGTCGGGTGCTCGCATAAATCTCAAAATGTGCGGCATAGGTTTCCCATTCCGGATGGGAAGGTAGAATCGTTTTTCCTTTTCCGTATAGTTTAAGGATGAGCGGCTTTTCGCCAAAGGAGCAAAACATGATGGTGATCCGACCGTTTTCGAGTACATGGGCGGAGGTCTCATTGCCGGAGCTGATTAAATCCATGTAGGCGACTTGATTGGAGCTGAGTACGCAGAAGGAATCGAGGCCTTTGGGGGAAACATTCACGTGGCCGGATTCGGCTAATGGGGCTGTCGCCACGAAATACATGTGTTGATTTTGAATGAAGCTGCGATGAGAATCGGAAATTTGTTCGTAAAATGCGCCCATAAAATGCCTTTTTGAAAAATTAAAGGTATCGAAAACCGCGAATTAATAAAACCGATGATACAGATTAATCCACACATTCATTTCAACGGCAATACCGAGGAGGCATTTGCCTACTACCAGTCGGTGCTGGGAGGAGAGCTTCGAGATTTGATGCGATTCAACGAATTACAGATGGATGGTTTTTCCTTTCCGGAGGAAGAGTTGCACAAGATCATGCACACTCGTTTGGTGCTAGGCGGTGTGGTTTTGATGAGCGGAAGTGATGTGCCAAGCATGTTGGGCGTCGTGAACGAATCCGAAAACCGGAGCAAGATCAGCCTTCGCACGGAAAGCAAAGAAGAAGCCGATGCGATTTTCAACGGATTATCCGCGGGTGGCGAAGTTGAATTCCCCATGGGCGATAGTCCTTGGGGAACCTATTTTGGGGCCTTTCGGGATCGCTATGGGGTGGAGTGGGTGATTGAAGCGCGTAAACGGGAATAGGCAGGTGAATTTCACCGCCTATTTCGTATTCCTTTTCATTCTTTAAACTAAACTCGTTACACTAGGGCTTCTTCGTGATGATTTCGATAACCCCGTTAGCCCCATTACTCGGGTATTTGGCCAAGGCTTTTTCGCCTTTCAGGACATTCATTGACTGAATGTTGTTCGGGTTAATTTTATCGAGCTCCAAATTGGTCATGACCACCCCATCCACCACAATCAAGGGTCTTGCTTGAGGTTCCGATGCACTTTTACTTACTTTCTCTGCACGAAAAACAAGAGCCTTGCCATCCTTATTACCTTGAAATTCTACTGTAGTGGAATCCACATAGATCACTTTGACATTTGATGAAGAAACCGACAAAGAGGGGGTCGACGGCACGGCAGGAGCTGGCAAAGCAGCTGGCGGCGGTGGAGGTGGCATATCTCGCGTGGCTACGGAAAAGACTTTCTTGCCCGTTTGGGGATCTGAAAAAGTAGTGGAATCAGGGTGCATAGTGACCAGAAATTGAGGTTCCTTTGCATTCTTGCGTTTCGGTTTTTGCGCACGCAATTGGATGGAAAATAAGGCCAAAATAAAGGCCAACATAGGCAATACGGCAACCTTTCTAGCGTATGCGTATTGCGGGGTTTTTGAGGTTGTTAACATGATAATTCGTCGTTTAATGGATGAATAATAAAATGAGTGAGTCGGGTTTAAAAAATGATTCCCATAATAGGATTGTAAAAGCATTTTGGCAAAAGCATCCACTTCGCCCGTTCCTACCGCATCGCGGTCGGCAATAAATTCGTGGATATTTTGTAATTCTTTCTGAATGATCCAGTTGAAGGGATTCACCCAAAAAATGGCACAAATCGTTTGAGAAAACAGGCGATCCAGCGAGTGGTTTTGACGAATATGCGAAAGCTCGTGTTGAAGGATTTTCCGACCGGATTCGTCCTCGATGGAGATGGATTTCTTCCAAAAAAGGTTGTTGAAAAATGAAAAGGGGGCCTCCTCCAGTTCTGTTTCAATGAAGTTGAAGTCGGCCATCTGCGTCACAGGGTTCTTCATTTTCAAGCGATAAATACGGAAGATGCTATAGGCCAAATAAGCGACAAATAGACCACTGATTACGCTCATGGCTACAATTTCCCATGCGATGCTTGGTTTATTTACCGGAACTGTAGCAACGGTGCTTAAGTAGGTCAAGACCTGCGCGGCTGGTAGCGCTTCTTCCGAAATCGTGAACATCG
>JACCDG010454323.1_pt1 | contig 18779 bp, 28 predicted proteins | sample 7442471 | NCBI WGS metagenome assembly JACCDG01 (sample SAMN15323444, study PRJNA562643) | freshwater metagenome | isolation source: river surface water | place: USA:Blue River Watershed | collected 2017-08-17 | reverse complement strand
CGTCTCGTTGTCCATCTTCTTGTTTATGGTGTCTAGGATGTCTGACAGACCACCACCGGTGATCCATTTCATCAGAAATCCGCCGACAGACTTGAAGAACCACATTACTTTAGGACTCCTCCGAGAAGAGCCTTGGCGATCTTCCACCAAATGCTCTCTTCTTTGACGAGTTCTATAGAGGCCTCTGCGATTGCTTCGACGTCTGACTTCTTCTCCTCGACAGGCAATTTGTTGTACTGATCGAGAGCCCTCTTAGCCCATCCTTGACGGGCACCAAGATGAGGAATGCCGGGGCGAAGGAAGCCGGTCATGAAGACCTCTGTCTTGGCGTTGAGGTCCTTGGCGGCCTTCAACTTCGGAAGGACACGCCCCTCTTCGCCTGAGAGTTCGACAAAGAGGAATTTGTAGTTCGTCTCCATATCCGCCGGGTCGAGCTTATTACGGGAGCAGTAGGCTTCGTAATCTCTACGACGAGGTCCGGTCCACTGCATGATGCCGTAGCCACCCCTAGAACCCGGAACGACAGGCTTCTTCTCTTGGAGAGACTTAAAGCCTCCCGACTCATGGCCTGCGTTGCCCACGATGGCAGCCGCGTCTAGGACAGACACTCCGAAGTCTCGCATGAGATACTTCATGAAGATCGGTGCCCAATGATTGAAGAATTCCATAATTACCTCCAAGAAGCAGAGACCCAAGCGAGAGCGCTGTCGCCCGACTGGTCGGTGTTGATTGTGAAAGCCTGATTAGCGACCGTGCTAGACGGGAGATAAGCTCCCGAGTAGACCCATAGACCAGCCGCCAGAACAGGACCGGTGAAATAAGATTGAGTCAGAGACGGAGTGACGATCAACGCCGTACCGTTAGATTGACAGATCAATCCAGAGATACCAAAACCACCTGCCTGTACATCGACGTTGTTCGTCCAGTCGGTGTTCAGGTCTAGATCACCACCCAAGGATGCGGAATCTACGGCTGTCGCAGAGTTTAGATTATAGACAGAGTAGGTAGCCACCTTGGCAGTGACAGACCCAGAGAACGACATACCGACCGTGACAGTCGTGCCAGTCGGTACAGTGGCGGCAAAGATCGCCACACCGGGAGCTCGAAAGTCGTCAGCATTGTCGATGACGAACTGATTGACGACAGTCGCAGCCACACCGTTGATCGTCGCAGACGAGAGAGTCCGGTCATTCGATCCGATCCAATGGGCCACACAGACGACGACTCTCGTCGCGTCAGCAGTCCCGATTGAGATACTCGTCGAGGGCGTCGAAGATGTAGACAGATCGGCAGACAGTGCATTATAGGTGTACGAGACGACCGCCCCTGTTACAAATCGATAGGGGTTTAGGAGCATACTCATGCGTGTGTTCCGATCAGCGTGACCTTCAATCCCTTGGCCGTACCATTACCGATCTGGTCGATGTCGATAGTCATCTCTGCGTCGTCTGCTAAAGAAGTATCAGAGAGGACGGGAGCGGTAGCGGCAGTCGTAGAAGTCTTTTCGTTGTTATCAATCGTAATCTTGGTCGAGAGGATTGTGGAACCAGACTCGTTTACATCGACAGTAAAGATCGACCCGGAAGTCTGGGCGGTGACAAGAGAGGCACGGATGGCCGTAAGTGTCACGGCTCTTGGCATCCTGAACGTCACCTTGGCTGCACCTGTAGTCAGGGCGGTCGTCTCGTCAGAACATGCGATGGTCATGTCCCAAGACTTGAACGTCGTCTTTTCGGCCGTCGTAGTCCACTTATTTGTCTGACCAGAGTCAGAGATGTCGTCAGTCGTAAGGACTACAGCGCCGGTCTCTGAATTGACAGAGGTGACTGTGTTGACCTGCGCACCCGAAGCGATGCCGGCCAGTTTAGTCTTTTCTGTTCCAGTATATGCTTTATTAGTCGAACCGTCGGTGATCGTATCCGCAGACTGGGTACCTGTATGATTGGCTCTTGCGAGAAGGGTGGCGTCAGAAGAGTTGACTGTCGCTCCGGCAGCAATACCGGCAAGCTTAGTCCTCTCTGCGCCCGTCATAATTAGGTTAGTCGATCCCTCAACCATGTTGTCCATGTCGAAAGCATCGGCAGAGACAGACGTAGGATCGTAAGTCGCGGCAAGCATGTCGCCAGTACCGGCACCGGCAGTGCCCTGAGGTCCCTGAGGACCACGGATATCTACGGCGTCTCCGATGACCGATGTCAGACCAGACTCGTCGACATAGTCCCCCGTGCTAGGTTTTGTGCCAACACCACCGACCCAGTCGACGACTTGTAGGACACGACGAGAACCGTCGGTCGCGATGGCGAATACCGGAGACCAGCCTTTTTCACCCTGAGCACCAGTCGATCCAGTAGAACCAACCGCTCCGGTCGCACCAGTCGGACCCTTGATGTTGACCGAAGATGTCCCCCAGCCAGAAAGAGTCTTAGGCCCGTAGATGTCGCCATTAGTACCATTGAGGTACATATCTCCGACAGTACCAAGACCGCCAGAGGGTGCTCCCGAACCGGCATACCAAGTCGGAATGACGCCCGAGAAAGTCTCCCCACCGACGATGAGCTGATTACAGTCAATGATGCCTGCGTTCAGGACGTCGTTGTCGTTCATATCGACATCGGCAGTCAATTGATTTGGCGACGTCCCGTCACGGGAGAGAGTCAGTTCGAGGGCAGCCTCGATCAGCGCCCAGTTGGCATTGATCGTCGCCGCAGTGCTCGAATTGAAATTAGAGACGTCTGCGAGAGAAAGCTTAGCCATCAGGGAACTCTGGTGAACGTGAGGAGAATGTAGAGGGGCTGGGTCGTCGTAGAACCACCGTCGGTCGCGATCTTTACATATCCGGGCGAGGTGATTGACTGATTGATCGTAGGAGTGAACGCAAAGGTCGTACCTTCTGCCGAACCAGCCTGAGTGATCGTCACAGAAGAGCCGAAAGACGAGCCGTCGTTTCTCGTGAATGACACTATGGCGTTGGCGACAGTGATGGCACCACCCAGAAACATTCTGGCGGCGGTGAACGTACATCCCAGAGGTGCCGGGACAAGGATGGATGAGGGGGCAGAGACGTCGGCAAGGACGGCATGGATGAAGACCGTGTTAGGACTCTCCATCTCTGTCAGATCGAGAGACGACGTCGTGATTTTCTTGTGGGTGCCCGAACCGAGTCCGTCAGCAATATAGGCCGTGTTGGCCGCAGCGGTAGACTGGCCCTTCGGTTCGTGGAGGTCGGCACCAGTCAAGTCTTTATGTAGGGCCATTTAATACTCCAAAAAGAAAGCCCTGCTGGGGTAGTACAACAGGGCTTTTAGGTTTCTAGTGAATTACGGGAGGTAGTAGAAGAGACGGCAGAGGGCCTTACCAGCCGTGTAAGGATGCGAGGCGTGGGCCGAGTTCGACACACAAATCACACCCGACTCGGCAAGAGTCGTGCCGTAGTCATCACCAGCCCCAGTCACACCCGGAATGACAGTCGTTCGTTCACCCGCTCCATCAAGGACGCCGGCGACGAAGGACGAAGTCGTAAATCCGTCATGGTCGAGTTCGGTGCTAAGGTCAGAGTCCTTCTTCGTCCCGATGACAAGAGTGGACGAGCCAATCGTGCCGGACGACGTGAACGGCGTCTTGACAAGAATTTCGAGGGCGACAATACGGGCACCCTCTGGGACTACGACGCCATAAGTACCGACGGCTTCACCGGTCGAACGGGCGACCGAACCGAGGACGGCAGGCGTGGCAGACAGGACGTCCGTCCAGTTAATTTCGAAGACGATGGAGTGATTCCACGTACCGTCCGAAATCTCACCACCACGGGAGAGGGCACCCTCTTCACGACCAAACTTGACGAGCAGGCCGTCAGAGTTAAACCAAGTCATTTTCTTATATCCTTTCTAGATTACGAGTACGAAGGAGCCAGAGTACCACCCTCAGAAATCACGACGACCAGATTTTCCGGGCGGAAAAGCTTGAAGCCGTAACGGGCAGTCGTGACATACTCTTCACGCTGGTAATCCTTGTTGTATTCCGAGTCGACCTTCGGGGCCTGACGCATCTGACCGACAAACGGCAAGACGTCCTGAGCGGCCGAGAAGAACAGGTTGGCGACACCATTGGTAGTCGACTGACCCGAGATAGTCTCGGTATAACCCGTCTTGAGGAAGTTCGACACATAGACGTCAAAACCGTAGACGTTCATGATGAACTTCATGCCGGTCGTCATACCGTCACGGACGATACCTTCCCAGCGGGGATTGTTCTGGACAGACACGAGGTTCGACAGAGTCGAGAGCTGGTATTCGACAGACGGATCGACAATCGCGACGAGGTTAGTCATCGGGACATTTGCCTTCTGGAGCGAATACTTAGCGAGAGCGAAGTCCTGAGGAGACATCGTGTTCGCCGTGCCACCACCCTGTGCATAGAAGCGGTGCGGAGCGCCGTTGATGTTGTTCAGCGAAGAAGCCGTCTGGCCGTCTGGACCGACAGCAAGGACCTTGTCCTCGATGCCTGCCATGATGGCGCGGGACTGCTTCGGTACGAAAGACGACACAAGACGGTCAAGATAGAAAGTATCCTGCTTCATCTTGTTCGTGATGAACGTACCCGACTGCTTATAGTCGGTGATCGAGAACTGGAAGTTACCGGTATCCATCGCGGTGTACTGGACAGGATTACCTTCGACGTAATCCATCTGTTCAGCCTGACCGATAGACGGGATATTGATCGTATCGCCATCCGGGAAGTCGGTAATCATGTCGACGTACTTCATCGCCATGAGGTCAGCCTCAAGGACTTCCTTGAGCTGGGTCGACCAGACCTGAGAGCGAATCAGGTGGTCGTCATTATAGGTTGCAAAACCGGGCATTTAAGTTTTCCTTTTTCGTAAGCTCTGCTTACATTAGACGTCAAAGAAGGCTTCACGCATCTGCATCGCATCCTTCATCATCTGATTCTGAACCTTCGGGGAGAAGTATTCAGTCGGATTGGTCGCCTTAAGTCTGTCGTAGTGAGACTTCGTTCGCTGACCACTCTGAGGCTGTGGAGTCTGGACAGACGTCCTAGGAGCCGGAAGGGTCTGAGTAGAAGTCTTCTGATCGATGCCAAGAGTGGCAAAGAAGAGAGACGGAGACTGCTGGGCGATTGAAAGGAGATACGAAGGCGTTACACCTAGTTCCTTTGCTTTCTGGTTCAGATTTACTTGGGCGTCAGCACCCCACTTCTCGCGGAGCTTTGCCTCGACAACCTGCTGGTTGTTCTGGATTTGACGCTGTGCCTCCTGTTCTTTAAAGAGCGAGGCGACTGTCTCTTTTATGTCCGGCTGTGCGTTCGGTGCGGGCGGTTCCGCTGGAGTCGCAGGCGGTGTCGGAGCAGAGGCCGAACGAATCTTGGTCAGGATTTCATCCATGGTCTGCTGTGACTTGACTTGTTCTCTGAGTTCTGCTGCTTCCCTCTTGAGCTGTTCGATGAAGGCGTCAGACGCGATCTTTGCCTTAGCCAGATCGTCTTTCGTCGCAAACTTCTTACCTTCACCTACGAGATTCTCAAAGGGGTTCTCTACGTCCGTGGTCTGGATTTCGATTGGTGCAAAAATGTCAGACATTGTTATCCTTTTGGTCTAGGATGGTTTTGACCTTGGTCAAGGCCCTTATGGCTCCGTTTTTATCTGCCTGCTTGAAGGCCCACGACGGAGAATCGTAATCTGTCTTCTTGGGTGCCTCTTCTTCGATCCATAGGTCTAGGATTTCGACGAGGCGTTTTATCAGGGGGTTGTGACGAAGAGTAGCACGGAACTCACCCTTCGTCTTTTCATCCAACCCCCTAAAGATTATTTCAGGTTCACGGGAGTTCGAAACCACTCGTCGCGTCCTCCGGTGTCAGACCGGACGGAGCAGAGGCCGTGGCCATAGTCTCCTCAGTCTGAGTGTTTGCAAGCTGTTGGGCTTCTGCCTGTTCAGCAATTCTGATATATGGCTCGACAATCTCATAATCTTCGAGGTCGAGTAGGTCTTCAACCATCTCTGCCAGACGGACGCCTGAGAAATGGATGTTGACTGCCGCGTCTTGCCCGAGTGGAGACTGAGCCCAGTTATTCAAATTCTGGATGCGCTCTGCCCTCTCTGCGAAATGTCTGGCTCCGACTGGCTTCACCCTGCCGTTGGCAGAGATCGACTGCTGAGAGATATCCCGGAAAGAGATCGCCTTGAACTCGTCCTCAATGACGCGGACAGTAGTGTCTGTCATGTGAGTCTGGGCAAGGACAAGACAGGCATTCAGAAGTCTTTCGATCATCTGCTCTTCGAACTGAGCAATCTTGTTCTGAAAGATTCTGGAGGCGGCATTCTCTAGACGCTGGACTTCATAGGCCGTCTTCTCTCCGGGGGTACGGAAACCCATGGCTTCCTTAGGAGAGCCCGCCATTTCCTCCATCCTAGACTCGATCTGCGAGAGTTCGAGGTTTGCTTGGAGGGCTTGGACGTCAGGGTTTAGGAGTTCGACATCACCGTCTGCGTCGACGTAAATCTTCTCGAAGGGACCCCAAGTAAAGTCGTTGACAATACCCTTGATCTTGATCGGAGGATAAGTCGTCAAGTCGAAGATGTCGGCCTTCATATTCTCGACGTGGTCGAGCCTATATTGGAGGCCTACAAGATTGTCCAGAGGACCCATGGCCCAGAGGTTATCTTGGCGGACACGCCACCCTGCATGGTAGATCGGAATCTCTGCGAGGGGGTATGGATGCCGCTGATTGAGAATCACTTTATGGCGGTCGATGACTACGATCTGATGGTTCTTGTAGAACGTGTCAGTCTCGATGTCGTAGAGATCACCATAGAAGAAGAGAAGTTCGACGTAGTTCGAATTCAGGTAGTGTCTGTAGGTAGTGAAGCCGTCGACCCGGAAGTACTCGTCCTTCTCTACAAGCTCGGCAGTCCCCCAATTCTGGGCAGACATACGGAGGTCTCGACAATAGTTAAAGACGCCTTGGGCGAGTTTCTTACTGTCTTCGTCGAGAGTAAACGAACCGAGGAGTTCCTTCGCCTCACCCATAGTTGTGAGGACACGAACAATCTTGGGTGACGTCTGGAAGTCAGACGCAATCGGATTCATCTGGATGTCGAGGGGGGAGATGCGGACAGGACGAGGACCGACAAAACCAGTCTTAGTCACACCGTCTGGGGAGACCGTAGTCTCGTCTACCCACTCGACAGTCCCGAAAGCATTACCATAGTCGATGTAGTCGAGGACAAGCTTTTCGATCTCGGTCTTAAACCAAGGCTGAGAGACGACCCACATCATATAGTCGCGAATCGCCTTTACTTTCTTCTTCTCTTCGTCCTTCTTTGTCGCACCCTCCCACGTAAGCCACCTACGTTTGGGGAACATCGTCGCCATATAGTTTGCAAAGAGGTTGTCCCTAATCTGGGTCAACTTCGGGATGGTCGTCTTGTTAGACCAAGGAAGAGAAGAATTGGAGGTCGTCGTGGTGTCAGTCGCGTAGATATACTTTCGTAACTCTTGCTTCTGCTTGACCCACTCGTTCCGACCCAATGACCAAGTCAGCCATTGCTCAGCGATACGGCAACCCAGCCGGTCACGAGTGATTACGCTTTCGAGGTCGAGGGTCTTTCCAGCCATTTACTTCTTCTTTTTGCGATACGAACGAATGTCGTCGTTCGTGTATTTCTTTTCAGAAGCGATCTTACCAGCGACGTCCGAAGTCGTGGCGATGCCACCACCCTTGCCAGAGCGTCCCCGCTTAGTGCCAGTCTTGGCCGCTTTGCTGGGGCGAGAAGTCGGAATGGGTGCCGAGGAAGGAGTCTTTACAGTCTTCTCTTCCTTCGTATTATATGACTTACCACCGAATGAGAAAGTCTTCTTACCGGCCTTCTTGGCTGCCTTGAAAGCAGCCCCGAATTTACTTGTCGCCATCTTTAGTCTTCCACGAATCGATCCAATCAGAAATACCATCCACGGTAGAGATAAACCAATCTTTACCATACCACATCGCGATTGCACCGACGACAATACCAGTCACAAACATCAAGATATTCCTCCAAAACGAGAATTATATTTACCTTCATAGCCGTGCCTCTGGACGAGAGCTCCATAAGTCGGAGCGACACAGACATCTATAGTCAACGCCAGACAGTCTTTGACATCATCGTGGGCCGGATTCTGTTGGACGAGTTCTTCTTCAAGAACCTGACAGTGACCGCCTTTGTAGTGCCAAATTTGCCTGTTTTCGTATCTAGGATAAAGAGTCGCCGCTATGCGCTCCTCTTTAGACCCGGCTCTACCAGAGGGGTTATACTCATCGACAGAGAGAGAAAGTCCGTGAGTCCTGATGTAATTCTCTTTCAGGTCTCGGACGATGATCTTCTGTGCGGCAGTGACTTCCGCCCTGATCTTTCTGAACCCCCACTTCTGGTGGAGAGACAGAATTTTGTTGAAATATTCTGAAATCTTGTCTGTCTTGAATCGTTCGATGTCGAGGACGTAATAATTATTCTTCGGATCGACACCGACGACTAGGACACAAGTAAAGTCGGCCTGTTTCTTTAAAGAGAAGGCGAAGTCGACCCCGGCAAAGACGTTAAGTCGGACGCCGTTAAAATAAGTCATTCCGTCTTTTCGTTGGAGCAAGGCCCGATTGTAATATTGGAAGAGCTCGGGATCGACGGGAGAAGATTCCAGATCGTTCGGATCGTTATAGTACTGGGCTCGGAACTGAGTCTTATCTAGATACTGGGCGTATTTCTTAGCCCTGATATTCGCGTCGAATCCGAACCACTGTCCGTCTCGTCTCTGTTGACGGGGCCAGAGGTATTCTCCAGTCCCGTCTCCATGATCTTCCAATTGTCGTTCGAAGACTTCGTATAAATCTTCTTGGAGGATGAGTTCTCCCTCTGTGTCGAACAACTCGATCTTCATGTCGAGGAGGTCTTGATAGAGGTCGAGAGAGTGGTAACGAGTACCGACAACCCATTCTCTAGCAGTAGAACCCTCGATAGACGAAAGAAGAGAATACTGAGTCTTTACCTTATCCCGACCCTCTTCCGTCAAAGCGTTTTCTTTGACGACGACATCGTCAAGGACGGCGATGTCACAGTGCAGACCGGTTATACCGGTAGTCAATCCGGCGGTAAAGATGGTCGGATCGCGGACAGTCTCAGCACGGCGTTTCGGGTGGTCGACTGCGATTTCTGTCGCAGTCCAGAGTTCTCTCTTCCCTTCATCTTCGTTGACCATCTCTGGCCAGTAACGACGATAAATTCTGGAAGTCAAAATGTCTTTGATGAACTTAAGCTGTTTAATCGCGAGATTGGCGGTACTCGAGATGTAGAGTACTCTGATCGCCGGATTTCTCGTGATCTCCCAAGCTACTCGGTACGCGACGTACGCCGACTTCCCGTGATCTCGTGGGAGCAGGACGAGTTGGTGAGACTTTCCGTCTTCTCTCGTCCACCACGACACGAGTTCTTCGTGTATCGCCCCGATCACCCTGTGTGGATGGACGAGCTTGATGAACTGAATGAGGTCGGATTCAGCTATCTGTCGTACTTGATCGTGGCGAGACTGCATTAAACACTCTGGGTTCAATCTTCATTAGATTTTTTGAAGTAATCCATTCATTAAAATCAAGAAAACTAGTCTGAGGTTCTGACGAGACAAGTTTTGACAAAATTTCAAAAACCTCTTTTTCAGTCAATTCGAAATCAGACCAAATAACCTCAGGGAGATGACCCTCACCTGCGGCAAAGAGTGTTTTAATAAAAATTTCTTGAACCCACGAGTGGCAGGCCCAATGCGTCGCCGGCTCGCTCCCGTCAGCCGAGAGGCCGACCGAGAAGGTGTTGCCCGGAAGCTGATCGTGCCCGAGGGCACAGGCAAGGCGGTTGGCCTCGGCTCGGTGCGCGTCGGGGACCATGAAAGCGAGAGAGTAGTCGAAGCCGGCCATCAGAACGACACTCCCGTCTTGCCCGCCATGTACTGCTCGACGGCAACTAGTTGACCGGCATCAGGGAGACCGGCACGGACCACGAGGCCGTAGCAGTGGCCGTTGAAGGGTAGAGAGGAACCACCACGCCTGCCTATGTAAACAGCCGCGTTGGCGTAATTACCCGTGCCTTGCGTATTGGTATCGGTGGCCTGCGACACCCCATCCACTCGAAGGTTAGAGGAAGGTGCCGAAATCTTGCCCCTGCCTGTTAGGACGTTGGTGATCGGCGCGGCGAACGTGCCAGAGTTGGCAACCCGTTGCGTTCCGCTTCCTCGGCTTACGAACGTGTAGGTAGTGTTAGCGTTTACGTTAGGTGCCGCCAGTAGGAAGGCGTTGGTCACGTCAGGTCCGAGCTCAACCACCATGCCACGGGACGCATCGCTGTTCTTGCGTACACCCGCAGTCACCATGATCTCATCGCCACCGGAGAAGTCGCTGCTCCCGGTCGCCATCCCATCGTCGCTACCATCGAACGACAGGTGCCAGCAGTCCGCCTTTCCGGCCTCCGTCACGTCATGCGTGGAGGTGACCTTCTGGTAGGCGGTGAAGGCTGCGCCGGTCTCAAGCTGCGCCTGATCAATGGTGACGGTAGAAGGCGAGGCACCCGCGTTGTTGTAAATGCCGATGCCACCACCGGAGCCGCTTCCTGCCGGCGTTCGGGTGACGCTGTACCGGGTCGGGGTGCTGGTCAGCGTAACGTCAGTCGGGGTGCCTGTCGTCCCGTCGCCGCCGATCATGTAGAGCCGAACCGCGCCGGTGCCCGACAGGACGATGGAGCCGGTGTGTTGCGCCGCTGCCAGCGCCACATTCGACTGGACGAACCTGTCGAGCGCGTTGGCCCCGAAGGTCAGGACATTGCCGTTCCTCGACGCGCCGCCGCTGGCGTTCGTGAGGGTCCACCCGGTGCTATAATCCTCGGTGCGGATCAACAGGTTCCGCCGTCCACCGAACGGCACCCTTGCGAGGACCGGGCGGGCTGCGGAGGTTGCTTGGCTGGCGTGGTTGCCGGGGATCAGCTTGACCGAAACGTTGTCGATCACACCGTTGAAGCCGCCGCCGCCACACTGAAGGGCTACCCGGTCGAACGACCCCGATGCGTAGGCGATCACTGTGTAGGTGCCTGCCGCGCTCCTGTAGGTGCTCAAGGTGGAGGTGACGTTCGAGGCCCCGGACAGGAGGCGCATAATCACGTCGCCCGCCACACGGCTGTCGATGGTGAACGTCATCAGATACCAGCCAGCCGGGCCGGAGCCGTCGAAGTAGTTTGCACCGGAGGCGCTGTTGACGTTTAGCTTTCCTCCGGAGACCGTAGTGCCGGGTAGGAGGTTCCAGCCCGTAACACTGTCGAAAGTCCCTCCGGTGCAAATCTCGGGCCGCCCTGCGATGACCTGTGCTAACGTCTGCCCCCGCCACAGCCGCTTGTCGAGGATCAGCCCGACCAGGTCGCCCGCCGCCGTTACTGGCGTGGTGCCCGCGCTGTCCTGAAACATCGTGTCGAACTGCGACGGGTCGTACCAAAGGCCCTGCTCGTTGTTGACGAAGAGAGCATTAATGGGGGCGACAGAGATCGTTCCGAGGGCGACTTTGTTCTGCATGTCGATGTCGCCGCGATACTGATAATTGATCGAAGCGGCGGCGTCTTTCCAACGATTAGTCACTCCGGGCTTCGTAAAGCCCAGACGACCGAGATACTCATATACGGCAGACGGCGTGTCTGCGTACGTCGTACGAGCTATCGCGTTGTTATAAAATTTCCAAACAACAGATTGGATGTCTGTCGCCATCAGATTTTCTTCTTTTTAGATCGAGATCGGACAAGAGTGGGGATGAGACGTCCAGACCTCTTTCTTCCGATAAGTTCTTTCCCCTTCCGGTCGACGTTGTCGAGCATCGTGGGGAATGCATCTTCTTTCTTGGGCCTTGTTCTGAGGCGGGCTTCGGTCGCAAAGACGGCCGCCTTCTGGAACGAAAGTCGGTCCTTCTTGAGAGGACGGCCCTTTGCGTCTTGGGCGTTCTGAGATGTCCGGCGGCCTTTGGTCTTCACGTCACTGTCCTAAGATTCTTGAGAGGTCGTCTTTTACGTTCTCTGTCTCACGGAAGAGTCGGTCGGCCTCTTCTTTGATCTTCTGCTTCGAGGGTCGTCCACGAGAGGCGGTGTCTTTCTCGAACCGGTCGAGAAGATATTTACTCGAGACTTTATCACCTGAAAGGGCGTCAGAACGGAGAGACTTCAGATATTGAGCCCTATGGCGGACTTCGAGTTCTTCACGTATGGGGGTCAGGTAGGGAAGGAACCAAGTCGACGTCGAGAGCTTCTTCCAATGCGGCCAACCACCAAAATACTTCTCGGCGACGAGATACTCAGTCGGATCATCTTCGAGGAGATAGAGACGCCGCAAAGAGGGATAACCTTGGTAGTCCTCGTCCTTCAATGTATAGAGGACAGAAGATTTGTCCACCCCGACGCCTTCGTAGAAGAGTTCCCGGATGAGGAATACGCCGGATGAATTCTTGAATTGGTTTTCGCGTGGACTCATAAAGCTTTAGCAACCGTGTTTGAGAGGTAAGTAAGTCATACTCAAGCCACACTATAGAATGACTCACCTCTTAAAATAAAAGAACGAAGGGGTGAAATAGAATAATCCATTGTATCTACATTATAGTCATAGCAGATTTTTCGGAGAAGTCAATAGGTTTTGGACAAAATTATAGAAAAATGGACAAAAATATAAAAATTCGGATTTTCTGTGAGAAATTTTCTTGTGGAGATACCCTACCCTGAGGCCACCCCGTAGCCCCCCTGCTACCCGGTAGGGGCCTGTAAGGTAGCAGGAAGAAAATCCTATGGGTCGCGGGGCTAAAGCTTTAGCTAAAGCTTATGTAAGGCATTGCTTACCGATGTAATGTAATATTATTACAAGGAATGAAGGATTCGCCCACAAGACCAGCCAACGCATTGAGATGGCTAGCTTTGACAGGGCCGATTATCCTTCCAAACCTGACTTGCCTTCGACTTCGACTTCACTTCGACGTGTCGCCGACGTGTCGTCTAGGACGGTCCGATTTAGTTTGTATACGAATGAATTTGCGTGTCATATTAGAAAAAGTGAATATTCCCATATCTGGCCGTACAGCGCAGCGAGACCAATTTCCGCACCATTCCTCCAGATTTCTCTCGTCGCGTCCTACGGGCTTCTGTGCGTCAAGGAGAGGCATGTGGCTTTGATGCAACAAAGAAATCTATTCTATTCTCTCAACAAAGATTAGAACGAATCAGTCTTGACTTCACCCATGTCAAGCAAAGTTATTCTAATTTTCTTAACTTAGGTCAGCATTGTTGACGTATCCTTCCGAGCGGGTATATGAGGCGATGCTGATCTTTCCTTCTGTCCTATCATGCCTTCAATCGCCTTATTCGTGCCACATTCTTGTTATTCATGGGCGAGAACGGCAACGCGCTGACCGCTTGGTTCGGCCGTATCGCTGGCACTGCCAGACACTTGCCGCAAGCAGCATACCGGGCAGAACGAAAACTGTCCGACCGCTTGATTGTAGGGCATCGCTCTTTGAATGTCCGGGCTGGAATGTGGTTTCCAGCGCCATCGCGGAAAACAGGCAACGGTCAAACGAGCGAACGTTGTCATTGCTGTCGCATTAAAAGCCGGTCTCTATACAGAGACGCTATGTCGAGGCGCTTGGCATAGGACGGATCGAAACCCGGTTGCGCAGTAGATGACAACAAGTAGCTTCTCCGAAAGGAGGCGCAAGCGGGCGACTGGCAAAACGCCAAACAAACGCTATCCAGCAATCGCGACATTCCATCGGCACGACAAAGCCTTTGGTTGTCCAGACTTCCTATCATGTGACGCTAGGTGGCTTCCCTGCCCCAAAGGCATAGGACATGAATAATGAGACTATGCCGGATTGATTAGGTCGGCTGTTAAAGAGTGACGTGAAAGCGTCTCGCCTAATCCATCCAATCGGGCACAAGCCATAAGCCACGGATAAGAGGTAGAAAGCGATTAGTGCTGGAAACCCAAATCCTCTCAAACCCTATTCTATGAAGGCTTCCGCCTTCCCTAAAGCAAGTCAATGCCAGTCTAGTAATGGGCTGGCATTTGCGTGCAATGGGCACGAATAGGAAAGGTAAGACAATGAAGAATACCAAAGAAATCATGGCGCGTTCGATCGAAATCTCTAAGGCGGTCAAGGGGATCGGGAAGGAAATCCACCTTCACCTGATGTTGATCGCGAAGTTCATCGCCTCGCCGGAAGCCAATGGCGATGTTTCGACGGCGACGCATTTCGTCCGGCTCCTCATGGTCAAGTCGGCCGAAGGCGAAAGCCATGCCGTCGTGCGGGCCGATGCCATCAAGAATTGGCTCGAAGCTTTCGGCTTCTGCAAATGGGGAAAACAGTCCGACGGCAAGGAAGGTTTCAAGCTGAATCGTCTGGCACTCGACGCCAAGACGGCCGACCATTTCAAGACGGCAGGCGCAAACCCTTGGAATAAGTTCACTCCGGCCAAGCCGTTCCAGATTTTCGATCTCGAAGCGGCGTTTAAGGCGCTTCTCAAGCGGGCAGAAGATAAGTCGGCGGAAAAGGATTTGCCGGAAGGCAAGTCGCACAAGATCGACGCCGAGAAGCTCGCGAAGATGAAGGCTCTTGCCGACGAAATGGGCATCGCCGCCTAACACTTCCATCCAAGGCTGGACATTGATTAACCCCGTCGAAAGGCGGGGTCTTTTTATGTCCATCTATAATAAGAGGTTTCCTATCATGGCACATTTCCAAAAGACAGCCCGGCTTGCCACTACGTCTCGCATCGGCTTGCCATCTGGATTGATCCTAGACCAACGGAAAAGCCTTATCGACAAGGCTATACGCAAGGTAGAAGATCAATTGCGCGTCGCAATCCGTAAGCACAAGACCGATGCCGTATTGAAGCTTTCGGAGAAATTAAACCGTCTCACGATGCAACGCATATCGATATAGGAGAAATGAAATGTTCTGCGAAGAGTGTGGCGAAGAACTCGAAGATGGTGGCGATTTCTGTCCGTATTGTGATCTATGTCCGGCGGATGACGACGATTGGATTGTCGATCTTGAAAACGATCTGTCTGTCGATCTTTTCATGGCCCGGAATATTCATGGCGAGTGATACTGAAAAGCCCTATGGTGCGCCGTAGGGCTTTCTTGTGTGACTTCACTAGTCAGCACTGTGCCCGGCAGTACCGGGCTTTTTCTTTTGGAGAAGTGAGATGTTCAAGGTGATCGTCCGTATTTGGGGCCGTTATCAGCGTCACGGTGGCGAAGTCGGCCGCGTCAATCCGAAGGCTTTCGTCGACGTCACGACGTATGCCGACATGAAGGCCGACGGATCGGCAGACATGAAGTCGTGGAAAAAGAAGTACATGACCGGCTATTCGGACAAGGGTAAGTTCTATGCGCCCGAGTTCGACAACGTCTTCTACAAGATCACCGACATCGTCGCGATCTGATTTCAATCAGAAGCCATAGTTCAAAGCCCTTTGAGAAATCGAAGGGCTTTTTTGTGTGGCTCTAATAACCATACATCGCAGTCGGCGATACCGGCTTTTGAGAAAAAGGAATTCCTATCATGTCGGCAGAGGGCAAGAAGAAGCGAGGCGAGTCCGGTAAGTCGAACGCCGAGAACATCGCATTCCGATACGGTGGCAAGCCGTGCGACTATTCGACGAGGATCGGGCACACCGTCCATCCGCAGCTCGGACATTCGAAGATGCTTTCGGCGATGGTTCTCGGTGCGCTCCTGCCGGGCTTCAATCCGTCGGAGAGGTTGCTCAACGCGGCCGATCTTTGCATGGAATCCTGCACCGTGTTCGGCGACGCCTGAGGAGATTGAAAATGGAAAAGATTCGCATCATCACGGTCGAAGAGGCTATCGCTCAAGGTTCGACCCCGTCTGAACTTCGCGTCCTCGCAAATTCCCTCGAACGTCTCGGAGACGAGAGGGTGATGTTCGACTATCACAACGCCGAACACAATCCTCAAAACGAACCGGCCGTCTCGAACGCCAAGGTCGCATACGAGAATGCGTCTGAACTTCGGAGGCTGGCCGGTAAGCTCCAGAAAGCCAAGAGTGGGAAAAACCAATGATTGATCATCTGACATGAACATCTGGGCTCGTCTATTCTTTCCCATCCGGCGAGGCTTGATAAACCCACAAAATATCAAGAAGGGTGATCTTGTCTCTAAACCGTGGTGGGATGGGAAGTTCTACAGGGTCGTCGATGTAAAAGAAAAGAAAGGACTGCTGTATCTCTCACCAGAAATGGGAGACATTCACATTCCCTACGATCTGAACTTCGACTGGATTGTGAAGGAGAAGATGAAATGAGGGCCAACAACTATGCTCGCTTCGTCCGCCCCTCGGTATTCAACTACGACGCCGAAGATTGGGCAGAGAGTGCTTTGCGTGAAGGCGAAGAGTTGAGAGAGAAATTGAAGGGTCGTCGTATTCTAGAGCCCTTCTCATTCGGAGGATTGAATGACGGACAAAGACATCGAGAAGGCAAGAACGCTTCTTCGTGAAGCGAAGTCTCGTCTGAGAGAAATGGCAGGCGGTGCTGTCGTCGATGCCCTTCGTTTCAAAAGACTGAAAGACAGTATCAAAAAATTAGAAGGGGATATGAAGAAACACGAGAAAGAGAAGGAACCAGCGTGATGCTTACAGCAAGATCATTCTTCGTCGGAGCATTACTAATCGTCGCAGCGATACTCATCGGGTCGCGGCCTGCGGATGCGATCTATAATTGTGCGACAAAGGACGACGTCATCCCGGCCTTCCTATCACAAGGCTGGATCGTCATGCGGAGAGGCGAATACGACGACATGTCCTTCCTTCTGTTCAGGAAGGGGAATGATTTGAGGTCGGTCTTCTTTCGGCGTGATTTGAACGGCAAGAACTTCTGCTATCTGACTGAAATGAAATCTGTCGACGTGAAAGGATTTTGAATGCCTCTGATCTCCGAAGAAACCCGTCAGGCTTTTCGTGATTTCAAGCCCGGCGGTCGTGTTTCGTATATCTTCGCGACCAAACTTGACGGAAAGGAAATCCTCCACCCTCGGACTGGACAGCCCTGCTACGGTGAGCTACGTAAGTACAAGAAGACCCACGGCGAGAAGGCGACAAAGCTGGAAGATCGACCGACCGATCTCCATTGGCCGTTCCCCGAAGGTACACCAATCGGTGCATGTTTCCCGTTCAGATACGGTGGGACCAAAGAGTTTGATACCTATGTCCGATTTCTCTTTTCTGACAAGTCGCCTTGGGTGCGGGGTTTCGGGTCAGAAAAGAATGTCGAATTTGTCCTCGACGAAAAGGGTCATGTCAAGTCTGTCATAATCGACGACAGTCATTTTGACCCGACAGTCCTCGTCAATCTTCTGAAAGTCATCCAAGCAAATCTCGTCTCTAATTTCACGAGGTGGCTCAAAGCAGGTGCGTCGGAGTTAGAAGCCATCCTGATGTCAAATTTTGGTGTCTTGAACTTCTTCTGTCCCGACACATATATTTGGCCTCTTAGCCTCGATGTCCCGGCCTTCTTTTCGCAGAATAGCCGCGATCTGACCGGTGGGACGTGGCACGACAGGATGGACTACGACAGGAAGAATATGCACTGCATCTTCGAGCGAAAAGATCGGGAAAAGGGAGGGGTAGGACTGGGCGAGAGGCTAGAGCAGGCATGTTTACCTCTTTTGACTAAAAAGAAAGATAATTGGGGTTGTATAACGACTACCATCAAGGATGGCTCGACTGACGAAGATGTAGTCAAAGCATGTCGTACAGTCTTTGAAGAGGAAATGAAGAGGGCTGCGTAGATGGATAAAGAAAAAATCAAGGAGAGAGTGATTCGAGAGTTCTCCGACTGCATTTGGTCAGACAAACGACATTGCGGTTGGGCATTCGACAGCACCATCTTCGTCAACCAAGCCTGTCATGCGGGCTTCTCGAGAGAGGCACACGAAGCCTACAAGCCAAAATTCTTGATGGCCTCTTCTTTTGTCGTCCTCGAGGGGTACGAAGAGGTCGGGAAAAGATACTGGGACTTCATGACTGGAGATAAATCTCCTTGGAAAAGCCTTTGGGCTTTGGTAGATTGGAGGCCTGAGCCGTTCTTTTCGACGAAGCATGGACGACAGTTAGGTTTCTTTGTCGCACCCGACGGCTTTAATTTCGCGCTCTGTCGGAATTACTTCATCGCCATGAGAATGATCGGCGAGTATCCTGACACGATAAAACAATGGGCACACTATGTCGATCTCGGTCTGTCTGAACCAGAGGCTCTTCTTTTGGCGAGGATGTATAGGGGGTCGCATTCACCCACCATCGTCTTAAAAAAGGACGAGAATGATGGTAACCATTGGCCAATCAATAGGAATAACTTCTCTTACAAGAGATTTTTATTCGGTCGTCCAAAGCTAAATATCCCCAACTACTATTGGGACAGTAAAATCTGGGGTGGAAAGCGGGCTTCGAGTTTTATAGAAATTGATTTGGAGAACAATAAAGAGATTCTCTTCGGAACGAGATTTAGTAAAAAAGAAAGCTACCCGAGTGCTTTCGTTGCGGAGAAGTTCCATCAGTTCGTTATAAAACAACTCGAGAATGAAAAGGAAGCAGCATGACCAAGAAAGTTTGCATCATCGAGAGTGATAACCTCTATGACAAGATGTTCCTGTCTGTCGGTTGGACACTCGTCACGTCTCCCGAGGAGGCCGATCTAATCTGCTTCACAGGTGG
>JACCDG010034727.1_pt1 | contig 18783 bp, 16 predicted proteins | sample 7442471 | NCBI WGS metagenome assembly JACCDG01 (sample SAMN15323444, study PRJNA562643) | freshwater metagenome | isolation source: river surface water | place: USA:Blue River Watershed | collected 2017-08-17 | reverse complement strand
GGATCTGCGTGGACAATTGTAGTTTGGATTTTTAAGGATTTAATTGTGAGGAAAAAATAAGAAGGCCCACTTATCAATCACTGGAACAAAGACAAAGATTAATAAACTAAAGTTGGTCCACATAAAGAAGGCAAACCAACGCTCTTCTCCATTGCTTTTAAAAAAACGCCAAAATTCTTGAAGGACTTTAAAACAAAATGGAACAACCACAGCAAGATAAACCCAACTTGCATGAGTCATCCATGGAGACAACAAAGCCAAAGCAATATATCCCAAAGTATAAACGCCAATATAATATAAAGATTTTTTAATACCTAAAGCAGCAGGTAAAGTTGGAATTCCACCAAGACGGTAGTCTTCACGATACTTTATCGCCAACACCCAAAAGTGAGGCATTTGCCAAAAGAACATCACAAGAAAAAGATACACGGATTCCGGTGTCCAAATATTGGGATTTGCGGCGGCATAACCAATGGTGACAGGAAGGGCTCCGGGAATTGCTCCAGGAACTGCAGCAAAAACCCATTTTTTCTTCCACCACATCGTATAGAAACCATTGTACAAAAGCACAGAGACTAATCCCACATAGGCTGCTGTCACCGTTGTTCGTGATAAAAGTTCAAGTCCAGCAACAACAAATGATATTCCTAAAATTGCAGCTGCCGCAGGCTTGATCTTCCCACTGGCCACAGGACGCTTGGCAGTTCGAGGCATCTTTTGATCAATTTGCCACTCTTGTGCTTGATTCAATGCCAAGCTGCCCGAGCTAAGTAAATAAAGGCCCAAAAGAAAAGACGCCAGGTGCGCACTTTGAAATCCAGCTTCATGCTGAAAGCCTAATGCGTACCCGGCGAAACCTGTCAGTAAAACAAAAATGACGATCCCAAACTTAGTGAGATCCGTGTACAACTTAAACACCGAACCTCAAAGCACATTCGTTTGAAGAATGCGTGTCCAAATATCCAAAGCTGAAAAGAAAAACAAAAGAATCAAAAAGAAAAATCCCGATCCAAAAATAACTCGATTGATTGTTGAATCATGCTTTAAATGCATAAAGTAAAGCATCACCAGCACAGCCTTTACAGTCGCCACCAAGAATGCAACAGGAGCATTGAATGCTCCAAGATCAATACGTGAAATAGCAACAGTGATAAAGGTCAATACGATCAAAGCCGCAAAAACTTTAATATATTCACTAAAAGGAGCAATATGATGTTGTTCGTGATTATTTGCCATGTAAACGCCTTCCTTACTAACCGACCAAATAAAGCATTGGGAAAAGGTAAATCCAAATCAAATCCACGATATGCCAAAAAATACCCACACCCTCAACAGGAGTAAAATACTCGCGATCGAAATCCCCACGAATTGTGCGAATCAAAACCCAAGTGATCAAACCCATTCCAATCAAAACGTGAGTTCCATGCAATCCTGTCATCAGGTAATAGAATGAAAAATACAAAGCTAGATTGGAGTGCTCAGCTGCATGATGAAAAAACTTTCCAGGCAAAAGTCCTTCATGAATTTTATGTGTGTATTCAAAATACTTCACCACCATAAAAGTAGCTCCACACAATAAAGTGACCACTAAATTCCAAATTGCTTTTTGCTTTTGACCAACTTGAATAAAGTAAATCCCCAAAGCCATGGTTAATGAGCTTGTGATCAAAACAAGGGTATTTAAAAAACCCATCTTCCAGTTCAAAAACTTCGCACCTTCTGCAAACATTTCTGGATACATACTGTGATAGATGGAATATCCGACAAAAAGACCACCGAACATAAGAATCTCGGTGACCATAAATAACCAAATACCCTGCTTGGCACTTTCATATTCATGCCAAGCACTTTTAAAATGATGTGCGTAATGGTGTTTACCTGAAACTTGACTATCTGTACTCATAAGGCCCCGCTGTGATGACTGGTTCAACATCAAAGTTATGATGAGTTGGAGGAGACGCTACTGTCCACTCCAAAGTTTTAGCTCCCCAAGGATTTGCTGGTGCTTTTTTACCGCGCAAGAGACCGTGAATAATCACTCCCAAGCTGATCAAAAAGCCCGTTGCAATCAACCATGAACCAATTGTTGAAATACGATTCAAGGATGCATATTCCGGCAAATAATCGAAGTAACGTCGAGGCATACCCTTCGCACCCAAGATAAATTGAGGAAAGAACGTGACGTTAAATCCGATAAATGTGAACACAAAAGAAAGACGCGCAAAATATTCGCTGTACATTTTTCCAAACATTTTTGGAAACCAGTAATACAATCCACCCATCAATGCCATCAATGTTCCACCCACCATCACGTAGTGAAAGTGCGCGACCACAAAGTAAGTATCATGGAAGTGAACATCCAAACCGATCGTAGCCAACATAATTCCTGTCACACCACCGATGGCAAACAAGAACAAAAATCCCAAAGCATAAAGCATCGGAGACGCAAATTGGATAGAACCTTTGTACAAAGTCGCCAACCAGTTAAACATTTTGATAGCTGTAGGAACACCCACCAACATTGTCAAAAATGAGAAAACGATTCCTGCAATTTCCGACTGACCGCTGACGAACATATGATGTCCCCAAACGAAAAAGCTGACCGCTGCAATTGCCAAACTTGAGTAAGCAATCGCCGTGTATCCAAAAATAACTTTTCTAGAAAATGCTGCAATCAACTCACTGACAACACCCATGGCTGGTAAAATCATGATGTAAACAGCAGGATGCGAATAGAACCAGAAAAAATGCTGGAACAAGACAGGATCGCCGCCCAATGCTGGATCAAAAATTCCAACACCCATTGTGCGTTCTGCAACAAGCAATAACAAGGTAATACCAAGAACGGGTGTTGCCAAAACTTGAATGATCGCAGTGGAATAGATCGCCCAAACAAATAATGGGATACGTGACATTGTCATTCCAGGAGCACGCAACTTATGAACAGTCGCGATGAAATTCAAACCTGTCAAAATGGAAGACATCCCCATAATGAAAGCTGCAATTACCATCGTTGCTGTTGCTGTTCCTGTTTTGATCGAATAGGGCGTGTAAAATGTCCATCCCGTATCAATCTTAGAACCAAACAATGTTGAAACGGCCAAAATAGCTCCAGCCATAAAAACATACCAACTTGCCAAATTCAGACGAGGAAAAGCCACGTCTTTCGCGCCAATGTGTAAAGGCAAAAAGAAATTTCCTAAAATGGCAGGAATCCCAGGAATGATCACCATAAAGACCATGACGGCTCCATGGTATGTCATCACTTGGTTGTATGTGTTCGAAGTGAAAAGATCTGCCCCTGGAGCAATCAATTCATAACGAAGTAAAAGGGCAAAAATACCGCCCACCAAGAAAAAGGCCATCACAGAGATCATGTAAAGCAATGCGATTCTCTTATGATCAAGAGAACAAAACCATGAACCTAGACCTTTAAACTCATTAATATAATTTGCGTCGGAATGAGAACTAGCCATGCATCACCTCTATTTCAATGTCTTAATGTATTCAATCAATGCGGTCAGTTCGTCTTCTTGCAATTGACCTTGGAAGGTCGGCATTACATTCGGAGCGAAACCCTTCAAGATTTTCGCATTGGGCTTCAAGATAGATTCGCGCAAGTAGTCTTCATCCACTTGAACACTTCCATCGACGAGAGCCTCTGTTTTACCAAATACTTTTACTAAGGTCGGACCAACTTTGGCGGAACCATCTGTTGAATGGCAACCCACGCAACCCTTAAGTCCGAAAAGTTTTTTCCCACGTTGATCGATAGGAAGAGCGTCATCATTTTCTTTCAGCCACTTTTCATAATCTTCACGAGGAACAACCTTGATGGTTGCTAACATTTTTGAGTGGTCACCACCGCAAAATTCAGCACAGAAAACCTGGAATTCACCAAGCTTTTCAGCTGTAAATCCCAAAGTCGTATAGCGACCTGGAACAGCATCTTGCTTGATACGAAAAGATGGAACATAAAAACTATGGATCACATCGTTCGCAGTCAAAATTAATTTCACAGGCTGATCCACAGGGACAACCAATTCATTGGCAGATTTTTTACCGCTCTTATACGCAAATTCCCAAGACCACTGCTTTCCATAAGCATGAATCTCTAATGAATTTGCAGGGTACGTGCGCATTTGATTGTAGATTTTCCAACCCCAAACAAAAACGCCCATAAAAATAACTAGAGGAATAAAACTCCAAAGAAACTCAAGAGTGTGACTGTGCGTGATATACGCTGTCTTATCGTTGTTTGTTTGACGTTTATACTTGGTAACAAAATAGATCATCCCACCGATCAAAATTGCACAGGCAATCAAGCTGGCAATCAACAAGAAGGAATACAAATTGTCGACCTGTCTGGCGACGTCCGTGCCCTGCGGGGGCATGAACGAGTTCCCATGGGCAACATTCATCCAATTCATGAACACACTCTCCTTTATAAACTTACATGGAGGCTGACCGCTGACTCCGCGAGCGCAACCACGTAAAAAATAACCAAATACATAAAATTAAAATCATCAATCCGCCACCCATTTGAACCAAACGAAAGGCATAAATTGTGTACTTACTTTGATGAGGATCATACTGAAAACATGTTAAAAATAATTTATCGGTCAAGGTCCCCAATTTACCATCAGCAGATTCATTCAACCCCAACTTCAATGTTTGGGGTTCAAAAAAAACTCCCGGCAAATAACGTGTCACAACTCCCGTCGGAGAAATTAAAATAGCCGCGGAAGCATGGGCCCACTCTTGACTTCCCTTGTCCCACTTAAATGAAAAACCCACAGACTCCGTCAAAGCACGAATGGACGCATCATCTGCCGTTAAAAAATGCCACCCCGCTTGAGCTGTTGGGCGAGGATATTTTTTTAAATAGCTTTCTTTCTTCTTCGCAGCCACTTCAAATTTTTCATTGGAATCAAAACTAATGGACAGCATTTCAAACTCTTGCCCCGCTGACCAAGGAACATCTTTCAATCCATCGACCAATCCGTTCAAGTGCAGATTGCATAGACCGGGACAGGAAAAATAAACTAAACTGAGCAAAACAGGTCGTCCACTTTGGAAATAATCACCTAGCACCACTTGTTTTCCAGTTTCATCAACAAATGGCAGCTTCAGATCTAGTTTTTGACCGATATGTTCGACAATCCCAACACCCTGCAAAGAGGCAGGCACTTCTGTTGAGGTAGTTCCCGCTTCTTTCATGCCACGGGCAATCCCATGACTTGCAACCAATGTTGCAAGCACAAAACTACCCATCCCAAGAAGCAAGTCCTTACCTAATTTCATTTCGTCGTGATTTCCTATTACTTTGCTGAAGCACCAAATGCTTTTAAAGCATATGCCTTATCATCCACTTTCGCTTTTGTGATGGAGCGAATAAATTGCACAAGAGCCCAGCGATCCACAGAACTGATTTGAGAAAATCCAGGCATTGAACTACCCGCAATTCCCGTCGCCAAAGTTTTAAATAATGAAATAGAATCTCCACCTTGCTTCCAAGGTCCTTCGACTAAATTTTTTGGCTTAGGATTCAAAGCGGCTCCCGCAGGACCATCGCCTTTCCCTTCATTTCCATGGCACATAGCACAGTTAGTTGAGAAAACTTTTTTTCCATGCTCAACCATCGCTTCGTTGGCAACCCAAGGTTCTGCGATGGTGGCTACATCCACAGCTGCCGCTGCAGCCTGAGCCACTGGAGCATGAGGATCTTTCACTTTTTCATTTAAATCTGCACCTGGGTGCACAAAAACTAGATATCCAAAAAAACATAAAACAAATGCCATTGAAAAAACAAAAGCAATCATTCCGCCACGATTGTACTCGTCTCTGTATTCAGCCATATTCAATTTTTCTCCTCAAGATATGGGAAATTGTTACCCAAAAACTTTGCGCTGGGCAATGAATAAAACTCCCGGGTGGATTTTGACCTAGCGCATGCTCGCATCAAGAAATACCACCCGCGGAGGAGATTTTTTAAAGAACAATACCACCATCCACACTCAAAACGGTGCCATTGATGTAAGCAGCTTGCTCGGAAGAAAGAAACAAAACTGCATTTGCAATATCTTCTGTTTCACCAAGACGTTGCACAGGAACTTTGGATGCCATTTGTTCTAAGACTTCTTTCGGCATCAACTTCGTCATCGCAGTTTGGATAAAACCAGGTGCAACACCATTCACAGTGAACCCTTTGCGGCCCAATTCTTTGCCCCAAGTTTTTGTCATACCAATTACGCCTGCTTTCGCAGCTGCGTAGTTTGTTTGACCAAAATTTCCATACAAACCAACAACACTGGAAATATTCACGATACGACGATGGGTGGAGGCTGGATTAAATTTTTCCAACAACGCTTTTGTTACGTTAAACAATCCCGTTAAGTTTGTCGCGATCACTGCATCCCAATCTTCGCCTTGCATTTTTGCAAAACTCTTATCTCGAGTGATCCCTGCATTGTTCACCAAAACATCCACAGCCCATGGTAAAGACTGAACTGCTGCCGCGATACTGTCACGTTGAGTAACATCCACTTTTGCCAAATGAAGTTGTCCTGCAAATTGAGCAAGTTCTTGCTTCGCGGTTTGCAAGGATTGTTCCGAATAATCCCAAATAGAAACATTCGCTCCGGCTGCTAAAAACTGCTGAGTGATTTTAAAGCCAATCCCCTGAGCCCCCCCGGTAATGATGACGTTCTTCTTCGCAAATGAAAACTGTAGGTTTTGCATAAAGCCTTCTTTCCTTCCATAAAATGTGTGCCACCAAGATCACTTTATATTTGATGCGTTAATCAAGTGAATTTTTCCACAGGGGTCGACGAAATACTTGCCAATCTTGGGGGCAATACGGAATGATCCCGACCAAAATTCACCAACCCCGGGGGTTCTATGACTCAAATTCCATCACGCCGAGCGATGATTGCCGGCACTGGCATGTATGCACCTGAAAATGTCGTGAAAAATTCTTACTTCAATGAAATGTACAAAAAAGATATCGACACCTTTCTGCGCGAACAACGCAATATTTTTGAACGTCGTTGGATGTCAGCAGAACAAACAACCAGCGATCTGATTGTGCCTGCGGCTGAACAAGCTATGAAAAATGCTGGAATCACCGCGAAGGATCTGGATCTTATTATCGTATCAACGGATACACCTGATTATTTATCTCCTTCCACTGCGGCTGTTGTTCAACATAAATTGCAAGCCACTCGTGCTGGAACCTTTGACATCAATACAGCCTGCGCTGGTTTTGTTGTCGCCTTGGATATCGCTTCGAAATACATCATGGCTGATTCCAAATATGAAAATATTTTGGTTGTTGGCGCCTACGGCATGTCCAAATATTTGAACTTCGATGATTTCAAAATTGCAACTTTGTTTGCAGATGGAGCCGGTGCAGCCATCGTTCGCCCCTCGAAAGACGGCAGCGGAATTTTGGCCAGCGAGCTTTACACAGATGGACAGTATCATGACTATATGGGGATCTACGGTGGCGGAACTTACCGTCCTATCACTCATGAAGTTTTGGAGAAAAAAGGTCATCTTCTTGATTTCGCCAAAAAAATTCCAATTGAAACCAACGGAACTCATTGGCCTCGATTGACCAATATTTTATTGGATCGCTTGCACAAGAAACCTCAAGACATCAGTCATTTTTTCATGACTCAAATCAATATCAATAGCATCAAAGAAGCCTTGGATAAATTGGGACTGCCTCACTCGAAATCCCACAATATCATGGATCGCTTTGGTTACACAGGAAGTGCTGCGATTGGAATGGCAATAGCGGATGCTTGCAGCCAGAAGAAATTGAAAAAAGGTGATCTTGTTTTCTTGTTGGGCTCAGGTGGTGGACTGTCCATGGCCGCAATGGCGATGGAATGGGGCTACGACACTTAATTGGATCAAAGGAACAGACAGATGGATTGGCAAATTGATAATGACTGGTTAAAAAAATGGAGCCACTACTCCCCTGAAAATATCGCTGTCAAAGATGGCGATACCAGCGAACAATTCACTTACAAAAAATTATTTGAATTGGCTTGTCAGGGCGCTCAGATTTTAAAAGATCGTTTTCAAGTTCGAAAAGGTGACCGCATTGCTTTGCTGGCGACCAATGAAATGGAATCCATCTTTTTGTTTTTTGCGGCACAAAGACTTGGAGCCATCCTTGTCCCTGTGAATTTTCGATTAACTCCCCGAGAAGTGGATCACATCTTAGGGGATTGCCAACCTCAAGTCTTATTTTATCAAGAGGCCTTTCAATCTCTTGTGGATTCCTTGACCGTGAAGCTGCCCTTCAAGGCTTTGCTTCAAGGCAGTGATAGTTTTGGACATCAAGTGCGCACAGCTGAAGTTTCAAATATAGACTGTGGATTTTATGCGGACTTTGAAGATCCAAGCATGATTTTGTACACATCCGGCACCACAGGGGCCCCTAAGGGAGCTATCCTCAGTCACCGTATGATTTTTTGGAATTCCATCAATACCAGTTTGCGTTTGAATATTCATCAGCACGACAGCACGGTGATTTTTCTTCCCTTCTTCCATACAGGTGGATGGAATGTTTTGACGACGCCTTTTTGGCATCGTGGAGCTAAAATTGTATTTCTGAAAAAGTTTGATGCAGATCGAATCCTAGAACTTTCCGAATCTGAAAATGCAACTTTGCTGTTTGGCGTTCCAACCACGATGGACATGATGGCTCGATCCAATTTGTTTGAAAAAGTGAATTTATCCAAAGTTCGCTATGCCATTGTTGGCGGCGAACCCATGCCTGTGGACCTTATTCGCACGTGGGATCAAAAAGGAATTCCTGTTCGTCAGGGTTATGGTCTTACTGAATTTGGTCCGAACGTTTTTTCATTGAATGAAACGGATGCCATTCGCAAGATTGGATCCATTGGATTTCCTAATTTTTACATAGAAACCAAGGTTGTGGATGACCATGGTCAACAAGTTCCTGTGAACGAAATCGGAGAACTTATTCTTAAAGGTCCTTCCATGATGTCTGGCTATTGGAAAAATGAAAAAGCCACAAAAGAAACCATCAAAGATAGTTGGCTTTATACCGGAGATCTTGTTCGTCAAGATGAAGATGGTTATGTCTATGTTGTAGGTCGCAAAAAAGATATGTACATCAGTGGTGGTGAAAACGTTTATCCACCCGAACTGGAGCAAGTCCTACGCCAACTGAATGGCATACGTGAAGTGGCCGTGATTGGTGTCCCCGATGAAAAATGGGGAGAAGTTGGACGTGCCTATATTGTGAAAGAAGCAGAAAATCTTTCTGAGCAATTGGTGAAAGATCACTGTTTGAAAAATTTGGCGAAATTCAAAATTCCAAAATATTTCAGCTTTGTCCCTGAACTTCCCAAAGGCGATAGCGGCAAAATTTTAAAGCGTCGATTATTGGAAATGTATCCTTAAACTCGGTTCGGTGGATTCAATTTTTTTCGGAAGTTAAATGGGCGCAGGAGTTGCCCGGTTTTTCTTTTCTCTTGAAATGAACTAAAAATCTAAATCGTCTTCGAAACTTAGCCTTCTTAGCCCACGAAGCTGTTTCAAAAGTTTTGTATTCATGATTTCAAATCCCAACTTTTTCCCATCATAAAAAACAAGCCTATGCACACTTCGGGATTTGCCTAAAGCTGACTGCATCTGCTGCAGTACCTTTGGTTTATTTTTTAAATCCATAATATTAGGAACAATAAACACAATCACATTTTCACGATGAGATTGCGGACTGACATCAAAAAAACGAATCAGCAGCTCTGCATCTGACTGCATAGGAACATTGGACCCACGACCTTTGACAATCGGAAATTGAGAAAACCATAAATGTTGGCTTTGAGAAAATCGGTCAATCTGGGCTATTGCTTCTGGAAGGCGGTTTTCAGGATGACCAGTTCCTTTGATTTGAATATTTGCAACAGGCTTCCCTTCAGCATTGATTTGAACACCATCAAAAGCAGGAACAGAACTATTACGAAAACTTGGCAAAAATAAAAAATCTGTATTTGTCTTACGAAATAATTGAGAAGCCAGACGAACTGTTTCCATTTCATGTTCATCCACAGAGGAGCGAAAGCCAATGTCGCCAACTGGTACAAAATAGGAATATGGACCATCTTCGACGCGACGAAAAGCAAGCTCACTTTTGAAAAGGTGAAAAAGTTGGCTTTCGTCGTAGGACTCGGAAAATAAAGCTGCACAGAACTGGGTCCGACGTGCCTGAGAAATATCAGGAACGACAAAAAGCAAAAAAGAAAGAAGAAAGAGTGATAGGAGGCTAAGATTTTTTATTAAACTCAAGCATCGCCGCAGTCTCAATCATTCCCCCCGGAGTTGTGGCTGTTACGGGCCCCATTCTCCGCAATTTTCTGGACCTTGGTCAATCATCTGGCTTTCATTTTGTAATAATTGCGTTGCGTTATCGCCAGAGGCTCCTATCCAGGACTCTGTTCCTGGCCCAAGGTCCCCTTCATTTGGCAGGGCATTCTTCCGAAATAAGAACTGATAAAAATCATAATCCTCGTGCAGAGGAAAGGATGTTTATGAGCTTTAATTACGATAAACACAAACATCAAGATGACCATGGGAACCAGTGGACCTCCTATTCGGATTTATTCTTGGGTCTGTCGGTGATTTTCCTGCTTCTCTACGTTGTTGCCAGTTTGCGTTCAGGAACTGCAGGAATCCAGTCACAGATTGAAAATAAACGGATGACCATGGAAGTTCAGGATCTTAAGAATCAGCTGAAAGTTTATAACTCTTTGAAGAAAGACTACCTAGAACAAGGCGCGACCAAAGAAGAAGAAGAACAGTACGGTCAGTTGATGAATAAACTATCGCTTTTGCAAGAAGAAGCAAAAACAGAGAAAGAGCGCCTGCAACAGCAAGCGCTTGAAAATGGGCAAAAAGAAAAAGCTTTGAACCAATATCAACAAATGGTTCGAAATATTATCAATGCCAATATGATTGCAAAAACGCGGATCAAAAAACGTGATGATACAATTGAAGAACAAGAAACTGAAATTTCTGAACAATCGACTGAAATCGCAGATCTTGAAAAAAACCTGAACGCGAAAAAACGCCAAATTCAAGAAGGCGAAGCGAAGATCACGGAAGCTAATCAGGCTTTAGAAAAGCGTATGAAGCAATTACGTGAAGCTTATAAATCCCAGGAAATTTCGAAGAAAAAATTTGATACTCAGAAACAACAATTGGAAGAAGAAAACAACAAGCGTGTCGCTGAATTGGAAAACGCAAATAAGCAAGCTTCTGCAAAACTGAATGAAATCAATTCAAAACTTTCAACTGTCTCTGGCGAATTGGCCTCGACAAAAGGGGCTTTAACTCAAAAAGAAATGGAAGCTGCTGCAATTAAAAGCCGTTTTGCAGAAGAAAGCGCTCGGAAAGAAAAAGAATTTGGCAGCAAACTAGCTTCAGTGAATCAAAAACTAAAAGGTACTGAAGGGGAACTGCAAAAAGCTCGTGAACAGATCGAAGCCAAGAAAAAACTAGCTAAGGACATCAAGAATGCACTTCAAAAGGTGGGAGTCAATGCGGATGTTGATGGACAATCAGGCGATGTCACAATTGATTTCGGGGAATACTTTTTTGAAACAGGAAAAGCGACAATCAACGATGGTATGCGACGCATTTTAGAAAAAGCCATCCCTGCATATTCTGCAACACTATTTGAAGATCCAATGGTTGCAGATAAAATCACCAACGTTGAAATCATTGGTTATGCTTCTCCAACCTATCAAGGTAAGTTTATTGATCCGGCAACTTTGGATTCTAAAGACAGAAAGGCTGTTCAATACAATCTTGAACTCAGTCAAAAGCGCGCAAACGCAATTTTCGAACATATTTTTGATAAGAAAAAAATGACTTTTAATCATCAGAAGGAACTTCTTCCATTGGTAAAAGTCACTGGTCGAAGCTTTCTTCCTGAAAAAAAGCGTGCTGCGGGAACGGGGAGATCCAATGATTTCTGCGAAACCCACGACTGTAAGAAAGCACAACGTGTGATCATTAAATTTACGATGGATAACTAAGGAGTATTGATATGTTTGATGCAAGTTTTTACCACTACCTAACAAGCAAAGTTTTCCCCATGGCCATCAACCTGATGATCCCTTTGATGGTTACAGTCTTTACTGTCGGGTTTATTCTTCGAAGTCTGGTATTTTATACAGTGAAACGCCATGAGTGGTTTGCTCGAGAATTTGAAAAACGCATTAACCGCTACTTAGAAAAAGAAATTCCAGGGCAAAGACAAAATGTGTCTTTCTATACTTTGACGAAAAAAACTTTGGAACGAACTTATTACGAAGTTTTCGAAAATCGTGATAAATTAAATCGTCGCCGCACAGACAAAATGATGTCCTTAAGCGATCGCGTTTTCTTGATTAAGCAAGGGACAGCTTGGCTTGTGAAGGACATTTTAAAACAAGTAAAGTTCTTAAAGTGGAATGAACAACCACCCAAACTATTGAATTTAACAAAAAATACATTTAGCCAAAATCCTTGCTTCAATAGAATTTTTGGATTGATTCCACTGTCTGGCACAAATGATCTTCTCAGTATCTTACCAAGCATCTTTGTGATCGCAGGTATCTTTGGAACTTTCTTGGGGATTGCTAAAGGCTTGCCTTCTATCGGAGAAATGCGACTGGACAATATGGAACAAGCTCAAAAAGTCATGCAGGAATTTTTATCAGAAATTTCTGTGGCGATGATCAGTTCGATCACAGGGATTTTCTTGTCAGTGATTATGACTTTGGTTAATGCAGTGATGAATCCAGATAAAGTTTTTGTCCATATGGTTGATCGTTTTGAAAACTCTTTAGATATGCTGTGGCACCGTTGTGATAACAACGTTTACCCTGTGGATCTTCCAGAATTTGATGAAAACAAAGACCCTGTGGAAGCACTTGCCGAAGAGGCTTTAAACACAGAGGTTTCTAAATCACAACGAGTCAGAAATCTAGAAGAGCTTCGAAAAGTAAAAGCCTAGTTTTGATAGAAATTAAGGAAAGGTATCTTGTAAATTTATGGCGAATCCACGGAGTTTATTTATTCGAATGAAGACAGAGGATGGTGAAGATCAATCCTTCGTTCTAGACACGGATAAAATGACCGTAGGTCGCTCTGCAGAAGCTACCTTTTCAACTCCAGACTTGGGAGTTAGTCGGCTTCACTTAACTATCTGGGCAAAGGGTGAAAAACTTTTTATCGAGGACCATGGGTCCTCGAATGGCACATTTGTGAACGGTGAAAAAGTTGAACCTAAAAAATCCATTCCAATCACAGAAACTGATCAAATTCAGATAGGCACATGGAAAAATCAATTTAAATTTCAATCTGTCGAACGTCACCTGTTCCTGAAAAAGGAAGACGTCAAGGGGATGAGTTCCAATCAACGTTTGGAGTGGGAACAAATTCAAGAAATTGGACGCCGAGAAGCAGAAAAAATTCAAAAAGCAGCTTTGATGATGTCTGAAAATACACGCGAAGAAGCAAAGAAAAAAGCTGAAGCCTTGATCGAACAAACCCAGCAAGAAGCACGTCGTATCACAGAAACTGCAAAACATGAGGGCGATCGTTACATCCAAGCGGCTCAACAAAAAGATCGTGAAATTCGATCGGAAGCGCAAAATGCTGCGGACAAGATGATTGCTGAAGCGAAGCATATGATTGCCACCGCAGCCTCTGTTGGTGAACGTCAAGGAGCGGAAGCTCTGGATCAAGCAAAACGTAAAGCAGATAAAATGCTCCAAGATGCACACCTAGAAATTCAAAATCAGTTGAAAGAAAAGTTACAGCAAGCCACTTTAGAGGCAAAGCAACTTCTTCAGCAGGCTCAACATGAAAGTCGGGATATCGTATCTAAAGCTCAGCAAGAAGCACGCGAAATTATTTCTAAGTCTGAACAACAGCAGCGTGATTTGATACAAAAGACTCAAAAAGGTTATGATGAAACTTTAGCAAAAGCTCGAGAAAAATCTGATCAACTGCTCAGCCAATCACAGAAGGAAATTCAATTAGCTAAATCTTTTGCAGAAGCCAAGTCCAAAGAACTTGTTCAATCTGCAGAAAATCAAATTCTCGAAATGCGATCAACTGCAATGAGAGAAATTCAGGAAATGAAAGTTGATGCGCAACAGGCTCAAGAAGATGCACACAATCAGCTGGGAATTGCAAAGGCGGATGCTCTAAGAAAAGCAGAGGAGATCCTAGATGCCGCACGAAAAGAAGCTCATAGCCTACGTCAACAGGCTGAAGCAGAGTCCTCTAACAAACGCCGTGAAGCTCAAAATATTTACCAGGATGCAGAATCAAAAGCACGTCAGCTAACTTTAGAAACAGAACAGCGCACTTTTGAATTGAAAGAAAAATCCACAAAAGAGGTTCAACTTCTCAGATCTGAAGCAGATCAACTGCGTAAAGAGGCTGAAGAAGAACTTATAGCCGCTCAGTCTAAAGTTCAAGCCAAAGTGAATGAAGCTTGGGCAGATGCTCAACGTGGCATTGAAGAGCATAAAAAAGAATTAGAACGAAAAGCATCTGAAGCACGTGAACTAGCAATTGAAGAAGGTCGAATTCAAGCGCGAGAATTGATCCGACAAGCGAAAAAAGAAGTCGAACAACAGGAGGAATCCAAACGCCTGCTTCAAAAAGATATTCAATCTTTGAAGGAATCTCTTCTATTTGAAACTTCAGAGTTCGACAAAACAAAATCCAATTATCGACAACAACTTCAAACCATAGAAGCTGAAATCCAAAAATTTGTTGAACAACAATCAATGGAAGAACGAAAAGTTCAAAATCTTCAATCTGAACTGCAAGATTTCCAGGATCGTCTGCGCAAATCGATCGAAGAACGTGATCAAGCAATTCAAACAACAAAATCCACTTTAGAAAAACACGAACAAGCGATCCGTTCAACTTCCGAACTAGAATCCCGATCCAAAGAAGCCCATCATCAATGGCAAAAGTCCACGGCAGAGTTTGAAAAAGTCAAAGGTGATACTGCGACGGCCAGAGCTGCACTGACAGAGGAATTAAATAAACTCCGTGATCGCGCCGGGATTCAAATTGCGGAAATGAAAAAAGAAGCTGAAACTGAAGCTTCAAAAATTAAAATGTCTGCTATTGAAGAATCTAAAAAAATCCGTGAAGAAGAAAATCGTCAAATCAAAATGCGTCAAAAGCATTACATTGCAGAAATCAGTCGACAGTTGGATTTGTTGTTAGTTCCAACTCTGAAAGAACTTTCAAAGGGCAATGAAATTCCTACCACGCAAGCTGCTTTAAAAATTAAAGATGTTGTGGATGCTGTGGTGACGGAAGAAAGCTTCAAAGCTACGGGTCTTATGGATCAAGTTGCCAAATTTGACTCTGGCAAAATGGATGAAAAGAAAAAGAAAAAAATCCGATGGGCCATGGCTGTTGGTATCCCTTCTATTCTTGCCGTTATCAACTTTCTCTTTCCTCAGTTTTGGCAACGCACTGTTTTTGTTTTGACGGGAGTGAGTGGTGATTCGGATACAGCCGCCAGTCATTATGCAAAAAAACTTCAAGATGAAAAGCTGGCCCGAACATTCAAACCCAAGCAGAATGAAGAGTATAAAGATACCTATCTGAAGAATGTTTTGTATACAGCAGGATACGCAGAAAATAAGTTGAATGATGCGAATCAAGAAAAATGGGCTCGAGATTTGATGGAATTTTTGCATGACGAACTCAAAATCGATGAAGATTCGGTTGTTAAACTGGTCGCCGTCGAAAGCACTTTGATCGAACAGCTGAATAATATGATGAAAGATGTCGACAGTAAATATCTGGATGTCGAGCTTGAAAAAGCGCGTAAGGTCGAAGACGACGTCTTAACAACAATGAACCAGATCCTGAAAGACGAAGAAAAATACGAAAAGTTTCGCGAATTTTCCAAACAATACTACCTTCGCGAATACCAAGGCCGCATGCCTGCGAATAGCAAGTGATCCTTTGCTTTCAAACACACCTACCAACACTGTGAAGTGAGTCTATATGTGCAGCCATATGTTTTGGTGATAGTATCACGTGATACTATCACCAAAATGAGAAATTCATTGTGAGATATTAGAAATCCTGATTTTTTGAATAAAAGCGAGACACTTCTATGGAAAAACCACCCTATCAAATTACCAATAAAATCTTAAAATTGATTTCTGAAATTCAAAAAAGCTTAGGCTATTTAAGCGGCCAAACTTTAAGTCCATTGCCTTTAAAATTAAGAAAAGAAAAAGGTGTTCAAGATCAACAGCTTCGCCGGTCGGGAGAAAAATCCTTAGCAAAATATAAATATATGAAATGATTGAAACAATCTTCCTAGCTCTGTTAAGAATGACTCAAATTTAATCGAATATTCTTGGAAACTCACTCACTTCCGCCTAGACAAGCCCTTTTGAAGGCGCTAGACACAAGTTCCATTAGGTTTTCAATCCGGGGGGAACTATGAAATTCATGATCCGACTTGTGCTGTGCTTATCCATACTGCAAACGCCTTATGTGCGTGCGGAATGGGAAGGGGAATCTGTATTGGATCAATCTGTCAGCACGCCTTCCTCCAGAATGGCTGCGACAAAAAAGATTCAAGAAATTCTGCAAAATGGAACGGCTGAACAGATAGAAATACTTGAAGAATTGGCACTGAATGCCGCTGAATCCATGACGCAGAAAGCACTTCCCGGAATGGAGCTTCAGGATATCATCGCTCATCTATCAGACCACATGGCTGAAGATATCCTACGCCAACTTGAAAATCGGCAACTGGCAAATAAAATGATCCAGAAAAATGAAACCAGAGCTCAATCGCTGGATACTGGTGCTTCAAGTTTTTATCCAGAATCTCCTATGGCGGATCGGATGGCTTCTCATAAAATGTTTCCAAAAATGGTTGATCAATTGATTACCCAATTTTTTTTAAAACAAGAATTGAAAGACAATCCAAAGTATCTTGAAACTGAAACTGGAAAACAAAGATATCAACATCTTCGCCTGTTGTTTTTACAAAAACAATCTTCAACTCCAGGATTGCCTGCGGAAAGAATACCTTCCTATCCCTTTTTTCAAAAGACCAACATGGGATCATCCCCTGAGTTTAATGATGGCTTACCCTTTTTACGTGACTACATGGACACTCTTGCAGATGAAACTGCCGTTAGCCTTCAACTTGCCTATCTCGCTCGCCAAAAAGGGCAATGGGCTAAAGCTGAAGAATACACCCATCGTGCGCAAACATTTGTCGCGGCCGCTTACCTTGCAGCAGGCAATCACCGCGGTGATTATGAACAGACTCAACAGCAACAAATGAAGATCAGCGCCCTATTTCTTGTAGGTAGTTATCTTCCTATGATCTTCGGAACGATGTCAAAATCAACTCCTCAAAATATTTCAATGATTATAGGTGGAACCTCTATCATTTCTTTATTTCTGCTCCTCAAATCATATATCCAACGAATTCGTTTTGACCGTCTTTCAGAAAGAATGTCTTTGCCTCAAGATGGAAAATTCATTCAATCATTTCCAAAAAAACGTTTACGCTCTTGGTTGCCTAGATTTCTTCAAAATCGTATTCATCATCAATTGAGTCAAAAGGCGATTTCATATTATTGGTATCATTTAAGAGAATATATGACCTATAGCCATATCCCGGGTGATCAAAGCAGGTATGATTCAGCCTATGAAGATATTTTTCAAACTCAAAGTCGAAGCAGAATTTATGGATTCTCAGAAAGTGACTATACTCCGGAAGCGCAAAACGCTGCTGTGGATTGGTTTTACCAAGCTTCGACGAAGCTCACAGCACAAGCCCCATTGCAAATAAAGACCTTTCAATGTAGCGATATTTTTTCACTGCAAATTCACATTCCAAAGTCATTTCCAAAGCGGAAGTGACTTAGAAGAAAGCCTTTCCCGTCAATCTGATGAAATACAAAGGTAGTTGATTTCAATAGAAATGTTATTTAGACATTGGAGACCTTCTTCACCCACCAAAAGGTGAGAAGGCCTGCGGCTCCGATGCCGATTTCGATGATAGCAGCGCCAAATAAGGTGATTTGAGATCCAAATATTTCTGCAAGATAGGCGGCAAAGATCCCCAGGGTGGCGCCTCCGGCTCCTCCTGCAAATTGCATCAAGGAAAATACAGTGGGTTGATATTCAGAACGAACCTCACTTTGAACCGTGGATTCAACCAGCAACAAAGTCACTGCACCCATAATTCCCAACAACAAAAATAAACCCACCGATAATTTTGTCGAGCTGGACAAAGTGAATATCGAAAAAATAAGTCCATCAAAAAGCACTAAGTATGGAATCGACTTGGCGTGAAAGATTTTAGGAAACCTCAGCGGCAATAAAGATCCTACGACACCGCCCACACCAGCTGCCCCAAGAAGCATGGATGCAAAATCACTTCCCTTGCCAAAAACTTCTTTTGTAAATGGAAAAATCAATGGGGACTGGATTTCTAAAATCATTGCAACCATACAATAAGAAATCACCACAAGAAAAACCCATGGAAGAGTTTTTAAATATCGATAGCAATCCATGAATCCAAGCTTCTTGGATGTATCCAAATGTGGTTCTAAATCATTTTTCTGATTCAATGGCTTGAAAGATTTCTTGTACCAATCCACAGATCGGATTTGAAACCCAAATAACAAAAAAACATTGCCCATCATCAAAATCATCATTGTTCCAAAAGCAGAT
>JACCDG010055796.1_pt1 | contig 18791 bp, 27 predicted proteins | sample 7442471 | NCBI WGS metagenome assembly JACCDG01 (sample SAMN15323444, study PRJNA562643) | freshwater metagenome | isolation source: river surface water | place: USA:Blue River Watershed | collected 2017-08-17 | reverse complement strand
TCAAGCCGCTGCAGGTAGGCCAACACTTCCTCGGCAGTCGGTGCCGGCGGAAGGGCAGGGAAGTCGGCAACCTGCTCGAAGTTGCTGTAGAGGCCGAAGTTGTCGGTGCTCACGGCAAGTCCGCCATTTCCTCGCCGACAAACACGCCTTCCAACGGGCCGGTGCCGACGATCTGCACCTGGAATTCCTCGGCCACGTAGCCCCCTGGCAGCCTGAACGGCGCGTCATTGGCCACGGATTGAGCGTTGACCTTCAGCACCCCATCAGCCCACAGCGAGAACGTGACCGGGTAGGTCGTTGCCACCACGCGCGCAGCCCCAGGGCACACGGCTTGAGGGTGGCGGAACACCTTGCTCTTGAAGGTCGCTGTTCCGATGGCGCCGTTGTCCCACTTCTTGACCACGTTTCCGCTGTCCAGCAAAAACAGCGTCTCGGAAATCTGGTCCTCGAACACCGCATAGGCGCCCTGGTCCAGCCAGATGATCCCTTCCACCTTCTGCGTGTTGACCATGAACGCCTTGCGCGTCCCGTCGTTGTAGAAGCCGACGTACCAATCGCCCCAGCTCGCGCCGATGATGGTTTCGGGCACCAGCGCCTGCCACTGCGCACGGGTCAGGATGCGCTCGGTCAGGTTGAATGTGCCCTTCTGCCCGTGGTAGTACAGGCCCGCGCTCGACGCCCAGCACACCCCGTGATCCACGCTCTTGACAGACTGCTTCGACACGCAAGCCGCCTTGACGTAGATCGGCGTGTCGGCCATCGCAAGGGGCGTCGTGCCCATCACAACCCGCGGCAGGCCAGTCGTCGCCAGCAGCCAGTTCTGGCCCCACTTGGCCGTGCCGATGATCTTGTCCGGGATGGTCCGGCGGAACTCCACCGGCCATGCGTGCCACTTGAACGGCTGGCATGTCATGTACTGCTTGCCGTCGTTGATGAACCCGCCGTGCATGCCGGCCCACAGTTCGATGATCCCCACCAGATCGTCTGGCGGAGACAGCCATGTCGGCTTCGTCGTGGCGCCTCCGGTCTGAAGGACCACGCCCCGAGTCGTCCCGAGGTCGGTGTACGTGGTGTCCAGCACCGGGATTTCTTCGATCAAGCGGAAGTCGCCGCCCGTGCTGATGTAGACCCTGCGGAATTCCCCCGCGTCCACGTAGTCGGCGCTCAGTCCCGTTGCGGGGATGTTGTCCAGCACCACGGTTGAGCCCGCAGGCACAACAAGCGAAACGGTCGGGCTCGGTGCGCCTTCCTTGAACCACGGGGCCGATCCGACCACCGTCGTGCAGTAGACGCGGGTTTCGCTGGTCCCTGCGCCCGCAACACCCACGGCCGCGGTCATGCCGGCGCCCACCGTCTCCATGCCGATGGGCCGGCCGACATAGGTCGGAGTCGTCGGAGTGCCGCCCACCAATGAGGTGTCAATCTCGAACGGTGCCGCCAGGGATGCGCCCGACAACAGCGTCACCTCGGCAGAGTCAACGGCTTGCATGATGCGCGCCCAGTCAACCGGGTTCGCAAACGTCAGCCATGTTCCCGTGTCGCTCGGCGTGTCCCTGCCGAAGCGGTATAGGGAGTTCTTCTGCGCGCCCACCACCAGCGTTTGGGCTGTGGTCGATGCCTTGATGCCGCGAAAGTCGCCCTGCCTCACGTCCAGATTGCGCGCGTCCACCCCGATGCCGGGGCCGAGGGCCTTCGGGTTCAGCGACGAGTTCGCCGCCGTGAAGGCTTGCAGGTTGACCACCATCACCATGCGGTCACCCTGATGGGCTTGCGGCGCACCGGGCCGGCCTGGTTGGATGCCGTGCGAACCGCGTGCTCGAAGTCGCTCGACAGCACCTGAAACATGTTCGGGTTCGTCCAGGGCTTGTTGGGCTGCAGCATCAGCCGGCCCGCAGCCCCATTGGCGATCTGCACTCCCCATTCATCGAATGCGTGCGTCGGGATGCCCACCCCAGCATTCGTCGGGATGTAGACCACGGTTCCCTTGATGACCACGCCGGCCACCTCGGGCAGCGGCGACAGCCATAGCTTGTTCAGGTCGCGGGCTTCGATCTTCCACGTCGAATTGACGGTAGCGTCGGGCGTGTCGGCCCACTCACCCGGAAGCCCGACATCCACCTCATCGAGCCCGTTCCACGCGGAGAACACGCGCGAGAGTTCGGCGTTCGTCTCGGGTGTGTGGTCGTACTCGCCTTGCCCGGCCACCGTGGTGACGATGGTCGCTTCCTTCGTGCGCCAGATGCCGGATCGTCGGAAGAAGTCCCGCGCGGCCCGCTTGGTGTGATCGAGGATCAACCATTCGGGGCACTCGGTCAGGTGCTCGGCCGTCAGCCTGGCCAGGGCGTCCCACGTCGTGAATGCGGCCGGGGCAATGATGAGCATGTCAGGTTCCTTGCGCCTTGGCGGTCGTCTGCGCCGCAGTGTTCAGAACGGCCCGGTCACGCAGCCCGAGGCTTTGCATCGCCAGTTGGCGGTAGTACGTGGCGAACCCCTGGCTCTTGATCGAGTTCAGGTCCTTGGCGTACATGCTGGCCAGCGTGAAGTACAGGACCGCGTTGTCATAGATGCCCGACAGCACGAGTGATGCAGCCATGTTGGCCAGGTCAGCGGGCACAGCGTGGTAGACGACATCCACCGTCCCGGCGGCCACGGACGGATAGACGTAGCAGGCCGTGGGGTCGCGCTCGTCGTAGAACCAGTGAACCACCTTGGTTCCTGTCTCGTCGTGCCACTCGGGCCGGGCGTTGTCCATCCAGGCCCGTTCACGTTTCGTGATAGCGCGGCCTACCGTGTTGCGCGGGATGTCCACGATCGATGCGCCATTCGTGATGCCCATCCCGGCCAGGGTCTGCCGGCTTCCTGCCACGAGGGTTCCGGTGGCCTTCAGCACGTAGGCTGCGGGCAGGTTCAGCGCCACCTCGCGCTGGGCGTCGTTGATCCACACCAGCACTTCGGCGGACGGCCAGCGCGTGCCAGGCCCGCCGTTGTCCTGCGCATGAATCCACGCCTTGTCGGCGATCTGCTGTGCTGTGGTCATGCCAGCGCGTCACGCACGGCTTGCAGCAGCGCGGCGCCCTTCTTGCGGCCGTCCACCTTCAGGCCACGCTCGGCGGCGTAGGCTTTCAGCGCGGCATCGTCCATGCCTGCCAGCGGGTCGGCGGGCGATTCATCGGGCAGCGGCGCCGGTCCGGCGGCCACAGTGCCGTCATCGCAGGTCTTCGTCTCAACAGCCACGCGCCAGATGTCGGGATGCTTCAGCAACACCGCAGCGGCTTCGTCGGGCACGTCCTGCACATCGCCAGTGCCAAGCCACACCGTCTGCGTTCCTGCCACGTTGTCGCGCTTCTCGGCCTTGAGGCCGATGTACTCGATTCGCATGCGTGTTCTCCATGAAAAAGCCCCGGCGCCTTGTGAGCACCGGGGCCGGGGTTGCCTCGCTTCAGGAGGTCAGGTGATGCCTTCCAGCACGCCGGTGGCTTGCACCGAAACGCTCGGGGTGCCGGCAACGCCCGTGGCTGCGGCGGCCACGACAAACACGATCTGCACCGGCTCGTCGAACTTGATCGGCTCGAAGACCAGTTCCTGCCATGCCGTGGTCGCAGCGCGCAGCGTGGTCGCCGCCGATGCGAAATAGGTCAGGGCGGTGGCCGTGCCACCGGGCAGCTTGGTGCGATACCCGATGTTGGTGGTCAGCGTGGTGCCGCTGTCGAAGTCGCCGCCGTAGTAGCGCAGCGTCTCCAGACGCGTGCCGGCGGGCACGTCCATTGCAACGATCACATCCGCCAGCGCCAGGGCGGCGGAAGGGGTGACCTTGTTGCTGTCCATCCACACGCCGCAATCGGACGTGGCGAAGGTCGGGCGGCCGTTCTGGACGCCGGTGTAAGTTGCCATGTCAGGCTCCTTGTCGTTGGTTGAGGATCACAGGCCGACGCGGCGCACGGCAGCGTCGATCACCATCACGCCGTGGTCGGTGGGCTCCAAGTTGCCATCGGCGTCGCGGAAGGAGAAGCGCAGCTTGGTTTCTCCGCCCATCCATTCGCCCATCGCCTCGTGCTTGGAGTCGTAGTCGTAGACCCGCTCCTTGAACGATGCGGTGGTGCCGCTCGACGTGTTGTTGCCCTGCAGCACCGCGAACGCCTGAGCGCCCATGAACACCGCGCGGCTGACGCGATGGGTCGTGGTGAAGCCGGCGCCGATGGTTGCGGTCGTCTCGGTGGCCGTGTAGCGGTTCGCCGAGGTGATGATGGCCGGGGTGTCGCCGGTCGTGAAGCCGATGGTGTATTCCATCGGGCGGATCACGATGCGGTTCCACATCAGCACGTCGCCCATGAACAGCGGGTGCTTCTTCAGGCCCATCAGGTTGGCCCGCTCCATCGCCAGCGCCTGCCAGTTGCGGATGTTGTAGCCGGCCGTGGTGTCGGTCAGCAGCGTCTGGTAGGCGATGGGATCGAGGTACAGCACGCCACGGATGGGGCTGTAGTTGGCCGCCGGGTCACCGGGCAGGCGGATCGGCTGGATCTTGAACTCCTGCGCGTCCACGAACTCGGCGATGGCGTCGATGTGCGACAGCTTCCAGGTGTCGGTGTTGTCGATCGAGCCCAGTTGCGCACCGCCCTGCACCACGCTCGCGCCGTCGATGACCAGATGCCGGTTGTAGGTCGGGGCCAGAACCGGATTGATCATCTTCGAGTTGAACGCGGCTTGCGACGACTGCGCCACGGTCTTGATGTGCCACGCCTTGCCGCGCTGGTCGCCACGCGCGCCGGCCAGGTGAACCAGGGTGCGGTTCCACAGCAGGCGCGGGAAGTAGCCCATCAGTTGGGCCATCGCCATCGAGCGCAGGCTGATCTTCGTGCGCTGGTCGATCATCGTGCCGGGAACGGCGTTGATGACCTTCGACGCGAGGTTGATCTTGGCGTCCATGGACGAGATGTCCACGTTCTCGCCGCGGCCCTCGCGCAGTTCGTCGCCCATGATCGGATCGCCGCCCAGCGTGTCATAGGCTTCGATCGTCACCTGGGTGCCGGCCTTCTTGGCGCTCAGGTCGGTCACAAGGATGCCGGGCAGGCCCGGGTCGGATTGCTGCTTGATCGTGGACTCGGCGCCGGATTGCGTCGGGGCCTTGCCGATGAGCGGCGTCAGGTCGGTCGGAGCGCGGATCGCCACGGCGGTCAGGGCAACGCTCTCCTTGGTCAGCGCGAAATTGCTGCTGTCTTGCACGACGGTGGTCATGACTTCTTTCCTTCAGATCGGATGTCAGTAGGACAGCCCGACCATTCGGCGAATCTCCTCGATGCTCATCGAGTTGGTGGCGTCGACCATCTGGCCGACTGCCATCCCCTTCAACGGGTCGCCGACTGCTGCCGCCGTTCCGTTGAAGTCCGTGAGCGTGGGAGTCACCTCTTGGACAGGCTGAGGTTTGGGGGCCGGCGCTTGAGCAGCGGCGGCCTTTGAAACGGGAGTGGTCGGAATGCCCAGGTCTTCCGCGATGCGGCGTTCCACTTCAGCGAAGCGCTCGGCGACGGGCTTGCCCATCCATTCCGGGTCTTGCTGAAGCGCAACATCGAGCTTCACCGCCTCGTTCCACGCGGCATTGCCTTTGGCTTGCCACTTGGCGAGAAGCGGGCGCTCATCGATCAGCGGTTGCACGTCGAACGGCTGCGGGGCCGGCGCTGCTGGGCGGGTCGCCACCTGCGCCTGCAGAGCGCGGTAGTTCTTCGCCAGCTTCGCCATGGCCGGAAAGTCCCGCTCCATCTCGGACAGTTCGTCCTCGGTGAAGTCGTCGGGCTTCTGTTCCGGCGTTTCCTTGGCCTGCAGTTGCTGCGTCAGTTGGTCAACCTTCGCCTGCAGTTCTGCCGCTCGGGCCGCTGCTGCAGCCCTGGCCGTGCGTTCGTCCTGGAGCACGGCATACGGGATGACCCGCTTGCCGTCTTTCGTGGCCACTCCTGCGGCCTCTTGCGTTTCCGTCGTCTCGGCAGTGCCAGCCGGCGCACTGCTTTCCGTCTTCGCCTCTTGCGGGGCGGGTTCGGTTTCGGCCTTGGGTGCCTCCTGCGTTGCCGGCTCGTCGTACCCCAAGAGACTCTTGTAGGTGGCCGGGTCGGTGTAATCAACGTCGTGGAGGTCGTCGAGCTTTTGGATCAGCGTTTGGTCGCTCATGCTTGGTGTTTCCTCGATATCGCTCGGGGGTTGCGAATGAAAAAGCCCGCCGTGATTGCTCAGGGCGGGCTTGTTCGGTGGTGCCGGCTGCTCTACAACCACGCAGGGGCCGGCGCCCTGCGGGTCGAACTTGTCTAGGCTGGCTGCAATGCCTCTTGCATGGCCGCGTCAATCTCGGCCTGCTCGTCGTAGGGCTGCGGCTCGGGCGGCTGGCTTGCGCGGGTGGCAATCTCCGCCGTCTTGGCCACGTTCAATTGCGCCGCGGTCTGCTTCTGCATCGCGCTGGCCTGCTTGTCCTTGAGTTCGGCCGCCATCGCCGCCTGCTGCATCTGCGCCTGCGCGTCCTGCTGCTGTCGGCGCTGCTCCTGCATCTTCGAGAAGTCGTCGTCGTCCATCTCGTCCGGCTCGGGGATGCCGGTCTGCTGGCGAATCCACTTCGCGTAGGCCGGGCCGTTCTCAAGGTCAGAGGTTTCCAGCATCGCCGCCACGAGAATGGGCTTGCTGATGGGGTCGTTGCCCACCTGGCCAGCCATCTGGCTCAGTTGCATCTGCTGGGTCGCCTTGAATGCCGGCGTGGTCGGCACGTCGCCCAGCGCCACCTTGACCGATGCGTCTTCAACGTGGTTCACGGGCATGCCCTGCTCGTTGAACGTGTTCAGCACCACCACGCGGCGCTTCTTGCCGGTGCCGACTTCGACTTGCAGGTTCTGCTCCTGCAGATCTTCCATGATGAGTTCGGCGGCAATCTCGCCGCAGCCCTGTCGACTGGTGCGGTAGTTGTCGCTGGTCTCGCCCAGGCTCATGACCGACTGCTCGACCAGGGAGTTCAGGGCAACCCCCGATGTCACGCCGTCCTTGTTGTTGCCGAGAAGGGCGTTGTAGATGCCCGGCACGTCCTGAATCAGTTGCTTGGCGTCGACCATCACCTCGGCCTGCTCCTTCTGCAGACCGAGATTGCTGTTCACCACCAGCCCATTCGGGTTGCGGCGGTTCGGGTTCGTGACGAACATCGCGTCCGGCCGCATCACCTCACGCGCCAGTTGCACGAGGTTGTTGTACTTCTCGTCCAGCGCGTCGCTGTCGACAAAGACCTGTTTCGCCTTCAGAAGCCACAGCAGGCGGGACCGGCGCTCGTTGTACTCATCCTGCGGGCCGATCATCCCGTGTACCAGGCCATACGGGCTGCGATCGTCGTCGGCCGAGTAGCACACGAACGGCACCAGCGGATAGCGCCGCGACTTCAGGGCCACATCGAACAGGCGGAACGGCCCGGCAAACATCGCATGCCGGATCTCGTAGCTCGGACCCTTGATGACCTTCGCGCCCCCCGATTGCATCAGGGCGACATGCAGCGGGTTCTGCGGGTTGAACCGCACCCGCCGCGTTCCCACTGCCAGCGCCGTTTCCGTCTTCGGGCTCTTGTAGTAGACCGAGTAGAAGCGGACCCGCTTGCGCACGCTGTTGTCAAGCCATTCCTCTTCAACCCGTGAGAACGACCGGCGCTGGTTGTAGATGCTCTCGAAGTTGTCGCGCGTGGTCAGGATGGTCCTGGCCATGGCGTCGGTGATCGGCCCGCTGTTCGTGCCAATCTCCAGCAGTTCGCGGTGCTTGGGCATGGCAACGATGGCCTCGTCCAAATCCACCCACCGCTGCCGGACAATCCATTTCGCGTCGCTCTTGTCCGGGGCCTTCGCGCGCCAGTCCCACCACACCTCATTACGGTGCACGGCAATCGCCCGATACGGGTAGGCCAGCGGGTCCGGGTCGCGGCTCACCTCAACCCAGCCGATGCCGGTGCGCAGTTGCGATGAGTACGCCTCGGAAATGGCCATGTCCGTCCGCGCCTCGCGCTGCATCTCGTGCAGTCGCTCGGACAGCACGGCCGACACATCGGCGAATACCTGCGTGTCCGGTTCAGCCTTCCACGAAAGCCGCGTCTTCGCCTCCTGGCCGAGTGCGCCGTTGATCGTGCGCTGGATCAGGTTCGTGATCGACAGCGGCTCGCCAGTGTCCTGGCTGCGCGCGATGCGGGCTGAATCGGCCTGTTTGTGATCGTAGTAGTCGGCGCACTTGTCGGCCATCTGCCGCCACTGCGGTTCGTTGTCCATGTCGGACAGCAGCCGCTCAAGCTCGAACAGGCCCATCCCGCCTTTCTTGGCGTAGTCGCGCGAGTCTTCGTTCATGTGCTGTCTCAGTTGTAGCGTTGGCGGAGGCGGAACTCGGACGGGGATGCAGTGATCCCGTGCGCTCCTCGATAGAACGTCAGCGCCAGCGCGTCAGCGTCATCCGGTGATCGCAGACCGCGGTCCTTCATCTTCTCTTTCGGCTCCAGCTTGATGCGGCGCTTCGAGTCGTAGCCGTATTGAACCGAGGTCAGTTGCGCAGCCAGGTCGTCGTCGTCATCAATTGAGGCAGGGAAGTCTTCCAGCCAATCGCGCATCTCGCCCCACATCTCGTCGCGGCAGATCACATAGCGATCGGTGTCGCGCGCAGCCTCACCAAAGTGCACCCGCTGCACCGGGTAGCCCTGCTCCTTCAGGCGATCGGCTACGCCAGTGCCTACGCCTGTTGCGTCCACGAGAATGGTCGACGGCTTGATCTTGTCGGCCAGCAGTCCCACGCGACCGACCGTCTCCATGGTCCCAAGTCCCTGCCATCCGCCGACCTTCTTGGCGACGCGGCCTTGGCGAGTCACGACGGACGTGCAGTCATCCCCGTACTCTGCCGGGTCCACAGCCATGACAACCGGCCCGATTGCTTCCACGTCGCGCGCCCTGCGGGCCTTGGCAACATGCGCCGACTTGATGAGTGCACGCGGCGATGACGACGCAAAGGCCAGGTCTGCGCTGGCTGGGTATTCCTGATCGAACTGCCCGGCATCGCCCCGAAAGTCGGTGTCGATCTTGTTCCTGCGCCATGCCATCTGCGGCAGAGTCAGCCCGAATGCGTCGCGGTAGTCGTCCTCCTCGCTCGTGAGTTCGATCGGCACTTCTCGGGTGTATTCCTCCTGCCAAAACCACGGAACGAAGATCGGCATGTACTCGCTGCGTCCCTTCACTGCCATCTGCCACAGTTCGTGGAACACATTCGCGGTGCCGTTGGCGGTGGACTCCAGCACGATTTCCGTTCCTGGCGCGTCTGGCACCACCTGGCCGATACCGGCAAGGTGCGTGTCCGCCGATTGCCAGAATGCCACTTCAGACCCGTGCAGATACTGAGCCGTCCCGCTTCGCCCGGTGTCCTTGCTGCCGGCCGTGGCCACCTCATAGCGCGAATCCATCAGGTCAAAGATGAGTTCTTTCGCATTCGAGGCGCCCAGGTGCGGCCGATAGTCGGGCGGCGCTTCCTTCCAATACCGCTCCACCATGCCGAACAGGTTGTCCGTCGCCTTCTGTTCATGCGTCAGGATGTAGCCCTTCACGCCGCGCCGATGGCTGATGCGCCAATAGAACCGGCCTTCTGTGTAGGTGCTGGCGCCCTGTTGCCGGCCCTTGAGAATGATCGCCCGAACCCTGCGAATCGACTCGTTCTGTGTCTCAATGCACTTGTGAATGTGCTTCTGAGCGGTGTTGAGTCGAAACGGCACCGCGGCACCACCAGACTTCGGCCGAATGCGCAGGATGCGATCTGCGAACAGCGGGAAATCGGCCATCAGCCGCGCCGCGACAGCTCGCTTTTGGTCCGGCGTCATCACGTGGATCGCTCCACGATGTCGCGTACCAATTCCTCAAACCCGCCCTGCGTACCGGCGCCTTCGTCGTCCAGGCCCCACGCCTGGCGCTGCAGGTTGATGGCGATCTTCAAGCCTTCGATTGCAGCCTTGTAGGTGCTCACGCGGCCGGGTAGCGAAATCGCCTTCTGGTAAAGCTCGTTCAGCTTGTCCATCCCGCGATCGTCAGGCGCCGCAAGCAGTTCGCCGAGTTGGCGCATCAGTGCGGGGTCTAGGCTCTGCCCTTCCAATTCCGCCAGCAGCCGCGTACCGAGTGCGAACCCGCTCGTTGCACTGGTGCGATGCCCCATCTTGACGTTGGTAATCGCCAGCGCATTGGCCTCGATGGTTTCGCGCTCCGTGTCTGCGTCGATCTGAAGACCGGGCTTGGTACGCAAGTCCTCTGTGCGTACCTCGGTTTTGCGTACCTCTGCCTTGCGTACCAGCGCCTCGACGCGACGATTGATCGCCCCACGCAGATCGCGTGTCCACCCGTCGCGCTTTGCCCGCTTGCGGATCGCGCCTTCGGTGACGTGACCGTCCTCGGTGGCAATCTCGCGCAGGGTCATCACGCCTGCTGCGTAGTTGACCTCGATCCGCTCCCAATCTGGGGTTGCTCGGGTCATAGCTCACCCCTCGCAGCCGCAGACATCCGCTCCAGCAGCCGCAGCACCGTCACGATGTCATCGGCTGTCATGTCGGTGCGTGCGTCGTAGCCGTGTGGGCGGACAGATGCCACGGCGCCCGGTGCGTAGTCCACCTCTGCCCATGGCAGGCCCCTCGGCATGCCCTGCAGATTGACGTGCACGCCATTCGCGCGAGCACACCCCTGCCTGCCGTCCCAGTAGAGGCGGACAGGGTAGATGTCGAAGCTCATGCGCTGATGGTGACCTTGCGGCCGGTGTGCAGGCTAGCCAACGGGTGCTCGATGGGGACCGAGAGAGTCACCCATGCCGATTGCGTGCCGTCCTGATGCTGGGCCAGGGTGATTGCCGTGTTCCAACCCGTGCCGGCCCTGACTGCGGTCACCTCGAATTCCTCGGAAACGGGCGTTTCGATTGCGGTCACGGGCGTTGACCGCAATGCGGTTTCGGGCCAGCCCTGGATGAGTTCGCGCCAGGTGGCGTCCTGCCCGTGCTCGGCAAGGAACTCCGTCATCAGTTCGTGGGCGTTGGCGATGCCGGCGGCTTGGGCCACGGCGACAGCATCGGCCACGTTGGCTTTGCCGCTCCACATCAGACCGCCAAGCATGGCGGGGTCACGGCTCCACCATGCGCGAAGCATCTTCAATAGCTGGGCGTCGGTGTAGATCATTTGATCCTCGGGCCGATGCGGCGCTTGGCCACGACGAAGTGATTGATGTCGAAAGACATCGGCTTGAACGTCGGCTTTCGGCCACCGAGATACCACTGAATCCCGGCGCCAAAGATGCCCATTTCCGGGTGGCGCCGCCAGCGGTAGGTATCGCGGCGGTCGATCACGACACCATTCAGCTCGGTGACCAGCACGCCATCGGGATTGGCCTCACCGTTGCCGTAAGCATCCGTGACACTCAGGTCGATGCTGTTCATCTTCACGTACTGCTCGACGCAGTACGGGCGGCCCTTCGTGATCTTGCCGGCCAGCACGTTGGCGAAGATCGCTCCGCCGAGCGGATCGTTGTCGCCCCCTGGGAATGGTCCGGCCTGGCCAATGTGGTATTCATAGCCAAGCACCGGGCGGATTTCCGCGTTCGGGCCGCCACCACGTTGACCGCACTCCATGCGCCCGAAGTGCCCGCGGTAGCACGCTTGGGGCTGGTCGCCGACCATCTGGATTCCCTTGCGTCCGTCCCCCCTGGCTCCCCCGTTGCCGCGGGTGGATTGCCAATAGCCCATGCGGTTCCACCATCCACCCGACAGGTTCCAGACGATGCCCATCTTGTTGCCGTCGTCGGCCGTGCCGAAGTCGTCGCCGAGGGTGAAGTACATCCGGCACCACGCCTCAAGCACCGGGTCTTTCGCGGGGCGCCACGGGTCGGTGAGGTCGGGGTTCGTCAGTTGCCATTCGCCATCGAAAGCCAGTCGGCGGGGGTCCGTGGCGACGTTGACGGGGTTGTTGATCGCGTCGAAAGTGCCGCGCCAGCATTTCGTTCCAGGGCTGTGCGGGTCGTCCACGATCTGCGGCTTCGCGTCGGCGTAGCACACCACGTTTCCAAGGCCGGGCACGTTCCACCCCGCGGCGGTTCGTGTCGTGCCAGCAAAGTCGGCCACGGTGTAGACATCGGGATGCCCTGCGAGGGCGCGTTCCCCGACTTCTGCGGCCAGCCCCGGCACCGGGACATGCGATCCGCACCCCATCACAAATGGCTTCGTGACCAGCGCGAACGCCTCGATTCGCGGGCCGCTGCCGAACTTGGCGATCGGCGTCACTGCAAGACGGGCCTCGGCCACCTCTCCAATCACAGCCGAAAGATCGAAGCGCAGCGCGGCATGGAAGTTCTTGGCGTCGAACTGCACCACCTGAGTGCTGTTCGTGGTCGCTGCGCCTGACAGCTTGCTTGACCATTGCGCGCTGGCCAGGCACGGGCAGTCGAAGACCCCGGCATCGGTCTTGACCACCAGCGCGGGCGGCTTCGTGCTCAGGCGCCCGGCGATCTTGACCACGGGCGCCGCAGCACCAGCGGCACGCAGGCGGAAGCCGGCATTGCCGTTGGCCAGGGCGTGGCGCACCAGCGCCGTTGCGTCCATGCCGTGCAGGGTGTCCACGGCGCCGACACTCACGGTCGCCCAGGGCTCGGGGCCTTGCGGAGTGCCGTTCACGTCCAGCCAGTCGCCGACATCCCAATTCGTCCACTCGATGCACAGGTGCTGGTCGCTGAATCGGTAGGTCGGGCCATACCCGCTGTCATCCAGCGCATGCGGGTCGGCCTGCGGCTCGCCCGTGATGTTGGGTTCCCACACGATGCCGGGCGCAGGATCTGGCGGCGGCATCGGTGCGGGCGGCGGGCTGGGCTCGGGGCTGGGGGCGGGCTCAGGCGATGGTGCCGGCGGCGGCACGGGGGCAGGCTCGGGCGGCGGATCGACCGGGCGCGGCGGGATGAGTGCGGTCAGCCGCTCAATCTCGGCGGCCTGGCGATCCACCTCGGCCGCCAGACTGTCGGCCCGTGCCGTCTCCCCATCCCGGGCCGCCGTCATGGCTTCGAGTTCGCGGGCCAGGCGGGATGCGTCTGCCGTGGCCGTGGCCAGCAGGTTTTCCGCCTGCTCCCACTGGTTTGCGGCCGTGTTCAGCCGCGCAGCCCGATCGGCCAGGGCTTGTGCGGCGATGTCGTCGGCCTGGGCGATGCCGCGCAGGATGGGGAGTGTGCTCACTTGGTCCCTTTGCAGATCGCGGCGCCCTGGTCATCGGCCAGCTTGGCGCCGATGGCGAACGTGAACCACCGGCTCAGAACGTGGGCCTCGGCCCGGCCCGCGGTGCAGGCGACGACGTTTTCCAGCCCCCTCGGCGATGCGCAGCCGGTCAGGGCCAGCAGGATCAATGCGTATCTCATTCGGGCTCCTTCAGGGCGTCGTACCAGTCGGCGCACTCGCTGCCGGCTGCGTGGGCTGCGTCAGCAAATCGCGCCAGCTCAAGATGTCGGCTGCTGCATTGGCCGAGCAGGTCGGCGAGCAAAGCGGCGGACGATCCGGCGGCCTGGCAGTCCGCGGCAGCTTGTGGATCGCTGGCGATGGCGCCACCACGGGTCGCGTGTGCGGCGAGGGCGCCGCGCAGCCCGTCACCAGCAACAGCGGCGCGGTCAGCATCAACACGATGAATGGCGCGGGCGGCTTCGGCATGGGCTGTGGCCTCGTTCTGTTTGATCGTCCGCCTGTACTCGGTCAGTCGGGCGGCTTCGATGGCTTTTGCGTGGTCCTCGGCGGCTTGCAGTCGCTCATCTGCAAGCGTCGTCCGTAGGCTCACCACTTCTCGGGCTGCGGCGCTCAGGCGGACGGTCTGCACGATGGCAGCAGACAGCGCGATGGCCGTTGCCGCAGCAGCGATCACGGCGATCAGTCGGTCAGCGATCACCCCTTGACCCCCAGCGATGGGATCGTTCCCATGCACAGGGCAAACTCCGCGGCCCGGCGCTTCACCAGGCCCGCCAGAACCTTGCCCGCGGCCATCGTCCACCGCTTCAGTTCGCCACAGGCCCCGGCGTGGTCGCCTGCATTCAGGCGCTTGACGAGAGTCGATCCGCAGAAGGCGCCGACCCCTACGTTGTACGCAAAGCTCAGGTAGGCAGCGTGCTCGTGGTCCTCGATCGGCACCTTGATGCACTGGCGGATGCCGTCGTCATGCTGTCCAAGCCGCTCTTTCAGCCGGGCAGCGCACTCGGCCGGGCTGTAGATGTGGTTTGGATCCACCCCGTAGGTGTCTCCCTCGCACACCGTCAGCACACCGCCGATGTCTCGATATGGCACGTACCGGGTGCCCTCGAAATAGATCACTACGGGGGCCGCCAGCGCGATCACCGCAGCACTTGCCGCGGCGGCTATCTTCCCGTTGCTCACGGCGTCGGGCCGATCCCGTTGTCGCCTTGCGAGGTCTTGGCGCCGACCACTTGATATGCCTGCCAGCCGGCGTACATGATCGATGCGGCGGCCCCGAGGATGCCAGCCAGCCAGATCAGCGCACGGCGCAGGGTGCGGCCGGTGGTCAGCGTGTCCTGCACCACCTTGATGGTCTTGGCGTGGTCTCGTGTCAGCCGGGTGTTGTCGGCGATGTCGTTGCGGATGTCGGTCAATGCGCCGAACAGGCTGTCAAGGCTCTTGACTTCGGCCGTGGTGTGGTCGCCGAGTGCTTCCTCGAAGCGATCCATCCGGGCGGATGCCGCTTCCATCTGCCGAGCCATTTCCCTCTGCGTCACCGTGAATGACGCTAGCTGGGCGTTCGTCACCCGCAGTTGGGCGATCACCGTACCGATCATGCGGTCGCGCATCTCCGATTCCGACTCGGCGCCATCCGCCACCAGGCTGGCCAGCAAGTCGGGGGAAGATTTGCCCATGCGGTGATCCCAAAAGCAAAAAGCCCCGCCGATTGCTCGTGGGGCTTGTTTTCAGAGGCACCTATCCCTCTAGTGGGGGTGCCGCTTTGTGTAGGTGCCGGCGACTGCCGGCTTTGTGCGCAGGCGCAGTATGCGACGGGTCAGATCACACTTGCGACATGGCTAGGGCTTGCGCGCCTCTGGTCCTCGATGTAGTCATAGCCATCCGGTGTGACGTAGGCCATACGTGGGCTGCCATCAAGCAACCGACAGCGATACGCCTCGATCACGGCGCCAGCGCACGCGTTTTGGCTGATGCCGAGCGCAGCAGCCGCATCCTTGGTGCGGATCGGCTGGCCCGGCCTGTCCTTCAGGTAGTCCAGCAGGCGCGAGCAAGTGTCCATCATCAATCCTTGGGTCAGGGCTTGCGCGACCGGATGGCGCCTGCCAAGTGCGCAACCACCGTGCCAACGACCGCCGTTGTCTGCACGGTTCGCGCCGCAACATCATCAGCCAGCGCCGCGCAAGCCTCGCGCTCTGCTGCAACGGCAGCCGCAGCGTAGGCGCGCATTTGGTTGACAGAGTAGCCGATTGGCGCAGTGCCGCTCGGGCCGTACATGGTCGGCTCAGGCAGCGGCGGCAGGGTGTCGGTCATTTTGCGGCTCCGAGGGCGGCGCGGGCTTTGTCGTAAGCCTCAATCGAGGCGTAACCTTGCCGCGCATCTTGTTCATCGAGGATGGCTGTCAGCGCAGCCCGCATCCGCTCAACCTCTCCACCATCAAAAAGCGGCCCGACTTCGGCCTCATAGCCATCTTCAGCCCATTCCGCGGCGGCTGCGATGGCTTGCGGCTCGGTGTCGACCGCTCGCCACATGCCTTTGCCTCCGGGTTCGCGGACGTACCATTTCCAGGGGGTGGTCATTTGGTGGCTCCGAGAGCGGCGCGGGCAACGGCGCGCATGTAGTCGCGCTCGCCGTTGCTGCCGTATTGGCTGCCGTAGCTGACGGGGTTGCCACTCTCGGGCCACGTCTTGCCGGTCGGCGGGAACTCGCCGTGCCATCGCTCGATACGCTCAAGCGCAGCCCGCAGCCGCTCGATTTCGTCGGCGGCAGCGCCAACAAGCAATTCGTCGCGGGCCTTGCCGTGGAACGCGCGCATCAGCGGCACCAGATCGTCTCTGTCCACCAGGCCGGGCGCGGCGCCAATTGCCTGCGCAGCCTCCCTGGCGTGCAGCATCGCATCAGGCTTGCCGGCAAGGGCTTTGCTCAGGCCGGCGCTGCAGTCTTGCAGGAGGCCGGGCGCGGGGGGTGTGGGGGTGGTCATCGCGCGTCTCCTTCGGGTGATGGGATGTCGATGCGCTCGTATGAAAACGCATCCTTGTCGCCTCTAAGCCGAATGCCGACGTACACATCTCGGCATCCTCCCCAGGCGTCGGCGCGCGTCACGTCGATGCAAAGGTTTTCTTTCAGCCACTCGCGCAAGGCGGCTTGCATTTCGTCCGTCATGTCGTCTCCGTGGGTGGGGCGGGTAGGGGCATCCAGTGGGTAACGTCGACATGCGCCCCCGGGTGCCCTTGGATCAAGTAGCCGAGCGGGTTTGTGTGGTGCTTCCACTTATTGAACGTGTGCGCCTTGTCGACCCTGCCGCCATCCCACACCACCAGAAGCCAAGCATCAGGCGGAGGCATCCGATCTTTCACGGAAACCCAGGGCGCCGTCTCAATCGGTTGCCAGGTCATGCCTTCTCCTTCGCAGCCTTGCGATGCCCCACCTTCCGCGCAGCCTCAACCGCCCGAGTCATGGACGCCGCAGCCGCAGCAGACACAGCAAACAGCGCGCGAATCTCGGCCGTCTGCTCGTCCGGCTGAATGCACTCCTCGCGCAGCCTGCCGTTTATGTCGCACACGATCACCCACACCGGAGCATTCGCCCAGCCTGGGCCGGCGACGTACTCCGCCCATGCGGTGACTACCTTGTCGGTCTTCTGGATCATGCCTTCTCCTTCGCCATGGCTGCGGCTGCGCGGACGATGGCATGTGCTTCGTCTCCGTATTCGCCTCCCCAATACTCTTGGATGAGAGAGTGGTCGGGGAGTCGCTTCCACACGGTGCAGTCGCTGAAGTCAATCGAAAGCCCGAGAACCCGCGCAAGCCTGTAGCGGTCGCCGTCGTCGGTGAGCGGGTTCCAGTTTTCCCACGTGTCAGTTCTGCGCGGCGGCATGCCATCGACTAGCGTGTAGCTTGATGGGTCGCGCGGCCAATTGATGACGATCCCCGCAGCCTTCGCCGCAGCCTCGATCAGTTCGCGGTCGGTCATGTCGGGGCTCCGGTCGGTTCGGGTTCGTGGTCATACGCCGCGTCGTCGATGATCGTCGTCACCGGGTAGGCGCCGCGCGCGTGCGGCTTGGCCGGCAGCATCAGGAACGTGTATTGGCCCGTGCTGTCGGGCACCGTGCGGCCCCAGCCGTGGCGAATCTTCCCGCCCCAGCCTTCCAGCGGACCGCCGTTCCAGAACTCGCACGCCTTCATGAACTCGGCCGGGTCTTGGTGCCCCTTGCTCATCAGAGTCTTGGTGTCGTCGGTGTAGAGGCACTCCACGTCCAATGGGTGTGGCTTCTTGCTCATGTCGGTTTCCTTCGTGATCCCGCACGAATCCCGCACAAGAGGCCAGCCACAGAGGAGACGATGGCGCCCCCGGCAGGACACTTGCGCGATTCGCGCGTTTGGTTTCGATTCCCACGATAGCACCAAGAGGCGCCCGTGGATACGGTGTTTTCGGGTGTTTCGCCACACCGTGCGGGCGGGCAGGATGGCGCCATCCGCATCATTCGCGCGGTGTCCTGGCTGGGCATCCCGCACAAATCCCGCACGATGGCAAATCCGATCCTGCCAACCGCCCCGGCCGCGGCCTCAGCCCTCGCAGGCCACCTCGCAGGCGTCCTTGCGCGCCGCGTCGGCCAGCTTGCTGCGCAGCTCGTAGCCCATCAGCGGCCACACCTTGTTCACCGCGTTCTGCCGGGCGATCTTGCGGCCCACGTCGGCGTCGAAGTTCTCGGGCGATGCACAGGCCGACTCGCCGGTGACGGTGAAGCCGTTGCGCAGGACGAGGACGCAGAAGGTCAGGAGGTCAAGCGATCCCGGAAGCTCTCCGACACGCTTGCGCTCGACGCGCATTGCGTTCCCATCGGCGCCGTCCGCCGCGGTGAAGTAGTGCGCGCTGGCGATGTTCTCCTCGATGTCGGCCGGCGTGATGCGCGGAGCCGTCAGGCCCTTGGCTTGAATTTCGGCTTCGATTGCTTGGTCAGTGCTCATGTCGTCTTTCAGTTCGCTGGGCAGGATCGGGCGCCCGGCAAGCCCGTTTGATATGGCCTACATCACCCGACGCGCCAATGGCTGGCGCGCACAGATCGAGCGCAACGGCGTCAGGGAGTCGCGCGTCTGCAGGACCAAAGCGGAGGCGGAATCCTGGGCGTCGTCCGTCGAGGCCGAAATCCTGGCGATGAAGCGCGGCGCACTGCCACGCAAGACGGTCGCCGAGGCGTTGGAGCGGTACGAGCGCGAAGTCTCCGCATCGAAAAAGGGCTGGAATTGGGAGCGCAAGCGGCTCGCGCAGTTCCGCCGCGAGCCCTGGGCCGACATGCTGCTCGCCGACCTCAAGACCCAGCACCTGGCCGAGTGGCGGGACAAGCGGCTGCAGGGCGTCACGCCTGGCGCTGTGCGGCGCGACATCACGCTACTCCGCGCGGTCATGGGCGTGGCGGTCAAGGAATGGCGCTGGCTCAACGTGTCGCCATTCGTCGGCCTGACTGTGCCCAGCGAGAACAAGGCCCGCACGCGCCGAATCGCCCCGCGCGAGGTGCGCCTGATGTGCCGCGCGCTGGGGTACGTGACCGGCCGCGTCGAATCGAAATCGCAGGAGGTGGCGCT
>JACCDG011209114.1_pt1 | contig 18809 bp, 15 predicted proteins | sample 7442471 | NCBI WGS metagenome assembly JACCDG01 (sample SAMN15323444, study PRJNA562643) | freshwater metagenome | isolation source: river surface water | place: USA:Blue River Watershed | collected 2017-08-17 | reverse complement strand
GCGTTACAATACCAAGGAAAACCGCGTGATTTGGTTGTGTTGGTGGTGTAGTGGTGATGCTTCCATCAGTTGTACCAAGCCAAAGGCGGTCACCTACGTTATAGGCCGAAGTATCGAACTTATCATATTCACCTGCCGTAATTAATTTACCTGTTGCGGCATTGGCTGTTGTAGCCATGAGTAAGCCGATAGTTTTCGAGCTCGTTGCCTCACTTGTCGCATTGGCGAGTAAAATCTCAGGTGTATTTGCCGAACTTGACGAGGTCTTGATATAGCAAACTGACATCTTAGGAACTGACGCACCTGTGTTGTTTAGCACGTCAATAGCTTCATACTTTGATTCCGTTCTGATTTGAACATAGCTGGAACCATCCCAATAGTAAGCATCAGCCGTGCTCTCGTCAATGTATATTGTTTTGAGCGCTCCTGTAACGGGAAATGCGCCAAAAGTTGCAAAGGTTTTAACCTGTGATTCTATAAAAAAGTCGTAAGCCATTATTGCCAAATTACGTTAAGGATTGCATTGCTCAAAGTTACCACGTTTTGGCTATCCACGAGAACCCCGTCAATGTATAAATTTACTTGTGTGTCAGGAAGCTCTAAATCGCCACCACTTACCACGCTTTCAACATAGCTGAAATCCGAGTTGTGAACAGTTGCGTTTTCACAAATACCTCCGCCGCCTGTTGTGGCATTAGGTAGCTGTAAAATGATATTGTCAGAGCCTTTGATATTGCCGTCGTACTTGCTTTCGTAGTAGGCAACTTTGTCAACAAAAACCGCTTTGATTTTTGCAAATACGCTATCTGTGTACTCGAATGTTGGTGACTCCTCTTCGCTAAGGATTACAGGGAAATCGTAGTACATATCTTGCACATGGTTGTTGGCGTTGTGGTCAGATATGTAGATTTGATTTGCTGTGAGCAGGCACTCTTCATCAATTAAGCGAGTCATGCAAGAAAGCAAATAGCTACTGCGAAGCTCGTAACTTCTCAAGGCCTCATTGCGTACCTTTTCGCGCCTGCGATCAGTGTAAATGATGTTTTCAGTTTCGTACTTAGGTTGCATATAGCCGAATTGGCCACGAAAGCGTACCGTAGAGGCAAAACCTGAGTCTTTGTAATTAATGCCTTGCTTGCGTACTAAATCGTTTAACACAACGAATAAACGCACGGTGCCAAGCACATTGAATGGCGTGTACTCTACAAGGTTGTAACTGCCATAGTAGAACCAACCCGAGTTACCTGAAAGCTCCCAATTGACGCGAACTTTATAGCATCCTTGCAGCAATACGCTTCCGCTTGCTACTTGCCTCCAATCAATGACAAAACCGACTGCATCGGGTTGGTGTGGAAAGTTTACCGTTATGCCTGGAGCAGGTGATAAATTGCCGTTTGCATCTTCGAGCTCAATGGTCATGTCATCGAACTTATACGCGATGCCTGTACGGTCGTTTTTATAATAGGCCGCATCTTCAAGGCTTGCGACTACCAACTGAGGCTCAGAACAGAAAACCGCGCCTTTGTCCTCTCGTATCGCATCGCCCGGCAAAGTGATTTTATTAAAGTCTTGTTTATGGACTAAGTAAAAGTTGCCTTTATCGTCTTTTTGGTTGATAGTAGCAATAATTGTACTTGCGGTATCAATGCCGCTTGTATCTATCTCACAAACTAAATGCACCTCTGTTGTGCTTATTTGCTCGATGTCTACCTTTGTCAATCCTGCCTGCGGTTGTAATGGCTTGTCTTGACTTGACCAATCCCAAACCGTTGAAAGGCGTTTGTTAGGGTCAGCCTCTTTTGGCCTGATGCTCAACCACCCCCAAATTGATGGCTCTACCCATTGACCGACTGCGGTTGTAAATATGGCCTTAACGGTCATGATTTGATTTGCGATGATGGCATCTTGTTGCGTACCGGTTGCATCAAATAACTTGATTTCGCAAACTTGGTCTTCTGCTGTGTCGTAGTCGATAAGTGAGAAAGGATTTTCCCAATAATATTCTACATTGTCAGCCGTGAGTAAGCTGCATTTTACTTTGATGGTATAACCTGACGTACGCAAGTAACGCATCCACTCGGCATTGAGACCATTCTCAGGAAGTGAGCTGTTGAAAAAGTCTAAAAAAGCGTTGTTTTGAGCTATCCAATAACGCCAGTTAGCCATGAGTGACCAAGTTAGCTTTGCTTCGTATGTTGTGAGCGTTTCTGTACCCGTAAGCTCTAGAGTTAGCTTGTTAGCCTGTGGGTTATCCAAGAATTGCTGAATAGGCTCGTTAAATGCGATTTGAATAACTCCGTTTGGCGTAGTTACGTAGTTAGCAAATGGAATCAACTTCGAAACTAGCGCGAATTGACTAGCGTCTGAATCTCTTTCAATGACAACCTCAGCCGTTAACGAGTTTAAGGCTTGGTTTTTGTCTAGGTTAAAAGTTGACTTATAAATGAAGTCATCTTCTGTCGTGAATCGGTTATCTGTGACATTAACGCCAGCATGATCAGTAAAAAGCTGAGTCAATACACCCGAATAAACACCACCTTGTACAGGGTTCTTTGTTAAAATACCCTCTTTAAGGTTCAAAGTTACGCCGTTATTATTGTTGGCCGTGCCCCCTGTGTTTTGTACGGTAAGCGTTAAGCGATATTGCAAGTCCTGCGTGCTTAATGCGTCTGCATAAGTGTTAAACGCAGCGTTTGGCGTGAGTTTGAACGTGATTTGAGCGTAACCTGAAAGCTGAGCAAATGTAAAGTCACTCGATACCATGCGCTCAGTACCCACGCCGTAACCGCTGTAAATCGGGGTTGCACCATTGAAGTAAATACCGGATAAACGTATTAATTCAGCATTGCTTTGTGGCTTGTTTTTGTACGTGTCAGGCTGTGGCACCATGTAAAACTGCGCCTCAATCAAATTTGAAATGGCTGCAGCGTTGTAAACTTTTACTGTTACATTGTTTTCCTGCGAAAAATCGACCTCATCAAGGTTATTTCCGGAGGCATCCTCAATAGTTAACTCATAAGTGAAATCATTAATACCTTGGTTGTAGCTTTCGTTTAACCAACCAACGTTACCTAATAAGCTGCCGTTGGTGAGCTTTAATTGAGCGTTAGGATTGTTTACCTGTGGAATGACATAAAGCTCGAAATACGGCTTTAATGACTGCGAGGCCTCGAAAAAAGATGGCTCATCAAAACTACCATCCTCAAACATATAAGGGAAGTAGTAAAAAAGGTCTATTTGATAGCGCTTTTTGCCTGATGAATCGGAAAGGCGTGTCAATCTGTTGAATACGTAAGAACCCCCTGATTTGTTACCAAGTTGCTCCATTGTGGCAGTACCTCCAACTGAAAGGCCTGCGAGCAAGTCAGTTCTAAAGCGGTTTACTTCGCCGTCAATCAAACTATTAACCGAGCCGCTTGCCGAGTTCTCAACTATATTGTGAAATATCTCTAAGGCCTGCGGTGTGCTTGCCGTTGTGTTTACGATTGTGAGCGGTGTAGTTCCAACTGTTGAGGTTGGCATAATGGCACCAATTAGAATGCCTGAGCCTGCAGGGTCGAGGTTGGTGTCTAAGGTGAGCGTATCGCCGTTTATATCGGTAATGGTTGCGGCAAAACTAGAAAAAGTGATTGTGCTACTGCCTTGTTGAACTACTCCGTTTAACTGAATGGCATCACCAACGTTAAAACCATACTCAGACCAAATGCCACCAAGTAGCTGAATTTCGTAATTGCTCGGAAATGTTACCGAGTTTTGGGTCGTGCTGAGAAAAGTAAAATCTACGGTAAAGACAATTTGCTCCTGAACGAGTTGTCCAGAGTTAGCAAGCAAAAACGAGTTGCCTGTCGGCTGATTGCGAGTGACGTACTTTTTACTTAAAATCGTTAATGCCATATGTTTTCAATTTTTCTTTTTGAGCCTTTACCTCAGCCATTGCCTCATCAAATTTAGTCATTAAATCAGCAGGCATATGCTCGCGATTAGCTTGGATTTTAATGAGTTCAGGCGTTAGCTTCTGTTCTAGCTTCTTGAATTGCTTTAAAATGTTAGGAATGTCCTTTCCTAGAATGTCATTAATTGCCATTGTCAATGATTGTTGTTTGTACGTTAATTGCTTGCTCTCTCACATGAATGGTAGCGGTTGCGTAGTGCTCTACTTCACTCCATTGAATGTTGGTAATCTCCGCTACCTTGCCATTATCCAATACTATGTAATTGTTGTCCAAGACTTGGAAAAGCTCCGTTTCGGTCATCGCGATCGGAATGTTCTCAAATACGTGCTTTTGGTTGTTTTGAATGTAACGTGAATACCAATACTTTGCCGCCAATACGTCACAACCTAGTCTTTGATATTGGTTTGAATTGAGCCTACTGCCATTCATAGCCAATAGCTTGGTCACATTGAAATACTGAGAGCTTATTTGAAGCACATTTTTGCGTGCCTCAATTTTTGCGCTGAGGCTACCACCCGTGAACGTATCAAATGATTTAGCTAGAGCCTTGGCGGCCGTTTCTAGGAAATTCAATTTACCCTTGTTGGTGCCACGTGCAAAAGGTATATCAATCAAATCAAAGCCTTTTATTAACTCAGATGCTCGGTCAGTTGTGTTAATCGGTTCGCTAGATATTTCGTATAGGTTTTGCTTGGTGTCATCAAACGTATTGAAGTCCGACGGGTCGACTTGGTACTGAATCAGCATTCGTTTAAACTGCTGCTCTGAGTTTAATTTGTACTCGCTTTGTAATTGGTCTTGCAAGTTGAACGCACTTAAAAAGCCAGTGTTCGGCGTTTTCTCGAAATACGTTTCATGCTCGATCGTTACCACTCCATTCTTTACAATGGTTTTTGCATTGAACGTGTTTTCGATGACTGTAATTAATTGACCGAGTGTTTGCGCTGTATCGCGTGAGCTAGGATAGCCGTTTGTGTAGCCATTGGTTGCCACTCCTAAAAGTTCATAGAACCAATTAGGGTCTTTGGGTTTAAGTGGTACAGGTAGGATTGTAAGGTCTTGAATCGAGGCGAGCAGCGTGCTACTGAGTGTATAGCCTAAATGCTGACAACCTTTGCTTACTAGCTTGTAAATTGTTGCGGCTCTGAATTGGCGTATAGGTTGAAAAATGATATTAATAATCTCAATACCTAGCTTCACTAATGCGATTACAATAGCCAAGGCGTAAGCAATGCGAGCGGCCAACTTGATAACTGCCACGGCGATTGCTCCAAAGTCAGGAGCTGGCACCGGCAAGCCAACCGGAACTAAAGCCTTTGTTAAATCGGCTGCGCTTTCTGCAATTTCTTGAATTGCATTTTGCAACTCCTGAACTAGCGCAAAAGTAGCTAAGGCCAAAGAAAGATAATAAGAGCCTTGTTGCTCGGGAATTACCACATAGTCGACATTGGTAAAGTCGCTGTTATTCCATTGCAATGTGCCAAACGAAAGGCCGTTAGCATTATCAAAGAAGTTATCAATTGCTTTGTATCTCTTTAGCTTCACCTTGCAACCGCGTTCCTGCATTGCAAAACTTGGGTCAGAGAAGTCAAGTAGGTATTTAATAACTTGGCCGTTTGAGTATTTGATGTCAAGAGGCATTCCCACAACGTAGCCATATATCGAAATCCATTGCTTAATATCGTCAAAGTCCTCTCGTACAAATTCGAGCGTGTCGACTGATAGCTCCAATTCTCGCAGTTGACGATCAGTAAAATCAAAAACATAGTTAACTGAATCCTTGTTCTTTGGATTGCACTCTGTGCCGTTCAAATAGTACCTTATCATTTTACTCTGAATCTGTTTGTTATTTTACGGCCTCCAACTTGTTTGCTTTGCACAATTTCAGCAATACCACTACTGAAAGACTGCCAATGTACGTTACTTTCTGATTTGTTAGCAACGATATTTTGAAGCTCCTTGAGTTCACGTGTAAGGATAGCGGTGTCAAATCCTAACCCTGCGCCGTTTGCTTTTGGCATTTGTGACATGGTGGCCGCACCCTCAAACGAGTTAAGCAAAGCACTTGTTTGCGTAGCTGTATAAACTCGGTCACCCGGTGAAAGCGTTGTGAAGCGTGCGCCTTTGCCTGTACCTATTTCCTTAATGTTACCGCGTCTATCGGTAATTAACTCCGCTCCTTTTTCATCGACTACGGACAAACCACCAGGGGCGTTCATTGTACCCGATTCATAGAATTGTAGGTTTTTAAGGAATGAGGTTAATACCTGCGTGTTTACGATAGTTGAAGCCAATGCCTCAGCAGGCGTTTTACCTTCGCTTAGTGCGCTTTCAAACGTTTTTAAGCCTGTACTCACCAACTCAACTGATTGCTTCGCTCTCTCAAGGCGCAATTGCTCTTGTTGTGCTTCACGTTGGATGCGTATTTGTTCGGCGATTGATTGCTGAGCATAAATATTGCCATTGGCAGCAAGGTTCTGCAAAAAGTCTTGTTGTTTGGCCGCGGCATCGCTTTCCTTTTGCAATAGCTCAATGCGCTTGTCGATTTGGTATTGTATTGCATCGGTAATAGATTGCTGAACGCTCATGATAACCTCATAGCGCTCCTTAATGAGTTTCATCTCTTCATCGTGCGTCTTTTGGTTGGTTGCGTTGGTCTTATCTGCAAAGTCGATTTGCGCCTCGATAATCTCGTTATTTACTCGGTTTATTTCATCGTACTCCTCTTGCTTCAATCCGGTTACTTTATCAACCGTTTCAGCCGTTACAACCTCTTTTTCCTTTTGAACGTCTTTGTATCTAGTCTCCTCCTCTTTGTTTAAGGCGGTTAACTTCACTTGATAGTTAGCATTGATTTTAGCCTGAGCATCGGTGTTGCCCTCGGCACCTTTTAATAGGTCGTCTCTTTCGTCTTGAAGTGCTTTGAGCCTTAATGTTTTTTCGCGTTGGTATTCATCTTCAATGGCCTTTAGTTTGAAGTCGCGTTGTTGCTCTATGAACTGCGCTTGTATGACATACATTTCATGTATTACTCTTTCGAGCTCGTCAACTTGTGCTTGTCCTGTATCCTCAGCAAATTTCACTTCATTAGCGAGCATGGCATCTATGTTCTCCTTGTGCTGTGTAATGGTGCGCCCTTGTTGTATTTGGATGAGCTCCTGATTGAGCTGAATGTATTTAGAAACATACTCATTACCGTCTTTGAAAGCGGTGTTGATTTCTTTTTGTGACTTAGCTATTTTTTCATTGGTTTCCTCTCCTTTATATCCAAACTTCTCAATTTGTTCCGAGGCTGTTAAATTGGAAACTCCGTATGCTTTCAATCTTTCATCCGCCTCTCTCAATTGTTTTTGTAGATCTCTGTATAGTTTTGTTTGCTCGCCTCCGTAAAACAGGGCGTCTTCAAAACTTTTTCTAACACCTGCCTCTACTTGACCTTGAAAAAACGCCTCTTGCCTTTTAATCTTAAGTTTTATTTCCTCTTGTTTGTTGAGGTTCATTTGTATTAACTCCTCATTTTTCTGCATTTTATATCGCAACTTCTGAAACTCGATATAATTATTCACCTCAGCATTTAACTGAGCTTGGAACTTCTTTTCGTCCTTTAAGTTCTGTATAGTTGAGCCGTACTCTTCATTAATTTCTTTGATGAGCTTTGCTCTTTCTTTTGAGCCTGCATTTGTGGCTTTAAGCATCATGATGTTGCCAACGAACTCGGCAGACTCCTCCGCTACATATTGACGGCTTTTTTTAAGTTGCTCGTTCTTAAATTTTGTTATTCTGGCATTCTCTTCAGCGGCTTTGTTTACCTCTCCTAAATTAAACACCCAATCGAGAAGTTTTGCACCGTAAACAGTAAGCAAAGTAACCCCAACAGACAAAAGAACCTGAGTTGAAAGCAATGACCCTGCGAGTGCCTTAAACGTGCTTTGCGTTGGCTTACCTGCGGCAGCAAGCTCAGCATTTGCAGTCTTTAGTTTGCCTATCTCATCAAAGAACATTGGTAAGTTGTTCGATATGGCCATGAATCCCGTTTGTACGGAATTGGCAAAGGCAGGCATCTCGCGAGCTAACTGAGTTACCGAGAAGTTTAATTGGCTGTTTGCCATTGCGTAGTTACCAACATTCCTTTGGTGCTTGCCCATTGTGGCATCAACCGTCTTCAGCGCAGCATCGTACTTTTGAATCTTACCCTGCAAATAATCGTACTCACGTTGCTCTTTTGCGGTGAGCTTGGCTCCAAGTTCTTTTCTAATTGCTAGGTCTCGATATGTTTTGACCATGCCGGCAAGTTTGCGATCTACACGCGTGTAAATGCTATTTGCTTTCTCGGCTTCACGAACCTCACTAGCTGTTGCCTTAGCCGCTCTTTCAATGGCTTTGGCTTGTTGTTCTTTAAGTCTTTGATTCTTGGCCTCAAGGTCTATTTGTAGCTTCTGAGTTCGGAGCTTTTGTTGCAATAGCTTCTCGCTTTCAATCTCGGCCTTGTTAATGGCTTCAATATCCTGTACGGTCTTAGCTGATGCCTTGCCTAAGTCATTGACCATTGTTGAGGCAATAGATTTTAATGCCTTGTCGAATTGCTCGAGCGAGCCTAGAGTTGAGGCGATGTCGTTTGAAATCTCTTTAAACGGGTCGCCCTGTACTATATCACTTTTCTTTATTGCTTCTGACATACTGCTCTTGCATTTCTTTAAATTCTACAATAGTTACTAGCTTGGTATCTATTCGGTAACCGAGCCATTTTGATAGGTAAATCAAAACTTGTTGAATGGTCATGCCGTCATGTTTTGACGGGTCTAGTTGCTCAAGTTCGATTTGCGCTATCTCGATGTTGTTTAACAAAAATACGTTGTTTGTCTGTATGTAGGTTAGACGTAGCTTTGTAAGATGCGCCTTTTGAGACAAATAGCGTTCAAGTTGCTCACCAAGTCCGTAGCGTTCTAAATACTCATTGTAAAGCCTTACCCAATTCTCAATATCGGTTTCTCTAGGTTTATGATCGCGATTCGCGTATTGCAAATGGCCCTCTTGGCACTTCTCCCAATTGTACAAAGGCATCTCACTAATTGAGGCCCAAGATGTCTTTGAATTGTTTGATGTAGCTCTCTTTGACCATGTTTTGAACTTTGATAAGATTTTCATCGGTTAGCGTAAGTATTTTTGTTGTGTACCATTTTTTATCTTCCATCTTCTGAGTGTCGGCATCTATCTCAATGGATTCCATTAGCACGCGCACGTACATTGAGCGGTAAAATGCGCCCGTGTCGTAAAGCGTGTATGGTGTATTAAATTTCTTCTTTGGGTTGATTCTGGCCGTAAGCATGGAATAGTAACCGATAACCTTGCCGGTGCCATCTATTCCCTTTTTCATCAACTGCTCCTGGCGTATTAAATCGAGTATTTCGGTCTTTGTTCTAGGCGAGAAAGCATTGTACCAAGCGACTGCTTCGTTGAGCAATTTGCCCTTACGTAACATTTCATGCAGCTTACTTTTCCCGATTGCCATAAATACAAAGTAACAAAAAAGGCGCATCGCTGCGCCTTTCTTTCATATACAAAACAAACAAACTATGCCTTTTTGATAATCGGTTGCGCTTGTTTCCAAGCCTGTTTCACCACCTCAGCAGGGAAGTTCGCAAAGTGTGCAATTGCTTGCTTTTGCGTCATCCCTTCAAATGCCAAGGCATTGAATTGGTGGTTACCGATTTTAATTACTGTCATTAGTCAGCAATAAAAGTTGTTGCCTCACCTTCAAACCCGTTCAATAGGTTACCTGTTGCAGCTCTGAAAGCAGACAATGCAACAACGTCACCCGCAGTTTGAGCAGGAAGAGTAAGTGTATAAAGACCTGGTGTTACAGTCGACTCAGTCAAAGCCGAAGGAGTTACAGCCAAGTTGGTTGTTTGGTTGAATAAATCAAAATCAGCCAAGGCAGCACCTCTCCATGGTAAGCGGTTAACTGCGTTTCCGTACTCGTAATTAGCTTGGAACTCGATTTCAGTCGCTGAGTTGACAGTAATGTCAAAATCAACGTCAATAAGTCCGTTAAGCTCAAGAGCAGAGAAAGGAGCGATTAAGCTAGATGGAATCATCCATTGATCACCATCAGTTGTGATGAGTGAGTAGTCCATTGAGAACATAACTTTTGCACCTGCGTCAGAAGTTGCGTCAATGTACTTAGCGTAGAAGCTGTATTGGTTTACAGGTCTAGGAACGAGTTTATCGCCCTCTAATTGACCTTTAAGGTTACCACAAACGTCAACTAAGAAAATACCGAAGTTCACGCAGTTGTCAGAAACTTTACCGAAGTATTGTTCATTCACACCCCAAGCCTCGAAAGTAACTGTTTTGATGCCGTTACGAGTTTTGAAACGCTCACCATTGTCAGCAGTCTCAAAGTTCGGGTCAGCCTCTTCGTGTGTTACGTTACGAAGGTTGTTAAATGGATACATTCTTTTTGACGGGTCAGGGTTGTTGATCGCGTCAAGAATATCCTGTGCAAGTGTTGCACTTGTTAAGTCGATACCGTTACGAGTACCATCATTTGCAAGAATAGGCATCATGTAAACTCCTGACGTAACTCCAAAAGGTTTAACCCCCGGATAGCCAGTGTTTCCAATTCGCCCCTTGCAGTTACATCCAGCAATAGCCATAATCTTGTTTTTTAATTGATTAAATAAAAATTGTTCGTACCAAAATTAGCAATTTTCACAATATCGCTTTATCATTTTGAAATTCACGTCAAGTTCAATCGCTGAAAGCGTGCTATCAAACAAAGCCTTGTCGATGCCGTTTTCGTTTTCTGTACCAAATTTAGGAAAGTCGCGAGTAGCGTAATTAAGGCTATCGCCGTCGAAAATATTGCTTAGCCTGTTCATTGTAGCCATGAACTCATTAAGTAGCGCATATAGCGGCTTTATAGCCTCGTCTTGGCGGTCTACGTTTAGTTTCTTCCAATCAGACCAATGCACAAACCAAAGTTTTGCAATTACAGTCTTTGAGCCTCCTGCGTTGTAGTTATCGGTTTTCTCCTCAGTTGGGGAAACTAACCAAATAAACGGCAGTTTATCGCGCTCCTTGTTTTGTTTGGTCGTTGGGTCCACGTATTTATTCCACTCCCATTTGGTGTTGGAAAGCGTGCCATTTAAAAGCAATGGTTTAGGTAGGGAATAGATTTCTAAGCCTGTGAGCTCCACGTCGGTTTCAACTATAAACTCAACCTCGGAAACAATTTGAACTACTTTGGCAGGCACTCCGTTAATGAGTAAACGATCAAGGTACAAGCGTAGCCATTTGGCATCGCAAAACGTAATTGACTGCGTGAAATTGACATCGTCAAACGCACCAACCTCAACAGCTTTTAAAGAGTTGTCTAGGTTGTTTATTACAAACTCCTGTATTTGCTCGCTAACTAGCTTCATATTAACCAAGAGGTTTTGAACTCAGTTCCTTTGTATGTAGGATAAACAAGCTCTTTATTGAGCTCAATGTATTCTTGTAGCAATAGGCTGTTTTTCACAGCATCGTTGTACAACTTGAATACGTTTGTGTAATTGTCATTTGCAAGCTCTCCAGCCTCAACTTTAGGCCTCATTTGGCCAATGCTAGTATTTAGTGTGATTTGTTCACGTTGGTACTTAGCGTAAATCATGGCGGTCAAGATGTCGTAAAGACCTGAGCAATATTTGCCTTCACCGCATTTGCCCTCAAAAGCAAACTCAGTTAGTAGCTTCTCAAGTTCTGGAACCGTTGGGTCATCGTAAAGCAAATTAGTCAACTCATAACCAAGCATTTTGTAAACGGTTGGCTTCTCATAGAGCTTGATATACTCCTCAATAACAGCCTCACCATTGTTAAAAGCAACGGTAATAGCATAACGATTGATAAAGTTTTCAGGGGTTATAAGTTGACTGACTGCCATGGTAATTACTCGATTACGATTTCTTCACCTTCATTTTTTACATCGGCCTCAGGAGCTTCGTTAGCCTCAGGAGCTTGTGGCTCTTCAACTTCAACTTCAGCTTCTTTTTTGCCTTTGCCCTTTGCCTTTGCTTCTACTGCCTCAGCTTTGCCCTCTTTGATAAGTGCCTCAGCCATTAGATCGTCAATCTCGACAACATTGCCTTTGCGGCTCGGGTGAAATTTTGCGGTTAATTTAATCTTCATTGTGTAAAGTATTAAAGGTTTCTATGCTACAAACCCCGACAAACCGCTTGGGTTAATGTCGGGGCAAGTGTAGCAGATATTACTCTTATGGTGCAGTAATCAAAGTTTTGGCAGCGGCCATTGTGCCTTTAACCAATACTTGAGTATCGTTTGCAGAAACGAACTGTACCAATGCTTGCTCAGCAAGGATTGTACGTAAGTTATCTGTGAAGTCAGTTCCATCCAATCCAATGTTGATTGAAAGACCTTCACGGAAACGCACGTTTACAACTGACAAGTCACCACCAACGAAGTCAACACCCGAACCGATTAAGGCAAGTTCTGGGATGAGCTCCATTCCTGCAACTTCTGTACCGTCAGCAGATTTGAAAGGTGGGATTAAGTAAATACCGTCAGCAGATTTCTCCATATCCATAGCTGCAAGAATGTCAGGGTTAACGAATACAGCTGTAGCAGTACCGAAAGCCTTTTGTACTTGTAAAGCCAATGCACGGAACACGTCAAAGTCAGAAGGGATAGCAGTTGTGATGCCACCACCTGTAAACGCAGTTGCGTAACCAAGCAAGCCGTTCAACATTGTACCGTTACCAGCAAATAACTCAGTTACAGTTGCAACCTCGATTCTTTTCAAAAGGTTAGACTGAATGTAAGAAACTAACTGCGGAAGGTCGCGAAGCATCTCAGTAGAAACTTTCATGAATGCAGGGATTTTCTGAACCTTAGCTTCTTTCTCTTTGTAGAGAACAGATACTTTAGGTTTTCCTGCAGCTTCGGCTGTGAATATTGGTGCGCCTTGCTCATCATACTCTTCAACCCACATTGCCACGCGGTTATTAATCGTGCCAGTGCTCACATATTGCAAGTATCTTGAAATTCTGTGACGAACTTGACTAACTACACCTGTGAAAGATGTTAACAACGAATGCGAAGCAGATGCACCAGCAAACAAAGTGTTTGCTTCTGTTACGGTAACCGCATCTTTGATTTGAATATCAATGCTCATGTCTCTCGACTTAATCATTGCCTCAAGATCATCAGCTTTAGCCTCGAATGCGCTCATTAAAGCCTCACGGAAAGATTTTACTTCTTTCTGTGGCTCGTTGTTAGCTTGTTTCAAAGCCTCGATTTGAGTCTCAACATTTGTGATCGCCTCTTTAATCGCTGTGACGTCGTTAGCGCTTTTCAATTCTTCGATGGATGCTTTGATAGCCTCAACATCTGTTTGGTTTGCAAAACCCTTAGTTGCTAGTTTTTCCTCAAGGGCCTTTACTACTTCTTCTACTGTCATTTTATTAGAATTTAGAAGTTAGAAATTACTTTGCTCCAATCCAAGGCAGGAGCATCTTTGCCTTCTTGAGTGTCTTTAGACGGCTCGTTGTTAGAAGTGCTTTTGGCGGCTTCCTTGCGACGTGTTCCACAGCCTTTGCAAAGTCCGTTACCATTGTCGACTGTCATGGTATCGGTTTCTGCTTCGCACGTGTCGCAGTATTCTTTATTTGCGTTCTCTACAATAGAGATTACCGGTGTAATTGCGTTGCTACCTTTTACAACGGCAGAGCCCTCGACAACTTTTGCTTCGGTAACTGCCCAAAAATAACCTCTCATGTCGGCTACTTCCTTGTTGACAACCTGAGGATAGTATTTATCCCAATTAGCCTTTTCAGCCGCGTAAACAGGCTCTTCTGTGTCTACACAAAGGAAAAGTTTTACGTATCGCATCCCAACAGAGTGGTTCAAAACGTAGCCGTTTTTATATTGCTCAAACATGAACGGATTGCGCTTGTTGTCAATCGTTACGTCAAAGACAAGAGCCTCAGTTGAACCCTCGTAACTTGCTCCGAGTTTGCTCCAAGGCATTTTCTTTGTTGATGCCGTGAAGTCGTTATTTACGTTGTCAGCAATTACGTACTCGAACTCCATTTCATGCTCCTGCAATAAGTAGAGCGTTTTCATCTCCTGCAAAGACTTTTTCCAAAGACCAGGGATATGACAATCCATGTGTGAGTCAATTACATTTGTCGTATTGATACAAAGACCGAGTTTCATGGTTCCTATCTCCATAGCTTGCCCGTTACCATCTTGTTTGATTACTTCGGTCTTGTGATTGACTTCGCCATAAGAACCGAATACCACATCTCCATGCTTTAAAGTCGATGTCTTTTTCGCGTATAAAAGCTCCTTGTTGGCTAGTACATCTTTAATTGATTCCTCTCTAGTCATTTCTTTACAGTTTCATTTGAGACCTTAACAACCTCCTTAACTTGCTTGATTGCTTCGATTTCTTTCGGCGTTAAATTACTCATATCAAAGTTATTTGAGCAAATTTATAATAATTTTGGCCTACACATTAAATTTAAACGATGGACTTTTTCAGCAAAGTATTCGCGCTTTTCGGCATCAACAACCCTAATTACTATACCACACAACAAATCGGAACGGTTGTGCCTGAATGGGTGAACACATCTGATAAGTGGAATTTGTACTATTCTATTCCGGAACTCAACGCAGTAATTAACCGATTTGCTGATATGGTGGCTAGTGCCAACCCAATGATCGTTGACAAAGATGGTAACCCTGTAAAAAATAACGGCAACCCGATTTTCAAACTAATCGACCGACCTAACGCAATGCAGTCTTGGGGTAAAATGATGAAATTCGTTGCTATCAATCAGTGCATTACAAATAACGTCATTGTGTACGCTCCAAACGGCTCGTTTGGTAAATTGCAGTTAATGCCTTTGGCTTTCAATAACGTAAAGATTGTACCAACCGGTCAAAACCTCATCACAGTTGATTTGAAATCGTTTATTAAAGAGTTTCAAATACCAATCAGCCGTATTGATACCTATACCACGTTTTTACCTGAGGAAATCATTTACATAACCGAGGTGGATGGTATTGATATGTTCAACTCACGATCTAAGATTGATGCTTTAAAGATGCCATTGAGCAACCTACAAAAGCAATACGAAAAGAGAAACGTGCTACTTCGCAACATGTTCTCACTTGGTATTTTATCGAGCGACAACAAAGACGGCATTTCGTCACTTCCTTTAGAGGATGAGGATATCAAGAAAATCCGCAAGGACATGAAGGCAAGAAATGAAGGTGAGGTTATTATAACTGATAAGCCTATCAAGTTCGAGCCTATGACATTCCCGGTCAAAGACTTGATGCTATTTGAGGAAATGACTGCTGACAAATTAGCCATCATTGATGCCTACGGATTGAATCAACATATGTTCGGCCAAGGCGAAGGCGGTAAAGGCTCAACTTTCTCAAATGTTGAAATGGGAGAGCGTCAGGCGTACAACTCAACTATCATTCCAACAACGGAAATCCTGTACGATGAGTTCACTAAGCAAATGAAGCTCCATGAGGAGGGAATGTACTTGGTGCCAGACTTCTCACACATCTCTGTGCTCAAGGAAGACCAAACGCGAAGCGCTGAGGCTATGTTTAAACGTGCGAGCGCAGTTGAGAAGATAAGCAACATCACACCGCTAAGCGATCAAGAGAAACGCGATCTACTCGGCATCTAGTTTCGGTAACATCGCCTGAACAAACAACGCTAGGCCTGTAACCGCGTCGGGCGCATCGTCATTCTTATTCTTACCCTCTTTTTGATAGCCTTTAAGGTTGTGAATGAACTGCCCATACTCACCGATTTGGTCGGCTAGGAATCTGAATTTGCGCAGCACGTAGCTACTATTCATGATTATTCGGGTCTCTTTGTTTTGGTTGTTCACAACAGGCAACAGTCTCGTTTTTGTGGCCTTGCGTAGCGATTTGATGAATATCGCCCCCATTCCATTGGTTTCAACTCTACAATAGCTCACGTTGTTGTCATCCAATACCTTAGCACAAAGTGGAATTGTAACGTCAGTATTTGCCTTTGAGAAAACTACATCTGTGATGTACACATCTTTTCCGACTATGTGGCCAATGACAAGGCAAAGGAAATCACTGCCCTCGTCAGCTACGTCAATGTAAGCAAATGCGCCTGCGGTGTGTTTCTTGACCGCCTGAACGTCTTTGAATGTACGTAAGTGTTCAAACAAACGGCCTTTAATGTCAACAGGCTGCTGCATATACTCAGCCATCCAAATTTCCTCCCTGGTCTTTTGCTTTTTACGCAAATACTCCTCGGTTGTCATTACGGCCTCACAAAACGAAAGCAATTCACCGTCTTGCTCAATAAGTGCCGGCACAATGATTTGTCGGTCGTAATAGCCTTGTTCGGTATTTTTACCGATAACGTCGTCACGTGTCCATCTGGTGCCAATATCAATCTCAGCGCATCCACTTTCTTTACGTGAGTCGTGTGTTGCCTCTTTCCATGAGTGGGTTTTTTCGCGTATGGTTTCGCTCATCGCATCCTCCATGGATTTAAAAAGGTCATCGGTAATGGCTAGCTTACTTGCACCAAATCCAATGATTGTACCGCCAACGCCTCGGCCAAAATATCCGACTTGCTTTGAGTAATTAGTCGACCAAGCATCAACGCTACCCCTGTCATCTGATAGCCTTACTTCGGGAAATACCTGCATGAATTTTTCTGATCGTACAATATCCCTTGCATCGTATGAAAGTTTTTGAGCGAGCGTTGCAGTACAGGTGTTTCGCATTACGCTTTCAGTTGGATGCTTTCCAAGTGTCCAAGCACAAAACAATGAGGTTATGTAGGATTTACCTGCGCGAGGTGGTAACGATACTGCCAGCGTTCTGATTACTCGGTCATCAATGTCCTGAAAAGCCTGTGCGATTTCTTTCAGGTATGGCCGCGATTTGAAAAAGTCATAGTCATAGAAGAAACAGAACGCAACGAAATTACTCCGTGCGGCCGATTGCAATAATGGCTTTATTTCATCATAGCTTGTCAATGAGCTTCGTTATTTGGTCATCGTTTAGCTCAATTCCTTTTGGTGTGTTTAGGCTTTCATTGTTGGTTGTAATATCGACCTTGTCACCGTACTTTTTAGGCATCATTTTGGAAAGCATCCATTTGCGCGTGTCGATTTGGAGCTTGTTTCGGTGGATTAAATTGAAATCAACTCGCTTTATTCCTTTGTCATCAATATGAATATCACAGTCTTGTTTATCTGCAAGCTCTAGCATTTCATCAAAAATCATATCTGCACGTTTACAGCACGCGCGCGCGTATTGCTTTGAGTTTAATTCGTCAGAATCCAGCCATTTATCGAACAAATCGCTACTAACTCCGACCTTCAACATCGCTTTCCTCGCACTAAGTCCTTCAAACTCAATAAGTTGCAAAACCTTAAAAAAGTTCTCAGGCGTATTCTTTACAGCAGGCACACCTGTTTTTTTTCTTGGTTGCCCCTCCTTTGTTAATGGACTAGGCTTTTTCCTCGGTGCTCTTGGTTTTCTCTCTTTCTTTTCCATGTTACAATGTATAAAAAAGGCCGACAATGAGCCGACCTAATTGCATCAATCAACGTACCAAATTTAGCGTTTTCTGTACAATTGAAAAAACTTAACAAACATCCTTGCCTTTCTTTGTTCGGGGTGTTGTCCGATTATTTCAAGGAGCTTCGGATAAAGTGGCAGCGCTGAAATGGCACGGTTAAAACGTCTATCGGTCATTGCTCCGTGAACAATTAAACGCCCGATTTGCTCGTATTGTTTAGCTTGTAGGTCTTTTTGTTTTTTACCGAATAAGCGTCTAAGAAAAGAAAACATATTGAATGAATTTGAAGATTGAAAATAAGATGAGTGCCCAAACAATGCGGTAAGTAGTCAGAAGGACAACCCACCAATTTGGGTGCCTAAGTGCTACATTCTGGTGCCATTGGTTGCCAATTGGATAGAATGAAATAAACAACCTATCTGCAATGAATAGGTAAAGATAAATAGGCGCTAAAATGATGAATTTTGCTATTGTGATGGCTTTTTTCATGTGTTACTGAATATAAACGCGGTCGCGCATTTTGTGATTGATAATTGACTCCATTTCTGAAATGATAGTTTTTGTTGTTTTGATTGCCTCAATTCTACGGCCTGACTCTCTGAGTTTGGCTATCATTTTACCATGATCGTATTTGCCATTATTTTGAAGGGCAAGCATAACGAGGTACATCCTTGAGCTATACGGGTTATCCATGTGGCCAATGAAGTCGGTGAGCATTTCGGTGAGCTCAACAATATGATCGTAATGGTTCAATTTGAATTGTCCATCCCTGAAAGCATCAATCCCCTCTTTGCCGTTTGGCGTGCCGTCATGAAACAATTTCACCGCAGTCGAAAGGCTTAGTCCTGGATGCTGGTCTAAGAACTCGCGAAGCTCAATGTAGTCATGTTTTTTAAGGTCAATGTAGCTATTCAAGAAATCCGTGTTTTTCCATTTGGTGTGATTGCTATTGATTGCCGGAACAATTGTCAAATCTGCCTCTTTGTGGATGACATAGTAAACATTGGTTCTGAGCTCTTTGGAAACTACATAGCGGTGTTGTCCGTCAATGATTTGCATCGCCTCGTTTACAATGATTGGCGCGTATTTTAGTACGTCAACTCCCTGCTGAATGATGTCTTTGATTTTGTTTACTTTGCGCTCGTCTAGATCGCGGTTGCCTTTCAGGAATTTAAAGCGGCCGTAATCGGTTGTAAAGTAAATTTTTGTGTTCGATTCGACATGGTTAAAAGTAGTTTCCATAGCTGAGGTATTAG
>JACCDG010807892.1_pt1 | contig 18810 bp, 20 predicted proteins | sample 7442471 | NCBI WGS metagenome assembly JACCDG01 (sample SAMN15323444, study PRJNA562643) | freshwater metagenome | isolation source: river surface water | place: USA:Blue River Watershed | collected 2017-08-17 | reverse complement strand
GAAAGAAACAACAAAAGGTAGATTACTCTTAACACAAAAACTACCTGAAAAGTTCAAAACAGACGACTTACTTTATAACTCTGATTTTAGATTAAAGAAGAAGTGGTTATACAAGACATTAGAGGCTATTGCTCATCATGATCAAAAAGGGTACCCTGAAGTAGTTGACCATCTAAAAGATATTGGAAACAAATACGCTTATGAGCATGGATTAACATTTTCGTTAAAAGATCTTCATCCACTTGTTGAAAAAAGAGACGCGATTCTAAAACCATATCATACTGAAGCTGAAGCAGTTCATAATAGTCAATTATCACCTGAACAAAAGGAAGCTAAAATAGTAGAAATATATACTAGAGCTACAGAACAATTAGATAAGGATTTACATAAAGTCTATTCTGGGATGGGTAATAATATATATAATTCAGCCATAGATGTTGGAGGAAAAGGAAGTGCGGCAAGCTTTAGACAAATGAATATAGCTCCTATGTTACTTAGGGATGCTAATAATAGAATAGTACCAACACCTGTTACTAAGTCATATGCAGAAGGATTAGACATAGCACAATATTGGACTGCTCTGCATGGAGCTAGAAAGGGAACTCTACAGAAGGTCGAAGGAACTCAAGAGCCTGGTAAACTAACAAAAGAAATAGTTAACTTGAACATAAATACTCTAGTTACAGACCACGACTGTAAGACAACAAAGGGTGTTCACCTTTCTCCAAAAGAACCAGATGTTGTCGAGCGTTTTACAGCAAAAGATATGCAGATTGGTGATAAGCATATTCAAGCAGGTACTCATATAACACCTGAACTGGCTGGTCTTGCTGCAAAGCATGGGCATGGAACAATAGAAGTTAGAAGTCCTATGACTTGCCACGCAGAGAATGGTATTTGTCAGAAATGTATTGGTCATTCAGCAGAAGGTAGCTTACATGAGATTGGCACTAACATTGGCGTAATTGCATCTCAAGCTGTAGGCGAGCCTGCTATTCAGTTAGCATTAGACTCCTTTCACTCTGGTGGTGTTGCTGCATCAAGAGGTGGTGCATCTGTTGACCGTATCAAGAGATTGGGCCAGTTGCTTAATATACCAAAAGAATTGCCTGGATCAGCAGTACTAGCTGAACATGCTGGAAAAGTTACTCATATTGAAAAAGACCCATCGACAAATGGGCACTATATACATATAGGGGAGCATAAGCACTATGCTCAGTCAAATAAAGAACTTGCCGTTAAGGTTGGTGATGAGATACATAAAGGCGATATATTAACACATGGACCAATAAATCCACATCATTTATTACCACTTAAGGGTGTAGAAGCAGTTAGAAACTATCTAGCAGACGAGTTAACAGGTATAGTAAGTAAAGAAGGAGTTAGAAGAAGAAATATAGAGGTTATAACTAAGAACCTAACTGGATTAGCACAAGTAAAGGATGCTGGAAATTCTCACTGGTTAGTTGGAGATACAATACCTGTTACAGAGCTGGAGAAGCACAATAAACAAGTACAGCACCCAGACAATAAGATTGTTTACAAACATATTATAAAAGGCGCTATTAATGCTTCTCCATTTAAAAGTGACGACTTACTAGATAAGTTAAACTTTGCTAGACTACAAGAACATATTGTAGGTGCAGCAGGTACATTAGGTGGTATGAGACTACATGGTACGAATCCTATACCAAATATCGCGATGTCTTCGGTTACATCTAATCACAAACCTAATTATTAAAAATAAATATTAATATAACCTCACTTAAATGTGAGGTTTCTTTTTACCATGTTATCTTTAATGTATTATATGTCATCTTGTCTCCGTACTCATTCCATTCATGTGTTTTTGTCATATAATCAATATTTAAATCTGTATTGTTTTTAAGCCAATCTGCAACAAAGTTTAAAGGTATATTCTTTTCCAGGAAAGCATCATCTTGTAGCTCTAGTGTATATGAAGTCTCCCCCATCTTTGCTTGGTACTCGACGGATTTTAAAATAGCTAAAGAGGCTTTCTCAATCCTAGCGTTCATCTCAGCTAAAGATTTTTTCCTCTGTTTTTCTTTTTCTATTTCCTTCAAGTCTTCCTGGTGCTTATGGTCAGCAACGTACCCTTTCAGTGTAGCTAGTACTTTTATCATATTGTTAAGTATACCACTTCTCCCACCTCACATCCTCTTCTAATTAATTCTATATTTACTTGTTCTAAGGCGGAACCAACTTCATCTGAAGTCTCGTATTCTAGATAATGTATATCTCTACATGGGGACACCCTCCACCAATTTATAGATGCTGTAAGTTTTTCTAGTATTATTTCCCAATCGTGCTGAGTTATCTTCTCCATTATATCCAATACATTAAATACTTTAATATATACTATCGGTTCCTTGACCTTATTGTTTATATGCTTCACTCTATTAACATAATCAACAAACCTACTTACATCTTGAGGATAGTCTTTACTTAGTTCAAATAACAGCTCTTCTGCCTCAATAACTTTGTTATCATTTAATAAATCGAGAATCCTGTCATGAACCCTATCTTTTTCCATGTAGTGGTTATACCTTAAAAAATTAGTTTAGTACATTAGTACCAGACATAGTAGAGATCCATAGATTAATCAAGCTCCAGGCTTTAAGTGTATCTGACCCGTTCTCAGCATTAAGGTCTACAATTGTATTTGAGTTAAAGGGGTAATGTATTGTAAGCTTGTATGTAGAATTGTTGGCCTCAAGGTTAGAAGGTCTGTCGTCTATGAATATATCCCCTACACAACAATCCTTTCTCTTTGTATATATTCTATTTATTAGATAAGGAAAGTGTTTATCTAACCAAGCATTTTTCTCTTGTATACAGGTTGGATTTTTAGTAGGGCTAGAGCACACTACAACATCATGTCTACTTGCAATGAGTTCAACATACTTTTGTGCCCCAGGTAGCGGTTCAAGATTAGCAAAAAAGCCGTCTTCCATTATAATACTATCGTACATGTTAATGCCAGCATTAGCTACCTTAGGAATTAAGTTAGTGTCGTGTGAGACAAAGTCATCTATTGTTAAATCTAAATTATGCTTAGCCTTTGCTCCGGCTATAATACCGCCAATACAATCCGCGATAATATCATCCATATCCAAAAGAATAGTAAATCGCGCAGGCTTTCTACCTTGCACGTCTGTCATAGTCCAGACCTTTCTACCAATAACTCTTTTAATAGTTCTAGGAGTTCGTGCTAAAGCATCAGTAGATATTACTTGAGTCATTAGCTTATTATACCTAAAAATAGTTAAAGCTTGCAGAGAGCCTCCGCAGTAATCTCAGCTCCATTGGTAGAAATTATATGTTCTAGGGCTAACTTAACTCGATGCTTTGGCGTCTGATCTCTAGTAAATACAGCTTCTAGTGATCCATACTCCTCATCAGTTATTGTTTCAATAGGGTCACTTAGTCCGCTGGCCTCGCAGTCAAGCCAACTCTCTGTAATAAATCCTTCAAAGAACATCTCAAGTAATGCAAGCTCCTTGGTAGTAAACCAAGTACTTAAGTACTGCCCTATTTGAGGTATGTCAAAAACTACATTATTCTTTATTGAGGCAGCTCCACAAAAAAGACTGCCAAGTAGGCATACATAACATTTTATATCTTTCTTAGGTGCCTCATCTATAAAGGTCTTAGCGTCCAGGCCAGTTATAGCAATAAAATCTCCCTCAAGATCTTTGGCATGGAAGAATGTTGCATGCTGTGGTACTAACGCATTTAATTCAATAAGCATTAATATTTCTTTAGCAATAGCAACTCTTTGCTCTTCTTTACTTAGTAGACCAAATTCAGCTTCAGTCATGTATCTATTATACCTAAAATTTAGTATAATATACTCTATGACTGATAGTACAATAGGGAACACTAAGATAGAGGTTGGTATTATTGTTTCTGTAAATACTGAGGATTGTGTATGTTCTGTTAGAACAGAGACATCTGAGATCTTTCATGATGATATACCGTTTGCTTCGGTTGGACTACACCAAGAGAGTGGTACAGGCTTATCCTATTTTCCACAAGCTGGCGAGACAGTTTTAGTATTAACTACTGGGGATGGTAAAAGGTTCATTCTAGCGTTCATACCTACAATGGATGATGGCGGTAGCTATGATGCTGGTAGAGCCAATAACAACCCAGGGGATTGGAAACTAACAGGAGCAGATGGTAATTTTATAGAAGCACTTAGAGGTGGCATTACAAGGATAGGTGCATCTAACATATGCCAAACAATGTACATACCTACTAGATCTCTTACACACCATCTATCCGAGAACCTAATTATAGATACTTTTGCGGGTTCCTTAGAGTTTAATGTTGCTAGAGCTGAGGATGACTCAAATGGAAAACAGAAGTGTTCATTTAAGCTAGATATTCAAGAATTTAGTGATGATAAGAAACCAACAACAAGTATAGAGGCTTCTTCAGGGTTAACTATAACAATAAGGAATGATGGATCAACTACAAGTACTGTAGCGATAAGTAAATCTGGAGAGATGACAATAACAACGAAAGCGGCATACAAACTGAGCTCAGATACCGATATAGTATTGAAAGCTAAAAAAGATATAAAAATTGATGGCGCGCAAATAGTATGCAACTCATCTGGAAAAACCAGTATGTCAAGTGGGACAATGGAGATTAAGACGGGAAGGGCGTCTGTGACAGCAGATGTTGAAGTTACTGGAACTTTAAGAGTTGGGAAGTTTCCCGTGCTAACATTGTCTGCAGATATGGGTGCCTGGATGGCAAAAGTAGGGGCATTTTGTGCAGCCCCTCCACCTCTTGCCGGATCTCCAAGCAAGGTACTATTTGGTTAAAAGTATCTTGCATCTAATACATTCTTTTACTGGTTTTTGAACGCTATCGATAATTGCATCATATACAATAAACTTGTGATTAAAAAGACGGCAGATTAACCTATAAACCATTCTTTTTTACATTCCAAGCAGAAATAGTATGTGTACGCTCTTCCCTCATGTATATAGTCTAGTGGACCAACTCTCATATGCCCCGTAATAAAACATATTACTGCCTTAGCAGCAGCAATAAGTTTAGTTTTGAAAATATGCATGGATGCTCACAGCAAGTAGTACATTTAGAAGCATGAAAGCTGCAAACCACATTAAGATAAAACCAGTAACTTTTAGAGGTCTGGATATATAATGGAATCTACGCTGCTGCTTTTTGGTCATTGTTTCTCCTATGTAAGTTTAGCATAGAGTTGTTACCTACACCTATATTTTCAGCGCAGGTTAAAGCAGTAGCGTCTACTGCGCCTGCTTTATCTGCAGTCCACATAAACTTTATATCTCTCCAGTTAATCATGGTAATGTCAGTAACATTGTTTCTGGTATGGTGGTCTGGCCTATGATTGATAGTCAACAATAAAATACTAAAGTCTGCCGAATCCCCATAATCTACAAAATACCTATTCTTGTTTCCTTTTAGCATAATACCAATGAATGCGACATCTCCTCTCTTTAGACGCTTATAGAATTTCTTAAACAAAAGATACCAATGAAACGCTGCATATCTGTCTTGAACCCATTTTATAATGTTCATTAGTTTATTATACCAATAATTGTTGGAATCTTATACTATTAAGCTATGGACAATAACCAATCTATATATCTAGACCGAAATATATCACTGGTAAAAACATCAGGTGCTGAAACTCGTATGACAGATGACTCTGAGAAATGGCCTGTCCAGGTTGCTTCTATGCTGCATAAGTCAGTTCCTTATTTAACAAACTATGCAGTACAGATTGAGTTGGATAGGGTTAATGATGAACGTGGATATGCTTATGGTACAGCAAAAGTATCTAACAAGTATGAGAAGCCAAACAAAGACTCGAGATCTGTAACAATACCTATAGTTATAAAAGACAGGATGCTAAAGCCATTTGATATATTTATATTAGAAGATAAAAAGAAACCGCTTACCGAGGAAGCATTAAACTCCTACTTATTTAGAACTGAAACTGTAGAAATGACAGATAGAAAACCAACAGATCGAGACACTACAATGCAGTGGACTGCACCTACAGATAGATTCTCAGCATTCGGTAACATAAGAGGACGTATGGGTGGAGTTGGTGGTTCTGCTACAATGAAAATGGCCTCTATGTTAGATATTGTAGTACCGCCAAGAGCTTATGTTGAAAAATTAGCTACAAGTTTAAGCACCTCTTTCGAGCTAAAGACTGCTTTATTTAATAACCCAGCTTTTGCTTCTTCTGTAGAAAGAGTATTATCAGCAACTCCTGAAGCTCCAAATGAAGAACAGTTCCAGCCATCATGCGCCCAATTAGAACGACTAGATAGAGGTAATTTCTCGTTAACTACTGGACATAAGGATGCCTTTGAGCCTGAGGTAGCAGTGATTAATACTAAGGAGGCGGCAGAGCTTGTTGGTGATTTAGCATATAGAATGAATGTTGGCGAGGCACTCACTTATATAGATGAGCCAGTTGAGGATAAGGATTATCCATTCTATCAGCCTGTAGAAAAGGTTGGATATTACTCTTGTATATCTTCTCAACAGAAAAACGTAGTAGATGGTGCAGTTGTTAAGGTCAGTTATTTTAATGGTGGAGATAGCTGGCTTTTTATTGGAACAAATGGCTTTGCTCTACAAAATGAAATAGTTGGGGTTAAGACGGCTGAAGTAGCTGACCTAGCCTTAGATGTGGATGGTACCTTTGGTATATTTACTAGTGATCAGTGGAGTTCAGAACCACTACAGATAGAGTACATGGTGGGTAATACATACCACTGCAAGACAGCTACACAAAATGTTAAACTCACAGAAGAAGATACTATAATTAGCCCAGTTAAAATTGCATCAGCATCATGGTTAATACCGTCCTCACAGTTTATCTCTCTACCTAAAAATGAGATGAGCCTTGAGGATGACGCAGATAAGGTCGTCGGACTTACTGCAATTAAGACTGCTGCAACAGCACTAAGAATAAATAGATTTGATGATGTCTACACAATAGAAGGAGCACCCGTATCTAATTTAAAACTTGGTGAATTAAACCAAAAGGAGGCTCAGTTTATTCTAGGTGTTTGTGGTATCCAGATGCCAGAGATGGACGAGTATGCATCAGTATTATTTAAGAATGCCCACACAATAACTACAAAGAAGTATGTAAAAGATATAATGTCTAAAGAGGCTGCCAGCTTAACAAAATACTGGCCAGAGCTAAGTGTAGACTTAACAAAGATGGCCTCTCTATTACAAGACGGGGATACTATTGATAGTGTACTTTCCCTAGGCATGATTACTCCAGATACTGTTGTGGAGTTTGTAAATGCCATACCAAAACTAGAAGAGAGCGCTGATAAGTTAGCTGACTTACTTCTACATATTAGAGTTGGCATGTCTACAGTTCCTGAAGTGGCTGTTGAGACTTGTATGCGTAACTTAGTTTTAATAATTAAAAAGTTAAAGGAGCTTAAGGACCAAGGAGTTCTTAATACTTAAACCCAATAGCACTGGTTCTTCCATTTGTCATAGAACTGCCTAAATCTATATAATACAATAGCCGCAGCGCTAGAAACATTAAGGCTCCTTACGGAGCCAAATTGTTTTATGGATATAACAGTATTGCATAACTCCAATACCTCCTTACTTATGCCTTGATTCTCCTCACCAAATATAAATAGATACTCTGGTTTCTGTGCATGTCTACTTAAGGAGGCAAACTGTTGTACTTCTATCCACCTTTCTTCTTTTACTAAAAAGTCCTCAATGTCCTCAGCACCCTCTATGTTATCCACACCAACAACAGTAACATCACAGTCTGATGCAATAAACCTAAGATCCTCTACATTTCTTATTCTAGTCATATTTGTATAGTTCTGTGTACCTACGGCAGTTCGTCTATCCCATTCCTTTTGTCCTAGAAAATACATATTCTCAACGCCAAATGCATTACAAAGTCTTAAGGTAATTCCAATATTTAAATCTCCAGTCATGTTCTCGAGAAGAACTGCAAAATTAACATATTCTTTTGACAGCTCCTCTTTTATTTGTTCGGGAATTTTATCCTTAAACGAGTCTACTACGTTCATTTAAATATTATACCTTAATAATTAAAAAAACTAGGCTAGCACAACTTCTGCGCCAGTCTTCTTGGTCAGCCGCTTAACCTCTCGCATCTTCAGAAAATCCTCGCTACTCTGCTTACGACCAGTTCTATCTGATAGATAGCTTAGCTGCTCATTCGTAGTACGAGCATTTCGTGCCTCCTGACGAAGCACTGCCTGCTCCTGCTTACGCTTCTTATCTGCACGAAGATAACCCTTAACTGCATTATTACGACCAGAACGATCCGCAGCAATAGTCTGCGCTGTAACAGTCTTAGTCTCTCCCTTTGATCCCTGCTTTAGATAATGAGCACTTGCTTTACGCTTACGCTTTTCAGCCATCTTCTGAACATGCAAAGCTTGACGTTTCGCTTTTCCAGCCATTAATATATTATACCGATAATAATTAAAAAATATCAAGGAGTTAGGATATAGTCCTCTAAACTCTTTATTGTTACCTGTGTAGTAGAAAATAAAACCACAGGCATACCAGTTGGTGCTAATTCTTTACATGATAAAGTGTATGCCTTAGATCCATCACTTAACAACCCAACCAGCATTCGATTTATACCAACCGTTGGATATTGAGGATGAACAACTCCATTCTTATCTATGTACAAAGAATAAGTTGAAGCTACTGGAAGAAACTCATCTCTTTTAATCTTTATATTATAAATACAAGCATTCTTAAACTCATTGTCTGTTAAATCTGCTGAGTTGCTAACTAATCCACCACAGCTAGTAGCAATTAGTACAAGAAAACTAAGTAGAAGTTGTCGCATAGTCTTATTATACCAGTATTAATTAAAAAATTAGCTTAGGGAGATAAGTATCCCTAACCCTAGTGCGAGAATAAATCTAAACCAGCCAAAGGCTGGAATCTCTCTATCATATTCTACTCTTTCTATGAACCCAACTAGCATGGACATAACGCCATAGATAAGAAGACCAGAACCCAATCCTACAATTATACTATGCAACTGGAACTGCCTCCTCAACCTTAACATCCTTGATCTTATTTATAGTGTTATCACCACTAGTACTTGTTGCAGCGATGCCAGCAGCAGCTTCTCGTAGATCATTTTCAGCAAATAGAAGAGCATCATAGTAAGGGCCAAGCAAGTCCTTTATCATGCCACCACTAATAATACCAGCAGAAGTAATAACATTAACCTCTAGCTCACGTAGTAGCCTTTCTACATCAATACCAGGAATATTGTCGGTAATAACTTTGGGAGATATCTTAATGAATCCAGCAAAGCCAGCCTTAATCATTAGACGCTGTAGTTCATCATCCTTAGCATCAGCTCTAATCTTATCCATAGCAGTCTTTCTGCGCTTACCAGACAACTTGGAAGTCTTTAGTAGAGCAGATACCTCAATATAAATATCAGGTAGCCCCTCAGCAATCATACGATAAACAGCGTCACTACCAACATCAGCAGCATGCGCACCAGCAGTCTTGAGAAGTGCAGCCATCTTAACAATAATCATACCTAGAATAGTGGGCTGAGCAGCTGTCGCCATCGGGGCTCCTTTTGGACGGATTGCGTCCGGTGAGGGGGTTTTCCAGGTTTCATAGTCCGAGAAGATAACTGGCATATTAGAAAATTTAGGCTCTGCCATAATTTTTTTTATATTTTCCTTCGCTACACTAAAACTAGCCTCCGTAGCTTTTATTTCTTTAGATAGATCGGCTATTCCACTGGCTGTCAATACTATTTTAGCGGATTCCTGCTCGGACAAAAGTTTTTTGCATAACCTGGTTGCGGACGAACAAATATCTTTAGCTATAGTTGCATAATTAGACTTAATAGCTTGCATTGCTGTATAATAAGAAGATGTTCTATACCAACCTAGTAGCGTGCTGTTTGGGTTTAGAATAGCACTAATGTCTTCGCCCTCAATATTATTTATATATGGTCTTAGTTTGTCAATAATATTATGTATTGTGTTTCTATCTTCTGGTGTTTTCGTTTTAAATGTCTCTATTTCTAATATACCGCCATGTTTTATATATCCGCAAAAAGTAAGTGATGGTAAATACAGTGAAAAATAAATACGCCCTGCAGAATCTAATCTAAACTGTACTCCATTGAGCATGAAACTAGAGGTAGTAAGAGAGCTTCTTTTTACTTTATCATTTGAGTGGTGAACACGATTTTGTGCATTTGATCCGAATGTTTCTAGTATATTTGCTAAGTCTTTATGGACTTCTTGACCTTCTATTGCTAGTCTATCGAATCTAGCATAAGATCTGATCTGGAAAAGAGAATCCGCACCAAAATTAGTAATAATATCATCAGTTACCTCGCCAACAAGCTTACCGTCTTTCACAATGGTTAAACATGTATCACTTAGAATAAACTTAAAGCTGTCGTATTGTGCAGTAGCACTAGAGATAGCTTGTGGCATAGTAAATCCGTGATTTGCCCTAGAAACAACATCAAGCAATGAGATTAAACTATATGCAACTGGTCTATCACTTAAGCCCAGGTTAGCAAAGTATATTTTGTCTGCGATACATGCAAACTTACCTTGATTAACGGTGGTTAGCCTAACCAAGTCAGAGTTTCTAAACCGGAATCCATGTGAGTTTATAAATGAAACGAGAAAGCTGAGATCAAAAGGCTTATCAGTTTTTTGTTGTGATGTGTAGTATATTCGAGAGTAATAATCTGGTGCTTCTGTTGACAGCACAATCTCAAATGCAAATACACCCTCTTTCTTAATTATAATAGTGTTCCCTGCATTTATTATGGAACATCCCTCATAAAAAGTGCTCAACTGTGATAAGTCGTTCTTTAGCTCTAACAACGACATTATTATATTATACCTATTTATTGAACAATATTTCATTTACTCTTTTTATTGCTAAACGAGATACAATACATTTATGAAGCTTGCAGAGCTAAAAACTCAATTACTACCCCATCAACAAAGGGTTGTGGATAGAATGGAAAATCAACCCGGACTTCTTGCTGTACACGGACTTGGTAGTGGTAAGACACTAACAAGTATAGGAGTTCAGGACAAGTTAAAACTGCCTGCGAGTGTTGTAGTACCAGCAGCCTTAAAAGGAAATTATAACAAAGAGAGAGAAAAACATATTGTTGACCCAGAAACAAATCCAGTCTCAATTGAGTCTATAGAGAATATTGCCAGAAAGGGTGAGATAAAAGATAAGAATCCTTTATTAATTGTTGATGAGGCCCATAAGCTAAGAGAGCCAGGTAGTAAGGGAAGCAAGGCTATAAAACAAAACCATGCAAGAAAAAGACTACTTATGACTGCCACTCCATTCTTTAACCATCCAGCAGACATTGCCCCCTTACTAAACATAGCCGCGGGTAACGAAGTACTGCCTGAACGAAGACCAGAATTTGAAAAGAAGTTCATATCAGAGAAAACAGTAAATCCGGGTATTTTAGATAGATTAAAAGGAGTAAAGCCTGGCATGATACAAACTGTAAATCCTAAAACTCGCGGAGAACTACAGCAGGCATTAAGCACATGGACCGATTATCATCCTAGCTCTACACAAGACTATCCAAGTGTAACTAGAGAAGACGTGCGTGTTCCAATGAGTCCAGAGCAATTAAAAATATATGATACATTGCTAAGAAAAGCGCCAAGCTGGGTATCTAGTAAAGTACTATCTAATCTACCTCCTGACAAACAAGAGAGCAAGGATTTAAATGCATACTTGTCTGCAGCCAGGCAGGTAAGTAATACAACGGCCCCGTTCATATCTGAAGGAGAGCCTCATAGCCCAAAGATAAACGAAGCATTTAAGAGACTGCAAGAACATCTAAAGCAAAACCCACAGGGAAAGGCACTAGTATATAGTAATTTTCTTAATGCTGGAATACATCCGTATAAAGAATTACTGGATAAAGAGCAGATACCATACGGCGAGTTTACTGGAGAGATTAAGCCAAAAGATAGAGAGCAAATGTTACAGAATTATAATGCTAATAAGCTTAAAGCCCTTCTATTGTCATCTAGTGGATCTGAAGGATTAGACACTAAAGCTACATCTTTAATTCAACTATTAGATCCACACTGGAACAATACTAAACTGGACCAAGTGGAAGGAAGAGGTATAAGGTATAAATCTCATGAATCTTTGCCAGAAGATCAACGAAAAGTACATGTTCAAAGATTTCTATCAACAAGACCAAAAGACTCTATACTAGAACGTATGGGTATTACAGAACCAGGAGGTAGTACAGATGAGTATCTATACAATAGGGCAAAGGAGAAAGAAAATCTGCACAACTCATTTAAGAAGTTACTAGAGGAAAGAAATATAGAAAAGAAAGCTAACATGTGGAATGATCTAGCTGATGCTCATTTTAACGCGAAACCTGAACATAGAGACTGGAATAATTTCATTAGCAATATAAGCAATCGTAGATTTCAGCGTGCCGTTATTAAACATGATCTATCTGATGATAAAATGAAAAAGTTTGTAACGGTTATGGGGAAGCATTTCTCTAGCAAGCAAAAAGGTATAGCTGTTCCAGGAAGCACGCCCGACAAAACTTACTATGTAAAACAGCACAAACATTTTGGTGGGCCGGAGTATACATGTTCATGCCCGAACTATATGTATGTAGCCTCTGTTGAAGATAAAGAGTGCAAACACATAAAACAGGTAAAAAGCAAAACTTCTCCAGTTATAAAGACAGCAGAAGTTTCCTTAGCAAGAGATGCTGTAAAGGACAGCACAGATAAGGTTTATAAGCTAAAAAATGGTGCAACTATATATCATAATTATCAAACTACTAAATCTGATTGCTCTTCCGCCTCTTTACGAATGGTACTATCTGCTTATAAGGATTTAAGAAGTGAGTCCGAGCTGTCTAGTTTAATTGGTGTTAAGGATGGGCGAGGTGCTGAATGTGATCAAATAACAAGTGCAGCTAGAAAGTTAGGGTACAAGGCGATAGATAGATCTCTAAAAATAAATGAACTAGAGTCCCTTCTATCAGCATGTATTCCTGTTATATTAGATATTCAATCATACACAAGGCCACCTCCAGTAGAGCATTATGTTTGCGCTTATAAGTACGAAAATGGTCTATATCATATACTAGATCCTAACTATGAGGGCCGCGAACGTATATTAACAAAAGAAGAACTTATAAAGAGGTGGCACGGAAAGGCCATGAAAGATGGGTCAGATATGAAAATGTGGGGTGTGGTTGTATTACCTAAAAATAGTTAAACTAGCATTGAAAGCTTGTATTGAGTAGTGGCTGCATCGAACTTAAATTCGAGTACTGCCTCTCTATTAATCAATCCAGTCCTTAGGTAGTTAACTCCAATAGCTATTGCTTCCTTAATAGAAGATAAACCCCATACGTAGTTTGAGTCATAACTGCGATAAGAGGGCCTTACCTCTACTCTTTTCTCAGTAGGATTATTACAGTTTGCCCATACACGAAAAATTCTATTGCTCTCTGTATAGGGGTTAACTATAGCTCCTTGCCATCTATCTACAGAATTCTCAGATTCAACATTAATGTATGGCTCCAAGCATTGCTCATTAAACCAATAAATATCCTGTTTTAACTGTTTTAGTAAGAACTCTAAACTCTTTTTCCTAGTGTTTTCCCACGACCCATCCCTCATGCCATTGCCTTCTTTCATACTATAGTAACAGTCTTGAACTAGCTTATAATTATACTTACTCTCATTTAGTCCAGCAAGAGCTGAACACTTAAGACATGAGCCACAAGAACAAGTTACTAACTTATGTTCAGTTATTATCAACCACAACTCCTACATATTTTATGAGCACCATGAGATGGGTCAAAATATCTACCAGATCCATCACAATCATCACAGACTTTCTTGTTTAAATAGGTACCATTAAACAGTGGAGTCAGTAATCCTTTTGTAAAAGCCTCATCAAAGTCGTACCAACCATCAGGATGCTTAAGGTTAGCACGCAGCCAGTTCTCAATAAGCCTGCATCTATCCATATATGTATCATTTGCTCTAAATGCCACCGGAATTATAGATACAGCCATGCGAGTGTCAGTCTCTTGCATAAAGTATCTATCATTAATATTAGTAGGGTTGTTCTCTCTAGATATACTCATACTAGTATGTCTGTACCGTAGACCCTCTATAATATGGTAATAATATAGTGTATCATCTATAAGCTCTGAGCCTGTTGTTATAATCGCATCGCCAGCATTGATTCTACAAGGATCACGAACAATACCAACTCTTCTAGGTAATACATCAGCTAGATATTTAGGGTCTATATCATAATACATATCTTCTATAATCTCACTAATATAGAAGTCATTTAAGGCCCTGTATAAATCCGAACGAGCCTTTATCTCAGTTATCTGAGCCTTTCTCTTAGCCTCATCTTTAATATCATTGGCTTTATCTAGCAAAATCATATTATCATCAGATACCAGCTGTAGGTTTAGAATGTTAGGCATTTACTAATTATACCACTAAAAATTAATTAGCTTCCATCTCACTTCGGTGAGTTTCTGGTACAGCAGCTAATGCCTCTTCATATGTATCAAAAGGACCATCATCATATTGACCATCCCCGTAGCCAATACAAGAACATCCCGAACAGGAAACGACGTGGTACTTTCCCTCATCTTTTATAATACACACTTCATCTGTTTCATAATCTCGACTAATATCAGCACAAGCCACTGTTTCAGGATTTTTCCAATCATAACAGGTATGATAGAAGCTATTTATATCTTCGAAGCGTCTTCTAGACATGTCAATCTTATACCAGTAATAGTTAAAAAATATCACATACCTAGAACTTGCTTAAACAAAATCCTTGTTCTATTCTTAATAGCCTTTTCAGCCTCTCCAGACTTAATAACTTCTGTACCTGTCTTCTCTTCCCCAGAATTTGCGGCATGAGAGTCCTTGTAAACATCAAGCACCATCTCATTACAAACATCCGACATATCTTGTATCTTTAAGTCAGTGGGCTCTACGTTCATTTTAGACGCTACGGACTGTAACACATGTTGTAACCTTACAGGAGTAACCCATTCTACAGCAATCTCATCAGCCTTTTGTAATAGAGCAAGCTTCTCGGGCATATTTTCTAGTTTACGAGCAGTTGCAGTTTCACTGTGCTCCTTAATACGATGCTTAACAATGATGCGGTTCCCGTGCTCATCATAACATTCAGTTAGCGGACGGAGAACAACACCCTCTCTCTTCTTAGGACCGTCTACACAACCTCTTCTAATAGCAACCTCTGAGGGCATATCACGCGCAGCATCAATCGCTTCAATAGTAGCATCAATCTCTCCATAAGGAACAAATTCAAGATTCATATGTGCCACAAACTCAGCTGCAAAAGGAACGCTAGTAAACTTATCATTGATAGCTACGTCAAAAGCAATAAAGCTATAGTTAGGTCCATAAGTCTTACTCATACCCTGGCACTTACCACCATAAGCCTCACCATGGATAACAACCTTAATATCAGTCCGCTTAAAGTAAGCCTCAATTCTAGCCTTCAAATCCTCTACATTAAAGATAGTAATAAACAGGTTCTTTTGCTCTCCTGCGTAGAGCGTTATCTCTCCATTCTCATACTTCACAAAAGCATTGGTACCATGAACCTTTTCAAGCTCCCAACACTTCTTAAACATAAATATACGTCTATCTTTATAAAGATTATTTATGCTAGCGTAGTAAGTAGCCATTGACTTATTATACCTATTTTTTATAAATCTTTTAGTGTATCATTAGCATATGAAACACCCCTCTAGGTACTATATTAAATATCTTATTCTCGAAGATGTAAATGTAAACGAGGTACTAGCCCAAAGTGATCTACCACAAGCGCGAGAAGCTGATATTAGATCTCTTCTTTCTATCCCGGAAGACTTTGATTATAAAAATAAGAACCACAAGCCAACTATAGACTGGCTTAAGAAAGAGAAGATATATGATATTGTGTATCCAGATAAATACACAAAAGAGGCTATAGGTTATCTAGATAGTGCAGGTACCAAGGATACAATCCAAAGTTTACTTATTGCTAAATTACCTGCTCTTGAAATAGCTAAGAAATTAAACAGCAGATGGCAATTAAACGCAACAGGAGAAGGAATAGATAGATACAGACACTATTTTTGGGATATTAGAGGTATGCGCTTTAAGGATTGGGCCGACCTATTTAGAGATCCAAGTGAGCGAACAAAGATTAAGAAGCTGTCTAGCTTAGGCGCAGAGTATGCATTACAAACAGAAGGGTTTATTCAAAAAATTGAAACTAAGGAGGCACTTAGAGAAGTACAGACTATATGTCATAGAGCTATTAAAGAACTATCTCTTGACAGCCCAACTCCTGATTGGTGTAAGTCTATAGCACTTCTTGCACAAACCATTACTAAGATTGACGATACCTTGAACCAAGGTGGAGAGAGCAATAGAGAAGTATTAAAGAGATTTGAGCATCTATCCATGGAAGCAGTCAAGGCACAAGTTAAGTCAGTTAAAGAACTTGCTGCAGAAGGCGGTACATATACAAGTGGAGAACTACCTCCTGGACTAGAAGGAAATAGAGTCACCTATACTAGAATAGAAAATACAGCTAAAAATGATGTTATCGATGTAATGGCAGAATAAGTCTATCTCTTCTTCTATTTTCTATTAGATTGGGAATTCCTACTATAAGGTATAAAGGTAAAATCAAAGGCCAACCAATTAATACTAGCACGGCTTGAACTAGATTCATTCGTATCTTACCTAGAGTTGCAAGTGAGTTTGTCCATTTAATAACTAATGTAGAGGTCACACCCATTAGTACATAAGCGTAGAAGAAGTTCATAGTTATATTATACCAATATCCCTGGAAATTTATTTCTTAGATCGAAGATAGCTAGTTCCTTAGCCTTGGCTTCTACTTCTATCCAAGGCACTTTGTTAACATGTTCTACTAAGCAACTCGGTACAGTTGTAATAAAATCACTGTGAGATCTATCGTGCAGACTATCTTTTCCATTCGATAAATGAACTATTTGCATCTCTGGATCGGGCCATGTTATTCTAGCACCCTCAAGTCCAATAGACATACTAAGGTCATCATAGCTTTCTAGCTTCTGATTTATAAGATGATGATGTACATCAAATACTATCGGTATTCTTAGAAATTCCTGCATGTTTAGTAAGGAGTCAATACTATAAGAATACTCATCATTTTCTAGTACAAGTCTATTACTAATAGAAGAGGGCAGTATTGGTATTGTGCTAATTAATTTAGCCATACATTCCTTCTTTCCTCCATGTATTATAATAGGAGCCCAGTAATTTTCTGGTAATCCCATATAATCAAATACAAGGGCATTAGCTAGCAGTGCATCTACAGAGTTTCTTATACTTTGAATATTATCGCTAACCAGCGTAGTATATTGACCTGGATGACAGGTTATTCTAATACCATGCTGCAAAGACAGCTTTCCGATACTGTCTAAGGAGACAGTACCTTCTTTCATGACCTGTTTGCCTACTGGTGTATCACTAAATGGAAACATTTCGCTAGACATTCTATACATCTTAATCCCCTGCTCAGCACAATAAAGAATAGCATTTTTTAAAACAGTCTTATTGTACCTATACAAATCATATAAAACACTGTACTGACTAGCTAGGTCCAACCTGTCAAATCTAGTTTTCTGAATTGTACGATAAGAAATCTTTTTGTCTGACGTAAGACAAACTAGCCCTAACCTAGCCATATTTTTCTTATACCAGTTAATATTAAAATATGCACCTAAAGGCACAGACAGTCTGTTATACTACAAGCATGAATCCACAAGTAGAGCTAAAAAGAATAGTTATTAATAACTGGACCATTGATATTGGTTGGAGCCGAAAAGATCTTGTCTTTCACTTCTATGGCCCAATAGCTAAGATAAGAACTATTGATGAGAAGTTAGACCCGTTGTTTAAGGAAATATTCTCTCAGCCTATTGTAGATAAAAACAAGTTACTAAATGAAGTACACAATTCGGTGGCAAACCAGTTTAAGGGTGATGAGATTAGAGAGGATGTATATGAAGTAAGTAACTTTATAGGCAAGCTTAGAGCTGTAGAGACCATACCTGGAATACATAAGGCATGGACAGATGTTGAAGCTAACTCAAAGCACCACAAGAGTATGATTCCAATTCTAAGTTGGTCCTATGTGTTAAAGGCAGCAGATACAATGTTTCTAGAGCAGAAGGTGGAGTTATTATTTAAAAAATTAGAAACTATATTTTAGCTAAGAACTCCAGGAGTTAATAGTTTAAGACCCTCTCTTAGTTTACTATTCTCTTCATGTAGCTCTCTTACCTCTCTTTGTAATCCAGTAACTATGTCCGAAGTCTTTAGGAGAGGTAGTTGAGAAACCAATCCAACTACTTCCTCCCGGCGATATGGATATAGCACAAAAACAGTGTTATCTGGTTTAATGAGTTCTGTCCTAGCCTCGTCAAAGACGAGGGCTCCTTCAAGACCTAGCTCATGAGCTTTTCTTACAGTGTACTTAAATATATCGACAGTAGCTCCAAGAATAACCTTAACAGAAGAGTTGTTCCATTCGGTCCATCTACTTTGTAAATCTATATGGTAGTTATTAGAAGGCGCTGTTGAGTAACTATGTATATATATATAT
>JACCDG010248730.1_pt1 | contig 18811 bp, 11 predicted proteins | sample 7442471 | NCBI WGS metagenome assembly JACCDG01 (sample SAMN15323444, study PRJNA562643) | freshwater metagenome | isolation source: river surface water | place: USA:Blue River Watershed | collected 2017-08-17 | reverse complement strand
TTTGATAACTATAATGTAGCTTCAGCGACATCTTCTCCGGTGCGTGTTACCCTGCAAACAGGCGCTGTTGACCCAAGCGCGCCACAAGCTGCGCCACCACCACCGAGTCCCGTGTACCCTCCAGCGCCACCGGGGAATGTGCTACCTACAGTCACAATGACTGGTCCAGCAGAAAATACCACATACTATCAAGGAGGAACGGTGCCGATGACCGCCACAGCATCTGACGCTGATGGAACGATTGATCATGTTTCGTTTTATATCAACGGAACGTTGCTTGATTCAGATTACACAACTCCATATGCGGTTTCATGGGTAGGGGTACAAGGTACGAACGGAGTGTACACGCTCACAGCTCGCGCATTTGATAACTATAACGCAGCTTCTGTTACGTCCTCTCCTGTTCATGTCAACTTGCAGTCAGTGGCGCCACCACCGCCTGCTCCAGCACCAACCCCAACCCCTTCACCTTCTCCTCAATCAGGCGGAGGTGGGTCTTCTGGTACATTTGATCCGACCACACTTAATGACGATTTCTCGAGTGGTTCATCGTTAGCCAACTGGACCGACCTTAATGCTGCTTTGCACAGCATATACGACATTAACACTTCACGATCTGGGTATCTCACACTTGCTCCGGCTCCAAATGCCGTATGGTATCAAAATACACAGGGGCCATTTGTGTATAAAACAGTGACCGGTGATTTTATTGCCGAGACTCATATGATCGCGCGAAGTTCTGGGAATGCTTCGTCAGCGCCTGTGACAAACTACAACTCCGCGGGTTTGTATATACGTTCGCCACAAAGTACCTCTGGCGCAGAAAGTTGGATTGGGTATAATTTGGGCAACCAAGGAGGTGGCGTGGTGGGTACACAACGTGTCACGACCATTAATTCAAATTCAGTATTCGCAAATGTCGCGGCCACGTTTTCGGGCTATATTCGTATTTGTCGCATAGGAGCAAATTTTTATCTTTTGCACCGACTCGATAATGAGTCTGCTTGGACGTTTGAGCCTTCGTCGCCTGGTCCCGGAAGTCCGTTTTATCGCACCGATTTTGGCACGAGTGTACAAATCGGATTTGGTGCAAACACCTTCGAGTCCGCGGGTGACATTGTGGCTGAGTACGATTATTTGCGTTTTTCATCCACAATCCCAGTTGTCGAAGATCAGTGCACAGGAGATCTTTAATAATACATTCATATATATAGTATGTCCGCGCGAATTGAAAAAATACAGGCTCAAGAAATTCTAGACTCGAGAGGGAATCCAACGCTCGAGGTGACGGTTATATGCGAAGATGGAGGGCGTGCCACGGCCTCAGTTCCGAGTGGTGCGTCAACAGGCGTGCACGAGGCCCACGAACTTCGGGATGGCGGAAAAAGATACGGTGGACTTGGAGTAAAAAAAGCCATTGACCATGTGCGTGGTGTAATATCGTCCGCGGTGAGTGGGATGAGCGTGCTTGAACAAAAGAAAATTGACAAAACACTTATTGACCTTGATGGAACAAAAGAGAAAAAACGATTGGGAGCAAACGCAATTCTTGGGGTTTCTTTGGCGGTCGCGCGCGCAGGCGCGCAAGCGTCTCATCTACCACTGTATAGATACTTACGTGATGTTGGTGAGTTTCAAGAGCGGGGTTGGAGGATGCCAGAACCCATGATGAACGTGATTAACGGTGGGCGGCACGCTACAAACGGACTATCAGTACAGGAGTTTATGATTGTTCCACATCATAGAAACACCGCTGAGCGAATTCGTATCGGTTCTGAGGTTTTTCATGTCCTTAAACACATGCTAGAAAAGAAAAAGTATAGTACCGGAGTAGGTGATGAGGGTGGGTTTGCGCCGGAGTTACCTAAAAATGAATTAGCTTTACAGCTTTTGGTGGCAGCTGTCAAAGAGGCGAGGTATATACCGGGAAAAGATGTTTCGCTTGCGCTTGATGTGGCTGCTTCGGAGTTTGCAGATCGTGGACGATATATTTTTGAAAACAAAAAAATTTCATCTTCTGACTTGTTAACAACATACACAAGGTGGGTCAAGAAATACCCCCTTATTTCTATAGAGGATCCGTTTGCTGAGGATGATTGGCAATCTTGGGAAATAGCAACCAAAGCGATTGGTAACACGGTTGCGTTGGTTGGTGATGATTTATTTGTTACGAACACCAGTCGTTTGCAAGAGGGGATACATCGCAAAGCGGCAAACACTATTCTTATTAAACCCAATCAAATAGGAACGGTCACCGAAACATGCGCCACCATTCGTTTAGCAAAAATCAACGGGTACCGTGTCATTATTTCACACCGTTCAGGTGAAACTGTGGATACTTTTATTGTTGATCTTGCGGTAGCAGCGAATGCCAATGGCCTAAAAGCAGGATCACTTTCCCGAGGAGAACGTGTAGAAAAGTATAATCGCCTTATGCGTATTGCCAGTGAGTTAGGGTAGCATATTGTGCAGTGCGCTAAAGATACGTATGGTGGAATTAATAAAAATATGGTAGTATTGGTATAGTTGCCACGTAGGGGGCGTTCATTACTTTATATGTTATTCGATAAGCATCGCATTTGTCGACCAGTATATACAAGGGTCGGTTTTTTCGTTGTTTTTGTAATTATTGCTGGAATATTTTTTTGGAAAAACATAGTACCGGTTTTTGTGGCGTCGGCAACATGGGCGTTTGATACTGCGAGTGACTATTTTTACAATACAGGACTTGTGTCTGTGAGCGGAGGTGTGGCGTCTTTGGTCTCGCAGGGTGGTGGTACTGTGACCGTAAACCATAACGATAATAGTTCTGGAGAATTTGGCGGTGGCACGTCAACAAGTATTCAATGGGTAAATGCGTCAAGTTCACTCCAAATTTCTTCCGGTGTCTCAGGCACGTTTACATCCCCTGTGATTGATGCAAGTTCAACTGTTTCGTGGCAAACACTTGCTTGGACTCCGTATGCGCCACATGGGAAAGAGGTTGTTACTGGCACCGCAGAAACAGAATATGCGACAGATAATTTCACCAATATAAGTACGTTGGTCGCCTATTGGCGCTTTAATGAAGCAAGTTGGAATGGGACACCTGATGAAGTGATAGATTCCTCGGGGAGCGGTAACAATGGGTCACGTCGAGGTGGTGCGGATACTAGCGGCTCAGTCGCTCTGTTCAATCGTTCTGCTTCGCTGCCTTTGACAGCCTCATCTTATGTTTATGTCACTTCATCGAATTTCCGTTCAGCCGATGAGGCTGGAACGATTGCGATGTGGGTGTATCCAACGAGCTCGGGTGGTGGTAGTGAAACATTCCGCCATATTTTTACTTCAACTGATGAGTCTGCGGGTACTGCGTCAACAAATCGTGTTGTATTTGGTTTGGCCGATATAAGTAATGTTGGTCTCTTTTATCACGCCGATGGTTCGACGTTTGATGCGCTCTACGGCGAGACGGTAATGGCAACAAATCAGTGGCATCACATGGTGTTTACAAGTGATGGTACTGTAGGCGGGTATCGTATGTATATTGACGGTATTCAACAGGCATTATCGACAACATTTACGGATAGCGGTGGAAATGCCAATTCCGGTGACTGGTTTGCGGATGCAAATGGGTCCGGTGCAACCGGGCGAGATAATGTAGCGATCGGTGGTGTTATTAATGCCAGTCCAAGTTTATTTTTTGAAGGGTATGTGGACGAGGTTGCTGTTTTTTCAGAACCTCTTTCTCTCGCTACGGTACAGAGCTTGTATCGACGCGGGGCACAGCGCTTACGTTTTCAGGTGCGATCGTGTGATGATAACGCCTGCAGTGGCGAAACTTTTGTTGGTCCGGATGGAACGTCATCCTCGTACTATACGGAATCAACCACAACGACGGTTGGGTTACCGTCAAAAACACTGACAGGTTTGTCAAGTAATCGTTATTTTCAATATCGTGCTTTTTTTGACACCACCTCAACACTCCCTTCCTCAGCGCTATTGAGTGTCACAACGACAGCGTCAGGTGGTGCATCGTATTCGACATCATCACCGACCATTGTCAATAATACGGGTTTTAGTTTTAATAATATTTCAGCTTTTACCCATACTCTTGGTGTCGGAAATCAAGGCACTGTTGAGTACCAGGTGGCTGTCGGAAACACCTCAACATGGTATTACTGGAACGGGTCAAGCTGGGTTACTGCGAGTGCCGGGTATCCTACGCACACAAACACCGTTTCTGAGGTAAACTCAAATATTTTGCAACTTGATAGTGATGTGGGAACTGGCGCATTCTATTTCAGAGCATTTTTGGTGTCTGATGGGACACAGCAGGTGGAGCTCTCAGATGTTACAATTGTAACTACATCTACAATAGCGTTTGCATCAAGTACTGGCTCGGCAAGTGAAAATAGTGGCACGAGCACTATCATTATCCAACTTGACGGTGTTTCATCGAGTACGGTAACCGTTAATTATGCGATTACGGGTGGTACAGCCACGACGTCAGATTACACATTCACCACCGGTACAGCATCAATTGTTTCGGGGGGTACAACAACGAGTATTTCTCTTGGTCTGGTTGATGATTCGGTGGCAGAGGCAAGTGAAACAATTATTATTACTTTGTCGAGTGCCGTAGGAGGCCTTCTTGGTTCAACGAGCACGTTTACGTTTACGATTACTGATAATGAATCTGCTGGAGTTACGGTTGGTTCGACATCAATGAGTGTAACGGAGGGGGGTACCACGAGTTCGTATACTCTTGTGTTAGGGAGTCAGCCTTCGACGACAGTTTCAATCGCCGTCACCTCAACAAGCGGGCAAATAACACTATCAACCACAACCATTATATTCACGACATCAACCTGGAATGTGCCTCAAACTGTTGCGGTAACGGCTGTTGACGATTCTTCAGTTGAAGGGTCGCATTCAACGACTATCGCACATACCGTTACTTCAGCGGACACAATGTATGATGCCATTTCAGTGTCAAATGTAACCGTTTCAATTACTGACAATGACACGAGTCAGGCTTCTTCAAACTCTTCGTCGTCTTCATCCAGTTCTTCCGGAAGTGGTGTGTCATCGTTTTCTACGCCGCCACCAACAGTTTCGCAGCAAACCTCTACCGGAGAAGGTTCAACCTCTTCAAATCAAAGTACCATTGGTAATACAGTAGAAGCATCTTCAGAAAAAGCACAATTACGTTTTGCTGTACAGGGGGCAGTGCGAATGGCTCTTTCTAACAATAAAGAGTTTAGAGGCTCTGTGCAACAGCCATACACCGATAATATCAATTGGGATATTTGCGAAGGACTTACTCTTTGTGAGACAGGTAATCATACTATATATATTCTTTTCTATAACTCTCAGGGTGTGCCATCAAAGGTGGTGACACAAGAGGTTGTGTACCATGATCATACAAAATCACAACACACGGATATTCCTCCATTGTCAAAACAAGTAACGTTATATAAAACAGATGATGACCCGCGTGTTTTTGAGGTTATAGGTGGAGAAAAACGGTGGATTACAAGCGAAAAAATGTTTACCGATTTGGGGTATAAGTGGTCAGACATCCAAGTTGTCACTCGATCGGTATTGCAACATATTCCTGATTCATCAAACAGTCTTCAGAGCGTAAAACAAGAGGCAGAGAAGCCTGTATTTGATAGCCTTCTAAGGTTTGGTATGAATGGTGAAACTATTCTCCGGTTACAAGTGTTGTTACGTGAACTTGGTTTTTTCCCAAATACAGTTGAGGCAAATGGTAATTTCGGATCAGCAACACGTTCCGCGCTTCAGGCATTCCAACGTGCGAATAATATTAGCCCCGTAGGGTACGCGGGGCCACAGACAAGAGCACTTCTAAATTCACTTAATCGTAGTAGATAGAACACTCTTTGTCTGATTTTCTAAAAACGACCAGAAAGGTCGTTTTTGGTTGCGCGAGGTGTGGCTCTACGATATAATGTGACCATATCACTCTATGATACATACGTCATCTGTTCGAAAAACTGCCCTTATTATTCTCGATGGGTTTGGTCTTGCTCCAGCAGGGCAAATAGGAAATGCAATTCGTCCTGACACCGCGCCACATATTTTTTCTTATATGACAAAATATGCCTCGACAGAACTAAATACTACGGGAAGCGCAGTCGGCCTATTTCCCCGTCAAAAAGGCAATTCTGAGGCAGGTCATTTGACGATTGGCACGGGTAGAGTTGTCCTTCAAGATCTGGTGCGTATTTCTGAAGCTATTAACGACGGTACTTTTTTTAAAAATGAAGCTTTGAAGCAGGCAGTGTATCATATTAAAAAATATAAAACAGCTGCTCATGTCTTCGGGCTCTTAACTGACGGACAAAGCGCGCACGCCCACCCAGAGCATCTATACGCAACACTCGAGTACCTTCATCGCGAAAAAGTAAAAGATGTCTATATTCACTTATTTACGGATGGACGAGACAGTCCAGTGCATAGCGCTCCAGTTTTTTTGCACGCCTTACGTGAGCGTATGTTTGGAGGGCAGAGGATCGCAACCATTATGGGAAGGTACTACGGAATGGATCGAAATAAAACGTGGTCTCGTACAAAAGAAGCATACGACACTATTGTCCTTGGAAAAGGAAGTTTTACCGCAAAAACAGCAGAGGAGGCGGTAATGATGGCGTATAGTCGTGGTGAGACCGATGAATACATTGCGCCAACTGTAATTGTCGATGATGTTGGCCACGCTCTCGCAACAGTAGAAGATAATGACGCGATTTTTTTTATAAATGCCCGTAGTGATCGTGCCCGACAACTTACCAAGGCATTTGTTCAAGAGGATTTTGTTGAAAAAAATGCTGGAGCATTTCGTCGCGCGCGGTTTCCGAAAAACATTCGGTTTGTCGCAATGACTGATTTTGGACCCGACTTGCCAGGTGTATTCACTGCGTTTCCGAGTCCAGATGTACCACACGCTCTCGCGTCGGCAATAGGGGAATCATATCGGCAGCTGTTTATATCTGAAACAGAAAAATACGCCCATATCACCTATTTTATTAATGGAGGCTATGCGGAGCCAATAAATGGAGAAAGTCGTGAGCTCATCAGTTCCGCGCCTATACAATCGTACGCTGATTTGCCAGAGATGAACGCTGAAGTGATGGCCGATCGTATCAGTGAAGTGTTTAGAGAGAATATCTATGATTTTGTGTGCACCAATTTTCCCAACGCTGATATGGTTGGCCACACAGGTAATTTTAAAGCAGCGGAAACGGCCGTACGTATTCTTGATGAATCAGTAAAACATATTGTTGATACCGTTTTAGAGATTGGTGGTCAGGTAATGATTGTAGCGGACCATGGTAACGCAGAAGAAATGATCAATACGCAAACTGGAGATATTCGAACTGAGCATACGGACAATCCAGTACCATGCATTATCATCGGTGAAGGATACGCGCCAGGTATGATTCATAAAGGGGGGTTATCAGATGTGGCCCCGACTCTTCTTGAGATGATGGGTTTACGTATTCCCACAGAAATGACGGGGAAATCATTGTTTAATTAGTATGGCACGACCAAAACCAGTCGTTCTCGCAATTTTAGATGGCTGGGGTGTTGCACCAGACGCGCCGGGCAATGCCATTACTCGGGCGTCACTTCCACATATCGGACGCTTTATCCGCGAGTACCCGGTCATGTCCCTGTTTGCTTCAGGGACTGAGGTGGGTCTTTCGTTTGGGGAAATGGGAAATTCTGAAGTAGGGCATTTGAACATCGGAGCCGGGAGGGTGTATTACCAGACATTTCCGCGCATTCAAAAACATATTTTGGACGGATCTTTCTTCAAAAATACCGCGTTTCTTGGTGCTGCAAATCATGTCAAAGAGCGCAAGAGTGCTCTGCATATTATGGGTCTTGTGAGTCCGGGCAACGTACATGCGAGTGACGAGCACTGTGTGGCACTTCTTAAATTCGCGAAAGAACAAAAAATTAAAGAGGTGTTCGTGCATGTTTTTTTAGACGGACGAGATACAGTGTACAATGGGGGAAAAGAGTTTGTGGCGAGACTTGAGGGTGAAATGAAAAAAATAGGGGTTGGTAAAATTGCGAGCGTGTCAGGGCGGCTATATGCGATGGATCGTGATAACCGGTGGGAACGCGTAGAGCCGGTATATCGTGCTATAGCCGAAGGAAAAGGTCAGCTTTATGCAAGTGCGCTTCAGGCTATTGAGAACTCATATGCAAGAGGTGTTTTTGATGAGGAATTCGTACCTGTGGTGATCGGAAAGGGACATCCTGCGGGAGTTGTGGCACCACACGATGCGATGATTTTTTTTAATTTTCGTCCTGACCGTGCACGTGAAATAACCAAAGCGTTTGTGTTGCCAAGTTTCGCCAAATTTGAACGCACGTATATTGAAGACCTTTTTTTTGTCACCATGACGGAATACGAAAAAGAAATACCGGTTACCGTGGCGTATCCGCCACAGGTTATCCCAGGTTCATTAGCAGAAGCCATCAGTAATGCGGGCTTAACTCAACTCCATGTCGCGGAAACAGAAAAATATGCTCACGTGACATTTTTTTTAAATGGTACGGTTGAAGAACCATTTCCAGGTGAATCTCGAGAAATTATTCCGTCACCGAAGGTGGCATCGTACGATCAAGCGCCAGAAATGTCGGCTCCAGACATTGCTAAAACAGTTGTGAGCGCTGTTGAGGGTGGTGAATACGATGTGATTATTTGTAATTTTGCGAATGCCGACATGGTAGGTCACACAGGGTCATTTGAAGCAACAGTAAAGGCATGCGAGGCCGTTGATAAGGCACTTGGGTCTATTGCCGACCATGTGTTGGCGAAAGACGGGGTATTTCTTATCACAGCTGATCATGGTAATGCTGAAGAAACACTTAATTTGCAAACGAGTGTTATGGATAAAGAGCACAGCACAAACCCTGTGCCGTTTATGATTATTGGTCATGCGTACCGTGGCCAAGCTGGGCCAGCGGGCGACCCGGTTGATGGTGATTTAAGCCTGCTGCCACCGGTCGGTATTTTGTCCGACGTTGCGCCAACCATGCTTTCTATTTTAGGCATTCCTCAGCCGAAAGAAATGACAGGTCGACCGCTTATATAAAAAAACACTCTCTTAGGGGAGAGGGTGTGTTTCAAGGTGGGATAGAATTGTTGTTTCGCTGTCGGGCAAGCTTGCGAGTAGGGTAACGTGTGCTTCCGAGCTGTTTCCTTTCGGGTGAAATGGGGCAAGTATGTGAAGCGCGTCATCGTGTTGTTTTGTTGTTTTGAGTGTGACGTGTACGTGGTCAGGTAGTTTTGGGTCTTCGACAAAAAGAAGAATGCGCTTGGCCTCGGGTGCATTTGCAATGAGTTCATCAATACTTTCAAGGGCGTGAGCCACTGTTCCGTGGCTGCGTAGTAAGTCGTCGCGTGTGACACTGCTTGTCATGAGCCCAAGCTCGGGTCGGTGGGTAAGGTGTGACAAAATGGAACCCCATAATTTGAGTGTACCTACACCTCGGGTATAAAAAAGATGACGGACAATCTCAGCTCGGTTAGCGCCACGCTCCATAAGTTCCCCGGCAATTTTAAGTGTTTCAGGGGCCATGGAATCATTTTTAAAACTTTTAGTGGCCGCGATAATTCCGGTTAAAAGCGTGTGGGCGATTGAGCCGTGGACGCGTGCGTCGTTCACTGCCGCGCAGAGGTCAAAACATACTTCCGCAAGGGTATGTTTTGTGACCGAAACAATATTAATATGCCCATATCGTTCGTGGGTACTTTCATGGTCAATCGCAATGGTTGGCACGGTCGAAAATAAGGTAGTATTGTTCAGATAGGTGTCGCCAAGGTCGGCGAGTTTTGTAACCCCAAGAACAATAATAGCGTCGTATACAAATGGTGATTCTTGAATGCTCATATCATGGTGATCGATACGGCCTTGCTCGGGAGTAAGGGTAATACGAAGCGTGTCGTCTTTGACGGTGTAGCTTAAATCTTTTACGCCTCTGTTTTTAATTCCAACGGAAATAACACATTTTTGCTGTGGTTTAAGTTTGTGTTGGATGTTTTCGATGTTAGATAAAAACCGAAATTGATCAAGGGTATTTTCGGTGCCAACGCCAACCATATCAATATGGCGGTTTTCGGCAGAAAAAAAATCGGCGAGTGCAAGAGCACTTCCGATAGCGTCACCTCCACGACTGCCATGAAACACAATAAGAAGCCGGGTGGCTTTGTCTAATACATGTTGTGCTTGTTCGTAGAGAGAGATTGCCATACTTGCTCATCCTGATTGCGAATTCATTTGGTGTTCGCCTCCAGGATGAACACCCTCCTTTTTTGTTTGGGTGATTGTTACTCCGGTTGGTATCTTTTCAGGTAAGGGGAGTTCGTCTGGCTCTTCGATGTGTGAGCCTATCTCGGTCGCTCTGGTAACTGAATACATAGAAAAGACCTGTGGACATGGCGTATGACGCTCCGACGATAAGGAGTCGTCCGGCAAAAACAGTTCCGCACCAGCGAATGGGTATCGTGTCAATACCTAGAAGGTAGGCACAGATAACCATACATCCTGGACAAATGACGGGCCAAAAGATTGCACGCACGTGAACCTCCTAGTGGGGAAATTTTGGTGCGGCGAATTAAGGTTAATCAATCCGCCGCGCCGGTCTGTCTCGGCATCAGTCTCCTCAGATGCCGATTGCGCACCAGAGCGCCTTGAGGCGTTTGGCTTGCTGGGGGCTAAGGGTGTAGCTGGTCGCTCCGATCACGACCATCATGGTTCCGTCGGGCAAGTACCCGATCGTCATTGCGTCCTCCCTTCGAGGTTTTTCACCTCAACCTGCCAACTCAACGCGAGCGGGCATGAAAAAAGTGATAAACCCTAACACAAAAGTATACGCATTGTAGCTTTTTTTGTCAATAGAGCCAAATATGAGGTGTGTGTATAAGAAAAATGCCTTACTACAGCAAAAAAGTTGCTTTTTTACCACTCATTATATACAATAAGAAAACTATGAAAGAACTGCCAAAAGCCTTTGAGGCCAAACAATACGAAGATGCTATTTTACAACGTTGGGAAGAGAGCGGTTTTTTTAATCCTGATGTGTGTGTAGAAAAAGGAGTGACAAAGGCCGATGCAAAGCCATTTACTGTCGTACTGCCACCACCAAACGTAACCGGAACGCTTCATATGGGGCATGCGTCCATGCTTGCGATTGAAGACATTATGGTGCGCTACCACCGCATGAAAGGGGACAAGACCCTGTGGCTTCCAGGCACAGACCACGCAGCTGTTGCAACCGAATCAAAAGTAGAGAGCCTTCTTATTAAAGAGGAAGGAATGAAAAAACCAAAAGAAGAACTTGGTCGTGAACCATTTTTGGCTCGCGTGCGCGCATTCGCTCAAGCCTCACACGATACGATTGTGAACCAGTGTAAAAAAATGGGTTCATCACTTGATTGGTCACGTGAGGCGTTTACGCTTGATGAATCACGTAATTTGGCCGTTCGCACTGTCTTCAAAAAAATGTACGATGACGGTCTAATTTATCGGGGATACCGTGTGGTGAACTGGTCAGTGAAAGGCCAATCAACCTGTAGCGATGATGAGCTTGTGTATGTTGATCGCGCAGCAAAACTCTACACTTTCATCTATGGGCCTGAATGTCCGATCGCTATTTCCACTACTCGTCCTGAAACCAAACTCGGTGACACGGCAATTGCGGTTCATCCTGAAGGAAAATGGAAAGAGTATATTGGTCAAACGTTTACGATTTCAAATTTTGGAGAGAAGGGCCATACTCTCACTCTTAAGGTTATTGGAAGCACAGAAGTTGATGACGCCTTTGGTACAGGCGCGCTTGGTGTCACACCAGCGCACAGCATGATCGACTTTGACATGTACCAAAAAGCTAAACGCGAAGGTAATCCGATTGAGCTTGTTCCAGTTATTGGTGAAGATGGGTGCATGACAAAAGAAGCAGGGAAAACCTACCAGGGGTTGACTGTCCTTGAAGCAAGAGAAAAGGTGGTTGCATGGCTTCGAGAGCAAGAACTTCTAACAAACGAAGAAGACATTACCCAAAGTGCCGGCACCTCTGATCGCTTTGGTGATGTGGTTGAACCGTTACCAAAAGTGCAATGGTTTATTGATGTTAATAAATCATTTCGCATGGGACCTTCAACCATTCCAACCGTCAAAGAAGGTGACATGGTTACCTTAAAGCAACTCATGCAAACCGTGGTGCGCCAAGGGGCTATCAACATTATTCCAGAACGATTTCAAAAAACATATTTTTACTGGATCGATAATTTACGCGACTGGTGTATTAGTCGCCAAATTTGGTATGGGCACCAGATTCCTGTGTGGTATAAGGGTGAAGAATTATATTGTGGGGTCGAAGCACCACAGGGCGAAGGGTGGGCGCAAGACCCTGATACGCTCGATACCTGGTTTTCTTCAGGGCTTTGGACATTTTCCACGCTCGGCTGGCCACTTACCACTGTTCATTTTGTGCGCCATGGAGAAGCGGAAAATAATCTCGATCAAATTTTGAGTGATGACGAAGGCAGCGCGTTTCCTTTGACTAAAAAAGGTGAAACACAAGTAAAAGAACTTGCCGCCAAACTAAAAATAGGAAAAAAGATTGAACACATTATTGCGTCACCGATTTTGCGTACCAAACAAACCGCCGAAATTCTTGCAAAAGAGCTTGGTGTACCACTTACATTCGATAATCGTCTCCGTGAAGTTGGGGTAGGGGAATTAAATGGTGCCACTGAAGCCGAACTCGAAAAAGCCCGGGCTGACCATGGGTGGATGGTAAAAACACCGTATGCGATTGAGTCATACACCTCACTCCATGGACGCACCGAAGAATTTTTGACCGAAACGCTTCACACGTATCGTGGGAAAGAAATCATGGTGGTGTCGCACGGTGACACCCTTTCGGCACTGAAACAGTTTGGGACGAGCGACTATACTCCAGAGTTCGGCCTTATTCAAGGACGCGCAACTGATGATATTCGTACGTTTGATGCGGGAAATAAACAGTCAACTGACTTACAGACATTTCACCCAACCTCAGTACTTGAAACGGGCTATGATATTTTGCCGTTCTGGGTTGCTCGCATGATTCTCATGACGACCTATACACTCGGTGATGTTCCATTTCATACCGTGTACTTGCACGGCTTGGTGCGTGATGCTGAAGGGAGAAAAATGAGTAAATCACTCGGGAACATCATTAACCCGCTCGACATGATCGAAAAGTATGGAACTGACGCGACGCGTCTTTCGCTTGTGCTTGGCAATACGCCAGGAAACGATCTCAAACTCTCGGAAGAAAAAATTGCCGGCTTCCGTAATTTCACCAATAAAATTTGGAACATGGCCCGGTTTATGTTACTCAATATCGATGAACCAAATCCGAACGCCATGCGTCCAGCCGCACAAACCGAAACTGATACGTGGGTGCTTCAAGAACTTGATGCAACGATCGAACGCTATACGAGTCTTCTTGAGTCATTTGACTACTCAGCAGCCGGTGAACTCCTTCGTACGTTTACGTATGACACGATTGCTGATTGGTATTTGGAACTCGCCAAACTCGAAGGCAAAAAAGATGACATGTACATGTATCTTTTGCATACGCTTCTTAAACTGTGGCACCCATACATGCCATTTGTCACCGAAACGATTTGGCAAGAACTGTATGGCGAACGCGCGTATATTATGGTCGCGCCATGGCCACAAGTATACGGAGGAACAAAGGGCGAAAAGAGTGTCATTGCTGATGTGCAGAACATCGTTCTCGCGATTCGTCAACTCAAATCAGATTATCGTATTGCCAAAGCCGATCATGCACTTCTCGTGCTTGAAGCAAAGAAACAAGAAGAACTTAAAATCTACCTTCCGCATATCTCTCGTTTGGCTGGGGTGACAGAAGTTCACATAGGTGACACCATAGAAGAGGGTATGGTGAGTGCAGTTGTTGCATCTGTTGGCACCGTTGCTTTGTCAGTTAAAGGGCAAGTTGATACAGAAAAAGAAAAAGCCCGCATTCAAAAGGAAATTGATTCGGTTGCACCGTATATTAAAACACTCACCGCAAAACTTTCTAACGAAGGTTTTGTGGCTAAAGCTCCGCCAGCTGTGATTGATGCTGAAAAAGCAAAGCTCGTAGAAGCCGAAGAAAAACTTACAAAACTTACTCAACAACTCAACTCATTCTAATATGCCTGATGCTATAACAGAGCTCCTTACGCGTGGCGTGGACGAGGTGATCGATAAAGCACATCTCGAAAAACGCTTACGTAGTGGTGAAAAACTTCGTATTAAACTTGGGACCGATCCAACAAGTCCAAACCTTCATTTAGGTCGCTCGATTCCACTCCTTAAACTCCGTGATTTTCAAGAACTCGGGCACCAGATCGTGTTTATCATTGGCGACTTTACTGGCGTTATTGGTGACACCTCTGACAAAGAAACAGAGCGCCCCATGCTTACGCGCGAGGTGGTTGAATCAAACATGAAAACATATGCCGAGCAGGCTGGAAAAATTTTAGATATGGATAAGTGCGAAGTGCACTATAATAGTACTGGCCTTGCAAACCTGACTTATGCCGACATTTGCCGTCAGGCTGATTCATTTTCTGTGGCCGAATTTATTGCTCGCGATAATATTTTTCGTCGTTTAGAGGCCAATAAGCGTGTCTCGCTTCGTGAAATGCTCTACCCACTTATGCAAGGGTATGATTCTGTGGTTGTTAAAGCCGATGTGGAAGTAGGGGGAACTGATCAGCGGTTTAATTTACTCGCTGGGAGAACGCTCCAAGCAGCGTACGGGCAAGAGCCACAAGATATTATTACAAATCCGCTTATTCTTGGCACAGATGGTCGTAAAATGAGTTCAAGTTGGGGAAACACAATCAACCTCACAGATTCTCCAAACGACATGTACGGCAAAGCCATGACGATTCCCGACAATTTGATTGTCACGTACGGCGAAATGACGACACGTTTGCCTTTGGCTGAGGTGCAGGCGTGGAAAAAAGCGATGGATGACGGTGCGAATCCGCGTGATTTTAAAATGAAGCTTGGAAAAGAATTGGTGCGTATGTACCACGGCGCAGAAGAAGCAAGTGCTGCTGAACAATTTTTTATTGATACGTTTGCCAAAAAACAAACACCAACTGATATGCCAGACCTTGCGCCAACAGCGAATGATATCGTGACAGTGCTTGTGGAGGCTGGGTTTGCGAAAAGCCGTGGCGAAGCCAAGCGCGACATAGAAGGTGGGGGAGTAAAAGTAAATGAAGAAAAAGTTGGTCTTGAAACAAGTGTAAAATCTGGCGATATTGTGCAAAAAGGGAAACGATTTTTCGTCAAAATAAAGTAATATGTTAGATGATCTAAAAAGTAAAATTGTATCCATTATTTCGGCAGGATACGAGGGAAAAATTGAGTTTAAACCTGTGCCGAAAAAATTTCCTTACGATGATTTAGGAGATATTGCCATTCCTTGTTTTTTGTTGAAAAATAAAAATGAACCGCAACACGGAAATGTCCTAGTAGCTAATAGCATAAGCTTTTTTTTAAATGAATGTAGGGATGAACTTACACCTTTTGGGTTTAAAAAAGCCAAAGCAACTGGTCCTTATATAAATATTCATTTAGACGAAAATAAATTAGCAGAACTGGTTTTAAAAGAAGTTAATGACAAAAAATACCAATATGGATTTCATAATGCAGGAAAAGGAAAATACATTTTTGTGGAATATGGCTGTTTGAACGTTCTCAAAGCCATGCACTTGGGGCATTTAAAAAATCTCATCACCGGCGAGGCAGTCGCACGTCTCATGGAAAATAGTGGATACAAGGTAAAACGCATTACCTACCAAGGTGATGTTGGGATGCACATTGGTAAAGCCATGTGGGGAATTATGGATTGGTTTCCGGAATTTGAGGCCGCTCGTGAGCTTCCTGTAGCGCAACGGGTGGATTTTCTTAACAAAGCCTACGCGCATGGGGCGAAGCACTACGAAAAGGGTGATAAAGAAAAAGAGGAAGTTGTGGTGTATAACGACTATATTTACGATGCATCAAACGAAAAGGTGACCGCAGTGTACGAAGAAGCGCGACAATGGAGTTTGGAGTACTTAGAAGAGATGTATCAAAAACTTGGTACGAAGTATGATGGGTATTATTTTGAATCACAAATGTATAAACGGGGAATTGCGATTGTAGATGAATTCACGAAAAAAGGCGTGTTTCGTAAAAGCGAGGGTGCGATTATTTTTCCTGGAAGTGAGTATGGGTTGCACGACCGTGTGTTTATTAACAGCAAAGGCCACCCTACCTACGAAGCCAAAGATTTGGCGCGTTCAGAAATGTACTTTAACGAAACGCCTCAACCAGAACAGGTAATTCATGTGGTCGGAAAGGATCAGACCGAATATTTTAAGGTGGTATTTAAAGCCATGGAAACCATGGGTGTGGTTGGGGCGGGTAAAGAATCACACCTTATCGGCGGGGATCTGCAACTTAAGGGCGATAAAAAAATGAGTTCTCGTACGGGGAATATTATTACCGGTGACGCACTCATAGCCGCGGTTGAAGAAGCCGTTGGTACACAAATGGCCGAAGCGGAAGCGATGAAAAATAAAGACATACAAAAGGCGTCGCATCACGCGGTGTCAATGGCTGCGCTCAAATACGCCATGCTTCGTGCTAATGTATCTCAAGATGTGGCCTTTGATATGGAGGAATCAGTGAGTGTATCAGGCGATAGTGGTCCATATCTTCTTTATATTGTTGCTCGTATTAAAAGCATTCAGAAAAAAGCCGAAGGGAAAGCAATGGGTACACCAACCGACATTCTTTCTGCTGAAAAAAACCTTCTTCTTGAACTTGCAAGCTACCCAACGGTAACCGCGAATGCCCTTGCTGATCTTGACCCATCGCATATTGCCAAATATTTATTTACGCTCGCGCAAGCTTTTAATACTTTCTACCATGAAGCACAGGTTGTAGATGAGACAGGAAAAGTAAATCAATTTCGTCTTGAGCTTATTAAGGCTGTGGAGGGTGTGATGATACGGGGACTTCATATTCTCGGTATTGAAACAGTGGAGGCGATGTGAGATTATCCCCATAAATCTTTACAGTGCACCTTGTTGGGTGTATACTCTCGGTAGTCTATATTTATGCCAAAATCAAAAAAAGAACCCGTAGAACGCGTCACGATAAAACTGCCTCGAAGTGTGGCACAGTATTTTCGTAAAGCGTTCCCTCACGGGAAACGCAGTGATTTTGTGGAAGAGTGTATCCGTTCACACCGCCACAATGAGGAGGTAAAAAATATCGAAGACGCACTCCGTATGGTACATAAAAAAAGACAATAATATATTAACTCGGTATGAATGAGTCCTTCCCCAAGGAGGTGGAGGCACGAGTGCGCGAAGCGTGTAAAAAAAATTCGCGAACCATCGAACATATTTACTCTTATTTAGTAAATGAATTAGGAAAAGAGTTTCTACAGGATATTTTGCAACTCACGAAAGAAGATCAGGTTGAAGCATGTTTGAATCATTTACGAATAGGAGTGGAGGTGGGCGATATCCAATTAAAAGACATTGAAACACTTATCAATGCATAATAAAAGGAGGTATGCACACGCATCATGACGTTAATGTGGACAACATGTACTGTGGACGAATTCGTCGCGGCGATGTTTTTCTTTACGAAAAAAAACCAGGAGAATTACTTCCGGTTGTCGTGATTCAGGATAGTGTGCTCAATGAAGGGCTTCCAACTGTGATGTGTGCCCATATTGAACTTGGTCGACAGGATGATGGAGTTGTGACCGAGGTGTCCGTCAAAAAACAGGAGTCGGGTTTGCAAAAAGATGGTGTGTGTGCTCTTCATCATGTGGATACGATTGATCGAAGACTCATGATTACGAAAAAGGGTGAATTATCAAAAGAGACACTGCAGGCAATTTTCCAAGCATTCGATATTGTTTTAGGACGATTTCGTGATGTTTGATAAAAGAGTAGTAGGTCTTTGGTTTCAAAGATAAGAATAGTTCTTGTCTTTGTTCTGCAGGTCTATACGTCTGTAAAGGAGGGATCGCGATGAATAACGATCGTGCGCTCATTACATCTCGACCCCTTCGAGGGTCTCTCACAACCGGTAGCAATAACCGATTGGTGCGCATTCTTGCGCAGGTGCTTCGGTGGAAGGTTGCACCATATCCCGTAGATTTTCTTTTTTTTGTGTACGGAACAGAGGAGCATCGTCGTAAAATGCTCCCGGGGTTTCTTGGTCGTTGGGTGGGTAATGCAATTTTTCCCGGAGGCACAATTCAGGTAGGCCCCTATACAGGGTATGTCGCTGTCACGTTCGTTGATCACAATGAACTACGTGATAGGCCAGACTTAGTTTTGCCCCTCCTTGAGCGAGTGCCTCGTGCTTTTGTCATAAAAGACACTGGGGCGGTTGCGCTTGCTGGGCAGGTACCAGGATGGCTTTTCCGGGCAGGTGGGACTATTGCCAAACCGTTTGTATCAGGGCACCGCGGAACTCGCTATGCGATGCTGAGAGCAGCTGAACATTTGGCACGACAAGAGACTCCTGAAGGAGTAGACCTGAAAGAGTTGACGGTCGCCGTTCTTGGTGGGGCAGGATTTACTGGTGGGGCAGTCGCGAGAGACCTAGGCGAAGTATTCGGGCGCATCATTGCGTATGATACGAAGCATATTCGGGGGAAGGCGTCGTATAGCACGGGGGATAGTCCAGCATTTGTTGAC
>JACCDG010491012.1_pt1 | contig 18822 bp, 40 predicted proteins | sample 7442471 | NCBI WGS metagenome assembly JACCDG01 (sample SAMN15323444, study PRJNA562643) | freshwater metagenome | isolation source: river surface water | place: USA:Blue River Watershed | collected 2017-08-17 | reverse complement strand
GGTTCTGCGCTGTGCCCCGTGGGGCTTAGTTGCGGTAATCCTCTAAAGATTCAATAATGCACTGCATGGCATCAATGAGTCGGGAGAATTCGTCATTAGTTAAGTTGTTGCCGCTTTCTGCCAGCAGCCTGGCCCACGTTTCTGCTTTATAGTAGGCCTGATTAACTGCGTTCTGCGCGTCCTGTACTTGGTTTTTAATTTGTTGCATTTTCAGAGATAACATTATTTCACCCAATCCTCTTTGAACGATTTCAATGTTGGATAATCATTAACTACGTTACTGTCTTTGGCTTGCCGCACTACCCATTCACTGCCACCACCATTTTCGTAACTGTCATCACTCACAATAAGCAATTCATTTTCTAAAGTGCTGAAAAAGTAGTAGTTGCCAGCAGACAGTTTTACTAGGGTGTTTGGTGTGTTCGTAGCGCGTTTTTGTAGTTTCAAAACTCGCTCATACTGCTCTTTTTGTTTACCTGATAATTTGATTGTCATTGTGTCCTGTCCTTTGCCGGTTCTGCGCTTGCTAAATTTGCGTCGCCTTCTCCAATAGAGTTGAGACATAGCCCCAACTGCCATTGGTGAAGTTGGCACAATAACCGCCGGTCCATCTGTTGATGTAGATGTTCTTGACGGTCAACTCTACGCCGTTGACTTGCCACGTCGTGCCCGCCAATTGGGCGTTGAGTTCGTCGGTGTTGGTGTTGAATAGGTTGATGTTCATTATGTCCTGTCCTTTGCCCGAAGGCTTGCCGGTTCTGCGCTGTGCCCCGTGGGGCTGTTAGAGTTCCACCAGTTCAACTCGCCAGTTGTTTGCATTTTCCTCTGACTGTTTTCTGGCAGTCTCGAAAGCTGATAGGCTTTTGTAAAACGGGCGGTGCTTGCTTGTCAAAATCTCACAAACTCCAAAGCGGGAAGGGGTGGCGGTTCCGTTGCTAAAAGTTACGTTTTTAACTTCGCCGGTATGGATGTTTACCCAGGCCGCTGCCGTTTTGTACTCGTGCTCGCTTTTTCTTGTGAACTCTTTGCCGTTGATTGTTGCTTTGTAGGTTTTCATTGTGTCCTGTCCTTTGCCGGTTCTGCGTGTCGGTTATGGTTCCCATTATAAACTATTTGTTGTGGCGAGTCAAGCGTTAGACTCACAATCCAACCTTAAAGATTTGTACCATCGCTTGACTATGAGTGAATTGGCTTTATACTAGGGGGTATGAATCAGAGTTTTAGTGTTATTCGCAAAGCGATGGAGGCCCGAATGAGCGACAAGCTTCATACCGTGCCCGAAATCTCCGAGATGTTGGACATCTCCCGGCAGACTGCTTACAATTGGCTGCGTGCTGGTAGATTCCCAAACCATATTACGGTAGGTGACGGTGACATGGTACTCATTCCCGCTTCCGATGTTGAGACAGTCAGGAAAGAAGAAGCGGCCAAGCTAATACAAAAGCTTGACCGCTTAGGATTTCAGGCTGTCCCTGCGTAGGAAGTCGGAATAAAAAAAGACTTACCACCACGCAGGGCAGCAAGCCTTTCTTTTACAACCCCCTAGCCCCGTCAATCTTACCAGGACGCAACGGGGCAGGGGCAGCACCGGGAAGTAAGGAAATTGTTACGGATGGCACGGCAGGCAGCAGCAGAGATTGAAACGATACACGCCATCGCCGCCATGCGTGACGCGGAATAAGGGCAAGGACATGACAACGAAGCAACTTAAAGGCGGTACATTATTCTCAGGCGGTGGTGGCTTTTGTCTCGGTATGGTGGCCGCTGGTGTTGACCATGCGTGGGGTGTTGAATACTCAGACGACATCGCCCAGGTTGCCCGTGACAACGGCCTGAACACCATCACGGCGGACATTCTACAATGTGACCCGTCAACGTTTGACCCTGTAGACTTTCTTCACGCCTCGCCCCCCTGCCCTAACTTCTCCAACGCCAAAACAAACGCCGTAGAAACGGATAACGACCGGGCGCTGGCTGCTAAGGTTTGCGAATTTATCACCGAACTGCTGCCGACGATCTTCACCCTGGAGAACGTGTACCAGTACCGAAAGTCTAAAAGTTGGCAGCGTATTGCCCGCACGTTGTTGACGCATGGCTACCAGGTCAATTACTGGCACGTAAATTTTGCCGATTACGGCGTACCCCAAACGCGCAAGCGCATGATCGCCATTGCCCGACGTGATGGCATCACGCCTATGCTGCCGCCAGCTACGCACTCAGAGACGCCCGTCAATGGCCTGTTTGAACGGCGGGCGCAGTGGGTGGGCTGGTATGAAGCTATTGAAGATTTAATACCGTCGCTGCCTGATTCGGAGTTTGCGCCGTGGCAGTTGGAACGGTTGCCGGATGAGTTGACGACAGTCTATCTAAACGCCAACCGCACTGGATTTGGAGATGGTTGGTGTTCAGAAGGTGACGCCGCCGCTGCTACGCGGCCCGCATTTTCTCTGGCTGCGCAAAAGAATTTGACCCACCACCGCGCCTTTATCCTTGACGGACAAAACGCCGGCCGCGATCTAACCGTCTTAGACGGCGATAATTCAATGTGTACGCTAGGGGCAAGCGGAAAAGCAACGTACCGGGCTTTTGTTTGCGCTCAAGGCAAATACGATGACGGTATGCCAGTATATGACCAGGCGCAGCCACACGGCACGGTAACGGCAAACTCAAACCAGATGGGCATTAGAGGATACGCCAACGGCCGTGTCGTCAAGATGACCGTGCAAGCCCTGGCGCGTTTTCAGACATTTCCCGATGACTACCGCTGGCCAGCCAGTAACAAAACAGCAACAACCATCATAGGCAACGCCGTGCCGCCACTGTTTGCGCAGCGGCTTGTGGAGTGGCTGGCATGACACCCTACTGCCTCATCCCCTTCATAATCGTCACCATCCTGGCCGTTGCCGCCTCGATGCGCAGCAGCCAGTTATCACGGCGGGAGGAATAATGACACCTACCCACAACGGCCAGCAATACCGCGTAATATACACCGCTCAGGGCGATCTCTGGGCGCGTGACGTAATCACAGCAGCAGGAGCTAACAATGGATACCCTCATCAAAAAACAGAAATGGACGCAGGTACAGCTAATCAACCGCATGTTGTCGGCGGGCTGGCAACCGTACCCGGAGCCGGGCAAGTGGAAGCACCCGGACGGCGCGTTGATAGACCTGAACGCAGACGACGTATCGAAACGGCCGTACTGGCATCAATTGGCGGAGCGGAATGTATTACCGCCGACTAGCCCCGTGCCTGAGAATTGGGGCAAGAAGGTGACGACGTGACATTAAAAGCTATTCCGATTGACCGATGGGCCAACTACGCCCAAACCATCCCGCCCCGCCGGGTGCTAATTGTGCTGGAGGGTGAACGGCCGTTCTCGTGGAATAAGTATTGGTCGGGGATGCATTGGAGCAAGCGCAGCGCCGAAAAGGACCGGGTGCAAATGCTGGTACGTGCTGAGCTTGACCCAGACATGCCCATGTTCGCCCAGCCTGTCGAGATTCGCGTGAGAGCGTTTTTCAAGGGACAGGCGCAGGATTGCTCCAACGTGGCGCTAAAGCCGTATGAGGACGCGCTTATTGGCTGGCTTATTCAGGACGACAGTCCCGACTACGTGCGGGCCGTGCGGGTGGAATCGCGCAAAGACAACAAGCGGCCACGGGTGGAAATCGAGGTTGTGGTTGTTGAATCGTAAATGGGACATACAAGCGGGCGATAACTGGTGGTTATCGCTTGGCTTTCATTTTGACCACACTGATCCGAGCTTGACGTTACACCTGCCGGGCATCGTCATTTGCTTTGGTAGATGCAAACAGCCCGGCTTTAGGTGGAGTTTATACCGGATGTTGCGCTGATGCCTGCGTGGTATTTTTATTTCTGCCAAAAATGCGGTCACTACGAACGGCGTTATCGCAACGTAAAAAGGTGCCGCAAGTGTGGCAATCAGGTTGTTAGATTGACAGAGCCGAAGGAGCTTAAGGGTATTGCTAACCGCGTGTGACCACTGCTATCTCCCGCTTCACCACAGCGCCCTACCGTTCTACCTGTCAACACCGGAGCGGAGCTTATGCGGGCGCTGTCTCAAGGCAGAGATAGACGCGGCGTGGGCAAAAACAATAAAGGATAAACACGGTGAATATAACAATAAAAACTTACGATACACCAGGAGAATGGATAGGCTACATAAAAGCAGACCCGTTCACAATTTTCTTCCCGGCTGACGGCGGCACTCCCGTATTACATAACAGCCGCGCAATTCAGCAGGACGAAAACGGTAACGCCTGCGCCTTCACCCCATCTGAGTGGCCAGAGACAAGCCGCCTCCTGAGAGAGGCAGCAGGTATTACTCAGGCGCAGCTTGCAGCCGCGTTGGGTTTTAAGTCGGCCGCAACCGTCTCGATGTGGGAAAGCCAACGGCGAGAAATGAACGTCGGCGAAATACAAGCCGTGGCCGCCGCGCTGGGTTACACCGTCGAGATGCGTTTGAGCAGCCTGGGCTGACGAGCTGGCCCGCCTCGTGCGGCAGAATCGGCCGTATGGGGTCAGGAGACGGACTTTGGCGGCTTCGGTGGTTCGATCAGGCCGTGGTGCTCAAGATAAAAATCAACAGCCGTCGCCAGTTCCTTAGACAGCGAACGGTTGTTTTTATCGGCGAGCCATTCAAGCAATTCTTTTTTTCGTTGGGTAATAGTACCGTAAATGGGTGCGTTTGAATCTTTAATAGCCATAGGCAAAGTGTAGACAAAATGGAGCATACAGACAACATAGTCATGCAGTATTGTAGCGAGTTACTTGACAGGTACATGACTTTCTGTTATGCTTCCCTTGTCGAGTTCGCTAATAACAGAAGAGTGGTTACAACCTCTTCCCAAACTTTTAATTTACTGATACGATAAACGATAAGGCGCTTGCCACCTTCTGTTGCGAACTCGACACTCTCAACAGTAACCGGGCAAGCGCCTTTTTGTTTCTCTCGAAGGATATGACATGGCACACAGAACACTAAATCCTGTAACCAAATTTTGGGGCGATATGCGGGAAACCGCCACGCACAAACGCACTGCCGATAAAAAATACAATGGCGCTAAAGACGCTTGGGCGGATGAGTTTCCGACCATTGACTGGCCCATTTATCCCGGCAGCGCGTTTGACAATTACGAAAAATTAGAGGCGGCTGGCTGGGTATTTTCCAGCCGTTATGGATGGCGTAAAGCCCCCACCCCGGAGGCATCATGAGCGACCAGCAATACCGAATCAAACAATACAACCCCGGCGCGTGGTGTATCGAAGAACTCATCACGCACGGCGAAAAAAGCAAGACGCCGGGCCGTACCGAGTGGAGAGCCATCAAGTACCCCGGCAACTTGCGGCAAGCCTCTGAGCGCCTACTAAGCCTTGTTATCGGCACAGAGGCGGAACACAGCGTCAATGAGCTGATCGACGCTGTACGGACCGCAGAGGCCACGATAAGCGCCAATGTAGCGGCGTTTGTGGAGGCGCAATCATGAGCGAAATAACCAACAAGTCGAAAAGTGAAGTTCTCGGCCTAAAGGTTGCCGACATCATGCCGCAGGAGTTGACGTGGCGTGATAGCACGCGGGCTGGTGCCAAAACTGTTTACCGGCGAAAGTCTGCCCGTACGCCGTTAGGCGATTATTTTTCAACCTATGAAGGCGACGGCGATTTCTGCGCTGGTGGCCCAACACTTGATTATTCATTGCGTTGCAACAGCGTAGAGCATGGTATTAAGTTGATAAACCAGCATTACGCCGACCTGATGGCGGCGCACAGAGGGGCATCATGAGCGAGCGCAGAACCGGCACAGTTTTACAAGTACAAAGTTACGATGAGCTTCGTTTCCAGCTGCTCACCGGCCACCTGGAGGGCAATCATGCCCATTGGCGTGGGCTGGCTGACGGCCGTTGGGTGGTCATCGAGGAGGATGAGGCAATAGAACAAGCGCGGGCTGGTGTACGGGTCGTGCAGGATGCGACACGGCCGCTGTAGGAGGATGGTAAGCGATGGGCGAATTATTTGACTATCAATCAGAAAACAACGGAGAAATTGATCATCACTGGTGGTGCGTGTCTACACATGGCAACGGGAAAAAATGTGATTGTGGTTTCGTTGCCGCTGTAAATGAGGCGCGTAAAGCAATTGCCGAAAACGCCCGCCTCACCGAACAGCTGCAAGCCGTAAGCGACCAGCTGACGGAGGCCGTGCAGCGGGCACAGGCGGCGGAGCGGGAATTGAGCAAGGCACAAAAAGGCATCTCCTATCTGGCCCGGGCCACAGAGCACGCAATAAATTATTTGGCAAGTGGGGTAATTGACAACGAGAGCCGAATCAATTCTTTGCACAATCTGAAAAGATGGCAGCACAAATCAGGAGTTGCAAAAGCCGACTAGCCGCAAGGCAACGAGGGCAGAACATGACAAAAACAATCACACTCGCCACGGCCGTCAATCCGTTGGCGGCGAAGCTCATCCAACGATACCAGGTAACACAAGAGGCAATTGAGAGCGCAAAAAACCCGCGCAGGATGACCCGCGCTGAGTACCAGGATTATCTAGCCACGGAAACATGGCGGGCTACACGTGACAAGGCGCTGGCCCACTACGGCCGTAAGTGTTATCTCTGCGGCGCTTCTGGCGATGTGCAGATAGATGTACACCACAACACCTACGAACGTGCGCCGGGGTGTGAGTTAATATCAGACCTGATCCCGCTGTGCCGGGACTGTCATGAGCGGCATCATGGGGGCGTGTGATGTCTGACCGCTACACCCTTTACCACGGCGATTGCCTGGACATTCTGCCGACGTTGGAACCGGGCAGCGTTGACGCGGTGATTGCTGACATCCCATACGGCACTACCGCGTGCGCTTGGGATAGCGTGATACCCTTCGAGCCAATGTGGGCAGGCATTAAGCACGTATTGAAGCCACGTGGCGCGGCGGTGCTGTTTGGCAGCCAGCCGTTTACAAGTGCGCTGGTGATGAGCAATGTCAAGTGGTTTAAGTATTGCTGGGTGTGGGATAAGGTGACTGCAAAAGGTCATCTAGTGGCAAAGCACAGACCAATGCAGCAAACAGAAGATGTGGCAGTTTTTGGTAATGGTGCAATAAATTATTATCCCATAAAAAAGATGAGGCAAAAGGCAGAGAAGATAACGAGAAGCGCGGGAAAAGAAACGGAAATTATGGGCGGGCGTGATGTTGGGTATTATGAGCGCATAACAAATTTTTGGTATCCTAAAAATGTATTGACTTTTTCGTGGTCAAAACAAACCAGTCTCCACCCCACCCAAAAGCCCGTCGCCTTAATGGAATATCTCATTCGCACGTATACCAACGAAGGCGATACGGTGCTGGATTTCACGATGGGATCGGGTAGTACAGGAGTGGCAGCAATGAAAACCGGCCGTCGCTTTATTGGCATCGAGCTAGACCCGCAATACTATGCCATTGCCGAGCAGCGTATCAAAAACGCCGCTGGTGAGTTCGTGCTGACTGAGAAGGAAAAGCAGACCGGGCAATTGGCGTTATTTGGTTGATTTTTCCATGTCGGCAGCAATGAGGCGGCGCAGGTATTCGGCCATGCTGATATTTTCAACGGCGGCGCGTTTTATTAGATGCTCTTTATAAGATTCCGGCACCGTGCCGGGGATACGAACCATAGGCTCATTAAACAATGGATCACGACCAGGACCAGCCACGTAGTTACCTTTCCTTTTTGCCATACGGCAGATTGTATTTTGGTGGTGATTATAGCACAACGTTTCTTGACACCAAAAAAGGTTTATGGTATGATCCAACCGTCGAAGCAAAAAGTAGTAGGGTAAAGGTTACAGCCTCTTCCCAACATAGTTTATTACTGGTAACATAGCCACAAGGCACCTGCCACCCTACTGTTTTTGCTTCGACACCATCAACAGTGACCGGCAGGTGCCTTTCGCATTTATGCCAGGGGAAAAGAACATGACAACCAAAACAGCACCACCAAAGAAACGCGTCAATTTTGGCACCGCTAAAAAGCGCACGTGCCCGATTTGTTTTGAGTTTACCACCGTCTACATCCGCCAAGATGGACAGTGGGAAGTGTGGACTTGCTCATCTTGTGGTTGTCGCAAAGATTACCGGACATTGGGGAGGCAAATTAATGAGAGAGTTACCGTTACCGCAAGAATTATCACGCTTTGCACACTTGCCAGATTTGCAGTACCGGGGCAATGGCGAATGGTCTAGCGCCTGTCCAGTATGCGGCGGCACGGGCAAGCGGCACGACAGAAGCGACCGCTTCCGGCTGTTTGCTGCTGATGCTAAAGGAAACGCCCGCGCCTGGTGTCGGCAATGTTCCTTCTTTGAGTGGGCCGACGCCGAGAGCAACCAACGGCCGGACCCGGTACAGATCCAACAGGCGCGGGATTTACGTGAGGCGCTGCTCAAGGCGGAAAACGACCGGCTGCGCAATCGCATTAAGGAATTGCAAGAGCAAGCCTATTGGCGCGGGTATCACGACAGCATGAGGGAAGGGCAGCGGGCGTTGTGGCGCATGGCTGGCATTCCCGATGATTGGCAAGATTTTTGGCAGCTGGGATACGTTGACCAGTACAGCCAGGCGATACCATCCCCGGCAATGACAATCCCCTATTTCGCACCCGATTGGCAGGCGCAGACAATCCAGTACCGATTGACCAACCCGCCAGAACCTAGCGACAAGTACCGTTTTCAGGCGGGATTGAAGGCGGGCGCATGGCTGGCCGATCCGACCGAAAAGCCCAGCGGCGCGGCGCTGCTGATGGAAGGGATGAAAAAAGCGGCGGTGACATTTATCAATACCACCGCAAGCGGGAACGGCCGTTTCTCTGTTGTGGCCGTGCCAAGCAAGACGCCCGGCGCTGATATGCTGGACATCCTGGCGGATTGTGACCCGGTGTATATCTGCCTTGACCCTGACGCATATCAGCCGACAAGGACCAAAGATGGCAAGATTTTGCCGCCAGCGGTTAACCGGATAGTCAAACTGGTGGGCAAAGAGCGGGCGCGGCTGGTCAAGCTGCCAACCAAAGCGGATGACTTTTTCACAATGTACAAAGGAACGGCCGTTGATTTTATGAGCTTCTTCGGTCAAGCAGCAAAGGTCTAGTCATGGCAGAGCAACACGTAAGGGCAGTGCAGGAATATAGCAAAATAGAAGATGACACTACCCGGCACATACTAGAGGTTGTGGCGCTAGACATCGGCAAGGACGACAGTCCTGCTTACACCTCTTTTCGCAAAATCGCCCAGCGTGCCCGGTGTGCCGTTGGCACAGTGCAAACAAAGATTCAAGATGCAATAGACAGCGGTGAACTTATAGCCGTCAAAGATGGGAAGTATTGGTTTTACAGCATCAACCCTGAGTTGATCCCCTACGGAAGGACCGTCAATAGCGCGGAGAACAGCGGGAAAAACCAAAGCAACCGTCTAGCAACTGTTGAGGACATCGAATTATTGTATCAAAAATTGTATCAAGGCCAGGAAGGATTGTATCAAAAATTGTATCAACAGATTGTATCAGTTGTATCAACGGTCCAGACTAGCACTGATACAGAAGTATTAGAGAAAGATATTATTAATTCCCCCACCCCTTTGTCGGACCATTTCACAACTGTCTCTGGCTGTTTGCCGAATCCTGGCACTTTTGCTGATGATTGGGAGCAAGTGTTGGATGAGTGGCAAAGGCGATACGGTGACAAAACGCATGAAATGATTACCCGTGCTGTTAAGTTTGCCAGAGGTGACAACCAGCAAAAGCGACGTTACACCATTACCAGCCCGCGCAGCATTGCCAACATCATGGCGAATTTGGAGCCAAACGGTGCCGTTAATGGTCAAGTGGTTATAGGTGCAAGATGAATGATTACGAGGTAGCAAAACGATTCTTTTTACACACACCTGCCGACGTTAGCCAAAGCTACGTGCAATGGGCTGAACGTCTGCAAAACGAGCCGGGCATCAAGTATGGCTGTGTATTGGATAAGCACATCATACCGCTGCACCCCGGCGATCTGATGGCGGTTGTGGCGCGGCCTGGGCACGGTAAAAGCTCATGGATGGCGTACATGGCTAAAAAGACGGCGCTCGACATTGTGGCCCGTGGTGCTGAGGATGAGGTGGTTATCTACATTTCATGGGAGCAGCCGGTCGAGGAAATAGAGGCATTTTTTCAAAGCGGTGGCGAGTACAGCAGCACAGACATGGCCTGGGGGCGAGTGCCAATGGATACCATTCGGCGCAATGCTACCAAGCGGGCGCGGCTGCCTATCTGGTTTGTTGGCTATAGTGTGCGCCATGCTGGGGTTGAAAAACCGCGCATGTATGTGGATTACATCTATCACGCAATCGAGAGTATGCAAAAAGAGTACAACAAACGGCCGATCCTTCTCTGTCTGGACTATCTGCAAATCATTCCCGTTTCAACTGGTGGCCAGCGGTTTGAGCAGGTGGCAAAGGCAACCAACCTAACCAAAGAACTGCTAATGAATTTGGGCGTGGCTGGTATTGCTGGGGTGCAGGCCCGGCGTGATGTGGACAGCTACCAGATGAAAATACCAACCATGTCAGACGCGCAGCACTCAAGCGAAATTGAGCAGCGGGCGGATAAGCAGATAGGTGTATTCAGACCGATTAAGGAATACGACCCGGCGCAGCACCCGACCATTAACGTGGCAGGTGTTGAGTACACAAACAATGATTCCCTGTTTGTGGTGCGAAATCTCAAGCAGCGCTTTGATGTTGGTTTTGGCACCTGGGCGCTGAACTTTAAGCCGCAAACATTGGAAGTTTTCGACTATGACCGGAGAGTGCAGCTATGACCACCAAAGCAGCAGGCAGAATCATCATTTACAGCGACGACGGCGAGATACACCGATGGGTTGATGCCGACGACGTGGCGGCGCTGGAGCAAGCGTACCGCGCCGCCTGTGCCATCATGCGCAGCAACCCGGTGGGCGTGCCGGAGCGACTGGTCAAGGCGTGGCAGGCGGCTGCTGTGAAGGTGGAGGGGAAACGATGAACGGCATCTACAAAGTGAAAACGGACGCTGGATATTTTTACGCTGAGGGCAACGGCCGTTATGGTCGCTTCGGTGACTTTCAGGATGGATGGCGGCTGTGCGAATCTTGCGCCAACGATGTAGTAAAAGGTTTGCAGGCTGCCGAAATTAACCCGGTACTAGAGCAAGTACAGCCCTGGCATTGTCAATCGTGCCAGGCGCGGAAGGCGAGAGGTGGGCGATGAAATTGGCACTGTTCGGCACATTGCCGACAGTTGAGGAGGCATTGTGACACTTGACGAAATAAAAAAGCAATGGCGTGCCAAGTTGGAAAAGTACCGCGATGAGCGCGATTGGCTGCTTAAGCACAAATACCCGATAGAGGCCGCGTCATTGGACAAGGTGGTGCAGGTAATTTGGGAAATGCTCAGCGATTTGGACCATATGACAAACGAGGAGGCATAGACATGACAGAAAAATTACGAATCTTTTGTGAGCAACTGGTACAAGCCTTGCCGCTGCCAAGTAAGGCGGGCGGTATCTATTTCCTTTTACATTGTCGCCTAGCAGGCTGGGCGATGTTTTTGGGTGAGCCGGTATGTCATCCAGACAATGCAGACTTGCCGTTTTAGGAGGCATCATGACACAGTATTATTTTGCAGCAGACCTCAGTCCGGTACTGGACATCAATAGCAAGCTTATTTGGCGTGAAGTCCGCAAACACGGCATTGCGCCGCAGATGGTCGTCAACAAGTACGGCATCCAAGAGCGCGACGTGGTGAGATTAGAGCGGGCGCTCGGCGTCAAAGTGCCACGCAAACAAGCGCCCAAACCGCGACAGGCAGCACCAGCACCAGCGGCAAAAGCACGGCCGTTGACTCACAAGCCAGCGCCGCGCAAGCAAGTCAAAACGACATCCTGGGACGCCATGCCAATGGAGGCAAAGCGGACGGTTAATGAGGCGACATTGGCGGCGAACCGGAAGATCATCGCGGCTCAGCAGGCGCAGCGGGTAAAGCCAAAGTATGAGCAGGTGGGCGACGTGCCAGAGCCGTGGCAGTGGAGTAGGGGACTATGATGCAACTTGACCTATTCCACGTATTTGACCTGAGCAAGCCAGCTCCAGTGATTGAGCGCACGCCATACGAACGGCACAGGGCAATGGCTACGGCCGTACACGAGGCGCTGCTGTTGTTTTGGGAGGATTCGCAGGCGATACAGCCAGAGACGACAGGTATTAGCTTCCCGGCGCAATTGCCAGACGGCCGTACATTGCGGGTTAGCTTAAGGGTTGAGGATTAAGGCAAAATTTTAAGGTTTACCTGTTGCAATGCATAGTGTATCCGTGCTACAATGTCGCGCATGAAAGAAACGACATTCACACTACGTCTTACACCAGAGGAAAAAGAACAAGCACAGCAAAAAGCGGGTGACGTTCCGCTCAGTGTTATTGTTAGGCGATTAATCCAGATGTGGTTGAATGGCGAGATTGAAATAAAGATATAAAACAAAAGCGCCCGCCGCTGGTATTGCGAGTACCAACGGCGAGCTGACCAAGCGCAGAACCGGCAAAGCACATGCGCAACGGCTGATATTATATTAGCCCATAGCCCCGGTTTTGCGCAAGCGACCGGGGCTTTTTGTTTTGGCATGGAGGCAATGATGGACGAAAAATTTATAAAAGCGGTGCAGTCTTTGGAGCGGGCTGCACAAATGCAGTGGGCAGAATATGACTGGCTAGACGCAGGACATAGCGTCTTTGCCGTTTATGATGCTGACCCAGATTACAGCGATGGTTTAATGTTTACCATTGCTGGAAATAATACGCCAGATTGGGCCGCGAGGCTGAACGGCTGCAACCTCGATACGGTGGCAAAAGCGGCATCGTTGTACCGTGTCATAACTGCTGATGAATTTGCGGCAATTATGGAATATTTCAACTAACCCCCTTCCCTCACGCCCCGGCCGCTACGGTGGCCGGGGCAAAGGAGTTTTGGCATGGCATTGTTTACAGCGCCTAAACCGAAAAAAGATGATCCGTTTGAGGAGTATGTTGACAGTCCACAATTTTGCCAGCATTCGCGGCTAGACCGTTCATACGTCAGAAATGGGTACTCTGGAACGACTTATTGTGTCTACACCTGCTGCGATTGTGGCGCAGAGGTGGATAGGGTTGAAACTAGCAGCGTATAAAGGAGTTTTGCGTTGGACCGATACCAAACGGCCGTACCTGTTCCACTTTTTGAAGAGCGGGAAAGCGTTAAATTTCACCACAGCCTGCCGCAGTTCGTTTTGGACCCGGCGTTTACCAATGCCATTTTTGGCGCGGTCATGATGCTGGGCGCAGTGCTGATGTTGGGTGCAATCGCTTACGGCTTTTTCCTGGCTGTTATTGGTGGTCCCTTGTTTGGTTACGGTGCGTTTGGGTGGCTGATGTTGCAGCGGCGTTTGGTTGACTTTCAGCCGCATACCAGCACGACAAAGACGGGATACGAACCCATACGGGTACAAGAGACAGAGGATCGGAGCTTGCGAGTAGGGGAAGCGGACGTGCCGTTTTACCGCCAGCCAAAATTAATTGAACACGCGCAGCGCAAATATACCTTTAGCGGCAAACAGTTAGACAAGCTAGAGACACTGTACCGCAGCTACGGGCCAGCTATTCGGCGCGATGCCTCACGAGAGGGGCCGGGGTGGTCCGAGACAGTGGGCATAGGCTCAAGCACATTTGGTTTGGTGATAAGCATCCTGGAGGGTAGGGGATACGTCATCAAGCCGCAAGGCTCTACAAATTACGAATGGACAGCGCGGGGGTTACGCGAATTATTGGACATAGAAAACCCCCCTACCCTGTAGGGCAATACGTTGAATATCTGCCGTCGTCTCGACTACGACGCCGACGACGACGGCAGAAAGGAGTAATAGCGTGACAAATTGGATAGAACAGCGGCGCGGGCGATTGGCAAATGAAGTTAATAACCATGAAACGGAATGGGGCGATTTTGAACACCCAGGCGTAGGCAACGGCGGACCTGATGCCCTTTTGCGGCAGGCCAGACAGTACATTAAGAAAAACGGCAAACAAGCCAGGCAAAAACGAACCTTTGGCCGGAATGATGCAGAAATTGAAGAAAAGTACATGAGTACATATTGGTAAGGATGGACACGATGAACCAAACGCAAAACCGTATCGTTCTTCATGACCCGCGCCCGGCAGTCCAACAAGCGCCCGACATTGTGCAGGCAATTGACACGGTATTGAATCAGGCGCACGGATTGTTTCAGCGGGAGTATCAACGGCAGCTTGAGATGTACCGAGCCTATAACGGCCGTTATCCCTGCTATCACTATGAATTTGCCAGTGTGGCAGAACACGCCAAAAACGCATTGCCCGAAGCGGTGCGGATTTATCTGAGGTGAATTATGACGCAGAATAAAAAAGCTATTCTTTTTGTTATCGGTGGCATTGCCCTGTACCTGCTGCTCATGGCGGCTGTATCTGCTGCTTCGTTTGCCCGTGCAGGCGGGACGGCCAATGTGCTGAGCCATAGCAACGAAGTGCAGATCGAAGCCGACAGCGTTGGCGACGTGGTAAGCGTGGCGGGTAATGACAACGCCATGCAGTACCAGCCAGAGACGGAACAGCACCAAAATGGGGAGCGGGTTATGTTGTGGGTGTGGGTGGTGTTGCTGGCCGCTATTGTCTATTTGCTGTTTACGAAGGCGCTGGGTTTTGAGGTTGTTGTTTTGAGGGATAAGACATTATGAAACGAGACACATTGTCAATCATTAGCGGGGCGCTGGTGGCCGGAATTGCCATCATTGCCTTTATTCTATCGTATGAGGCAATCCGGGCGCTGGCTGTGGCTAGTGACGTACCAGACGGCTTGTCTTACCTTGTGCCCTTGATCATTGATGGGGCAATGGTTGTTTTCTCTGTATCGGTAATGCGGGCCACGTTGGCAGGCGAGGACACGCGGACGGGCTGGGCGCTTATTGTGGCGTTTATGGCCGTTTCGGTTTGGTTCAATATTGCCCATAGCAACATGAGCGTGACGGGCATTGCCATTGCTGCGCTTGCGCCTGTTGCCCTCTTTACCACGTTTGAAACGCTCATGAGCCAGATACGCAGCACGGTACAAGGTGGGATCAATGCGCTTGCAACTCACTGGCAGCGCCGCGCAAAGCTGGTGATAAAGATTGCAAAGTGTTGGCGGCAACGTGCGGGGGAGTTGACGGCGGCGCTGAACGATGCGAAATCTCAGATTGACGGACTGCTGGCCCGCGTGGACAATTTGCAAGCAAAAGCTAATGAGGCGCAAGGTTTGAAGGCTGAAAACGGCCGTCTGCAAAAAGAGGTTGACCGCTTGACGAAAGAAGCGGAGCGGATGCAAACTGTTTACGATGCGTGGCAGCACATGAATGAGAAGGCGCAAGCGGCCGCAATGTACAACGCGGGGCAATTTGGCACTTTGGAAGATGCTGCAACAATGGCAAAAGTAAGCCCGTCAACCGTTAGCCGGATTGCGGGTCAATTGAATGGGGTGACGAAATGAACATCGACGAACTGACGGACCAGGAAAAGAGCGCTAACCTGATAAAGCTGATGGGGTGGCGTAAGAAATGGACAGATATGCACTCGATGATATTGCTTGATTCAGACGGTTGTGGCGTTGGTTATCATTTGATGGAATCAGGCGAACGAATGCCGGACCTGTACAAATCCGACAATATGCCCTTGCTTGCCAAAGTCATCGAGTGGGCGTGCCAAAACATGGACGAAATGGACGGCATGGAACCGGTCATCTACTTTGACACCTTTTTCGACCCGCTGAACTTTCACAAGTCCATGAAACTATTTGCTGACGCGGTGCTGGAAACGGCCGTCGAGGCTGGCATGGTAGCACGGGAGGCGAAATGACAAACATCTATGGTGAAATGAGCAGTGCAAGTTTAAGAACATTAGAGCAAGTCCTAGATGCCGAATTTAGGACCGGGCCAACCCCGACAGAGGTTGAGGCGTGGCGGCAAGAGCGCGATCAGCTACGCCAACAGCTGGCCGAGGCCCAGCGGCGAGAGGCGCTGCTGCGGGCGGTGGCTGAGGCGGCCGCAGGATATAATAGGGCGTTGATTACATTGAATAAAAGCAAAAGCCAAGAGGATGCAGACATTGCTTACCAATGGTTGTATAAGTGGGAGCGCACCGCACAAGCCGCCATTGACGGCGGCGCGATGGAGGAGTGATAACACACCAAGCCCCAGCACCACCGGGGCTTTTTTCTTGCCTGCTTTACACTGGTATCGGTATCGCTTATACTATGGGGCAGTATATTTGTTGTATTGGAGGACATGGGTAGATGGCAATTACATGCAATGAAGAGGGATTGATCATTGACCTTCCCTTAAAGTGGCGATTAGGGCTTGATGCAACCCACAATTGGCGAGAGTGGGGTATCGGCGTATCTGTTTACTATCACCACCGACCAAATCAACATATTGGTGTTTTTCTGACCATCCTTCCCTTTTATGTAACTATTGACATTTGGAGCCGAAAAGCTGGACCGCTCCGCGTTGAGACGACTCGGGGCACGTCAGTTAGTACTGTTACGCCAATAAACACTATAACCTCATTGGACGCCTGGGTGCCGTTTACCTATACGGACAATGACACTTACACCGTAATAGATGAAACGGATTTGTATGATAAAGGTTTTGATGAGGCCATGCGGCTACAAAGGGAGCTTGATTAATGAAGCGAGACGGATGTGTTGGCGGCTAAACGCACCAGGGCAGAATATGACACTTATCACCCGCGAATTACCACGAATTGATGACGCGATAAACGCCGAGTCCTGGGAATGGCTCCAGGACAATATACCGACGTTGGCAACGGCCGTGCAGAAGGAACTTGGCAACGGTGCCACGCCTGCCGAGATTCAGCGCCACATCATGCGGCGGACACAGCGGGCGGCGTTGGCTTTACGATGCCAGCAGGCAGCAGCGTATCTACAGGGGGCAGAGTGAAAGTATTTTTTGACACAGAATTTACCGGGCTGCACCAGCATACAACGCTGATCAGCATTGGGCTGATTGCTGAGGATGGTAGCACGTTTTATGCGGAATTGACCGACTATGACAAAAGCCAGGTTGATGACTGGTTGCGGGAAAATGTTATCAACAACCTGTTAGGCCTAGAGCTAAATGCGCCTGCTGCGCTACCTCCTGATTGTTATTGTGGCGATACGAAAACGATAGCGCGTAAACTAGAGCGGTGGTTGTCTCAACTGTCTACAAAAGACGCTGCTTTTGGAGATCGCCGCAACTACGAACCAAATAACACGCCGCAAAAAATAGAAATGTGGTCAGACTGCCTTTCTTACGATTGGGTGTTGTTTTGTCAGTTGTGGGGCCATGCCTTCAACATTCCCAAAAATGTCTACTATATCCCGTTTGACATCTGCACATTGTTTAAGGTGCGAGGCATTGACCCGGACATAAGCCGCGAGGAGTTTGCCGGGCTCGATACCAATGGACAAAAGCATAATGCGCTTTGGGATGCAAAAGTCATAAAAGCGTGTTATGAGCGGCTACAGGGGGCAGAGTGACCACCATCGTATCAGCATTCACCGCCTACCTACACCGCAACAACATCGCCTGGGGCAGCCTTGAGCCGTTCCAGCAGGTGCGGACGTGGGTCGCTTTTCTGTGCGAGTGGAGGGGGGAGAGTTGAGTAAACCAACCGTAGCGCCTGAACTGTCAGGGCTTGACCACGTGCCGGTAACATCCCTTGAGCCATTCCAGGGCGATCTAAAAGAGCTGTCCCAGCGGGAATACAACAAACTCAAAAAGTCCATCCTTGAAAACAATCTCATTGTGCCGTTTTTCGTCTGGCTGGAAACGGGGAAACTCCTCGACGGCCACCAGAGGCAGCGCGTGTTTGTCAAAGAGGGCTGGGACATGGATGTGCCCGTTGTCTACATATCAGCCGCCAGCGAACAGGACGCCAAGCGCAAGCTGCTTGTTATCAGCAGTCAGTACGGTAAGGTGACACAAGAGGGCTGGGACACGTTCACCTGGGATTTGGAGGATGATTGGCTAATGCAGACGGTGCAGTTTGACGCGCTGCCCTGGGTATTTGACGCATCGCCTCCAACGATACCAGAACCGCCCGAAGCGCCTGAGCAGTTTGCCGAGTATGGCGACAACATCGAAACACAATATTGCTGCCCAAAGTGCGGCTATGAATGGAGCGGCAAGCCGAAATGATGTATGAGGTATTGGTAAAAGTCGTGCATGATACAAGTGGGCAGTTCTCTGTCGGTGATGTGACAGAACGGCCGTGCCCAGCAATCACTATTGGCGTTAACGGGCTAAATTCTGCGCATTATCAGATTCACAGCTACCTTACTAATACCCCCCCCCATATTGCTATGAATAAATCAACAGACAAGCCCCCTTACAAAGTTCCTTCAATGAGCGAGATCGCCGCCTTGCCCTGGAATGGTTATAAGGTTATTTCTACCTTTTCCGGCGCGGGTGGCTCTTGTTTGGGTTACAGAATGGCTGGGTATCGCGTGCTGTGGGCGAGTGAGTTCATCCCGGCTGCCCAGGAGGTCTATAAGTTAAATCATCCTGACAGTGTTTTAGATACCCGTGATATACGAGAGGTGCAGCCGCAGGAAATTTTAGATGCTATTGGCCTAAGCGTTGGCGAGATTGACATTATGGACGGTTCGCCGCCGTGCGCCTCATTTAGTACGGCCGGAAAGCGTGAGGCCGGTTGG
>JACCDG010904684.1_pt1 | contig 18831 bp, 21 predicted proteins | sample 7442471 | NCBI WGS metagenome assembly JACCDG01 (sample SAMN15323444, study PRJNA562643) | freshwater metagenome | isolation source: river surface water | place: USA:Blue River Watershed | collected 2017-08-17 | reverse complement strand
GTGCTTTGCGGCACAACGTCAAAGCGGTGTACCAGTTCTATCTGGGGGCCTACGATGGCAACCCCGCCAATTTGGATCCGTTGCCACCACAGGAATCGGCCAAGCATTACCTGGCCTTGATCGGCGGATCAGACAAAGCGGTGGCAGCGGCGCAAACTGCGTATGACAAAGGCGACTACCGCTGGGCTGCCGAGCTGCTGAACCATGCGGTGTTTGGCGACCCAGCCAACAAGGCGGCCAAGGAGCTGCTGGCTAAAACCTACGAGCAAATGGGCTATGCCGCCGAGGCCGCAACCTGGCGCAACAGCTACCTGACTGCCGCGGCTGAGTTGCGCAATGGCCCGCCTACCAAAGGCATCAGCCGCGCGGGCTTCATCGAGATGTTGATGCAGACCCCGGTTGAACGCTTTTTGGAAGCCATGGCCGGTGGGCTGGATGGCCCGGCCGCAGAGGGCAAAGATTTGAAGATCAACTTGGTGCTGTCGGATATCAAGGAGTCCTACGTGTTGTGGATCGAAAACGCGGTGCTGCATTTCCGCAAGGCTGCGCCAGCATCCGATGCCAACGCCACGCTGACGCTGACCAAACCGATCTTCATCAAGATGATGGCGGGCACGGCTGGCGTGAAGGACACCTTGTTGAGTGACGACCTTCAAATCGGCGGCAGCAAGATTGACCTGGTGCGGTTTTTTGGTTTGATCGACAAGGCGCCTGGCACCTTTGCGATCGTGACCAAATGATCAATTGCCCAAGGCTCTGACCAGCAGCCAGGTGGGCATGCCGATATAAAGCATGACCAGACCCAGGCGCTCCAGCCAGACGCGGGTCTGGAAGGCGCGCTCTGCGCGTGAGGTGGCCGCTATCAGGGTGCCGGCCTCAATCAGCGCGCGCAGTGCTGCAGCCGTTAGCACCACGCCGATGGCCCACGCAGCCCACCACAGGGCGAAGGTGGTCAGGTAGGCCTTCAATCCGAAGGTGTAGTACTCGCCAAACATGCCGCCGTAGGCGATGTTTTGATGAAGGTGGAAGGCGGGCAGCGCCAACACGACGGGCAGCAGCACAAACTTGGCCCAAGGTGTGTTCAATCGCCCAGTCTGAATGGCTTGGCGAGCGATGGCATAACGTTCGGCCAGCGATTCAGTGGCTGTCAGTGCGGTGGTCACCCCATTGCCAGCAGCCGCTGACATGGCCTTCGCAAAGATGTTCGGTTGTGCCAAGGCCAAGCCATATCGCCACAGTTGACCCGATTTCAGGCGCAGTGATACGCCCAGGCTGGGAAGCGGCAAGCGCCACGTTTCGACGGATGCGATGTCATCCAGCGGCAAGGCCAGGCGTCGGGCGCCGCTGGTCAAAACCAGTGCGCCACCTTCCAATGTGGCGCGGGCAGAAAAGGCCAGCAACACACACCACGCGGCGGCTTCGGGCACCAGGAAGAAGCCGGTAAACGCCCGTATCTGCGCGAGTGTGTTGCCGCGCAAAGCATCATTGAGCAGCATGGCAGCACCCAACCAAATCAGGTTACTGCGAGCAAAAGCGCGTAGCAAACCCGCCGCGATGCGTGCCGCTTGTGGCAGCACCGTGACCTGCACCGGAAAGGCTTGGGCAAGGTCTGCATCTGATGCGTTTGCCATGGCTGGCAAACGCCACTTGGGCAGGATGGCCGCTACCACCAGGCATGCCAGCAGGGCTGCGCCAGCCAAGCCAACCCAATTGCCCCATCTCACCATGATGGTGTGTGCTGGCATGTGTACGGGAACGTCTCCCATCACCAGTGTGCGCTCACCCAGGCGTGAGCCTGCAGTTACTTTGCCGGTGGCGTCCATCACTGCGGTGTAGCCATTGGTGGTCACACGAAACTGCGGGAGCCGTGTCTCAATGCTGCGGAATGCTGCGACGGCCTGATGCAGTCTGGCCCCTTGTGGGTGTGCGCTGAACCACGAGTCGTTGGACATGGTCAGGATCACTTGCGCGCCAAGCCGTGTGCCTTCAATGGCCAGGCTGGTGTCAACATCATCCAGACAGATCAAGGGCAGAACAGGAATCTCGCGGCCATCGGCCAAGCGCAACGGGAACACGCGTGCGCCGTTGCCTGGTTGCCAGGTACCAGCCCATGGCACCCAGCGTCGGAAGGTGGGGCCATCCATCCAGGCCGGAACATATTCAGTCAGTGGGAACAAGCGCGTTTTGCGATAGAAGCCCAATATGCCGGTGCGTGGTTCCACAAAGGCTGTGGCGTTGTACTCGCCGGCTGCATCGCGATCGTATGTGCCGATCACAAACGGAACGCCTGCCGAGTTGACGATGCCCAAAATCTGCTGATCCAGCTCCGCTCCGGCTTCACTTTTTGGATGGCCAAAAGTTGTGGGGTAGGCGGTTTCGGACCACAGAACGGCATCCGCGTGTTGCCTGACGACTGCGTCGTAGCTCATCGCGAAGTGGGTGTCCAAAATGTCACGCACCACCGCGTAGGCGCCTTTTTCCTGGCGCTGATGTTCGTAGTCAAACAGGTTGGATTGGATCAAGCCCAAACGCAGTGGTTTGTCGCTCGGGGCGGGGGGCATGCCTGACAAGGTCAGGTATCCGTAGCCAGCCAGGATGGCCGGCAAACATGCTGCCAGTGCCAATGGCTTGACCATCGCGCGCACGCCCATCGCACGACGAGTCACCGCGTCAGCCAGGCATTCGTTTGTCAGCACCATCACCAAGGTCAGGCCCGCGACACCACCCACATCAGCAGCCTGTCGCATCCATTCAGATGGGTACAGGCCGTGCCCCAATGAGTCGCCCAACAGGCGTGGCACCAGCCGTTCTGTGGCCACCCAGGCGGCCGCGCCTGCCAGTGCGGTGAGGGTTGGGCCATGGCGTTGGCCCGCCAGATGGCGAACCCATGTGTAGGCCATGAACTGTGGTTGAAACAAGGGGGCGCCGATCAGCAGCAACACCAGCCCGGTGGCCGATCCCACTTCGGTGTAGCTGCCAATGGCCACGCCAAACCAGGCAAACACCGCGGCCGTGAACGCCAGCGACATCAGGTAGCCACTGAGCAAAGCCCCGCGCAGCGTCTGATGTGATGACAGGGTGTAGAGCCAAGGCACCAAGGCCACAAAGCCCAGCATCCATGCGGCATCTCCCCGTGCGTATAAACCGCACAGGGCCGCGCTGGCCAGGATGCCGATCACCATGCGCCCGCCAGACATCGACGAGTGAGTAGCAGCGTTCAGAGCCCGGATCTCCCAGACTCAATGGGCGCCGGAATGGTGATGCGCCGGATAGGGAAGCCGGGCGGCGCCAACTCAGGCGTCACGACACGGTCTTTGGGGATGTCGATGGGGCGATTGGCCGCGTCATAAACAGTCCGGCCTGGTGCGAACATCAAGATCGCTTCAATGCGTTGGCCATCATCGGTGGCTTGGTGGTGGCGCACATAGCCGTCAGGCAACACATAACCTTCCGGCACAGCCAGACCGACCATCGGGGGGCGGGTGCCCGGTGGATTGAATGCACCCAGACCGGTATGAATGCCGGCTTGATGCAGGCGGTCGATCACTTCATTCATGGTGGGCTTTTCGCCCCGCGCGACGTAATTGGACAGGTCGGGCGTCGGATCATTGTCGCGCTCAGGTTCGCTTGGCGCGGTCACCCCGGTGCGCGTGACTTCGGATGTCGGAACGGTTGCCTGAATCGGCCAAGCTGATGCGGGGCCACTGCCAGTGGCTGAGACCGACTGGGCCGTGCTGCCATCCGCCGTCACATCCGACGACGAGGGCAGAGATAAACATAAATAGCTGAGGCCGCCCACGGCGAGCCCCAGCGCAATCAACAGATAGCCCACGGACGGGCGCCACGACTGATCAACCGCAACCCGATTGTTGGCGTGTGGATGTGTGTGACGTGGCGCGTCCATGGTGCTATGTCGTCCTGGCTATCAAGGTGCAGGTGGGTTGGACGTCGATACAGCCCAGCCCATGCGCTCGTGGCCATACTGGTTCCAGATCGGGTTCTTGCCACCGGTGATGGTGGTGTAGCGCGCTGCACCGGTACCTGTGGAGCCGCCCAACAAACCAGCAGACACGGTACCACCGTTGTAAGTGGGGTGGGTGTCATCCGACTGGATGTAGTCATAGCTGCTGCTGGCCGACACGAAGTGGGTGTTCGAGTCCCGAATCGTCGAGCGCAGCGTGTTGGTGATGCGGGTCACGTAGCTGGACTCGCTTTCGCCAGGCACATAACGCAGGCCATCGGTGTCGACCTTGCCGTCGCCATTGGTGTCGTAGTCAGCACCCATGTACTCAGCAAAGTTGTCTGCGCACTTGAAGCCCTTTTGACGAGCGTACTCACACATCCAGTAGTTCATGGTCGCCAGCTTGGGCAAGAACAAAGTCTGCAAGTTCACGGTGGCGCCAGTGGTGGCGTCCTTGCATGAGCTTTGAACGTTGTCAGCAGCGTAGCCGGGGTAGTGCAGGTTGGAGATGATCTTCAGCTTGACGCCAGCATAGGCGTTGGCGTTGATGTAGTCCATGGCTGCAGCGACATAGGTCTTGCAGTTGGCTACACCGGTGTTCATGCCGCTGTAATCACAGGTGCCTGTTTGCTTTTTGAATGCGGTGCGAGCTTGCAGGCCATCGTTGCCGCACATCTCGAATGTGACGACGCGGGTGTTGGTCGCCTGCATGTACGACTTTTCTGCGACGATCTTGTTGTTGTAAACGTCAGAGGCAATCGCGCCAGACTTGGTGCGGCGCACGCTCTCGATGTCAGCGTTCCAGGTTGCAGCCAGGTATTCGGCTTCAACCGTTGGGGCCGAGTATTTGGCGGCGTTGGTGGTCGAGCCGTTGTAGCCTGCGTAGATCGAGTCACCATAAGCGACGACGCGGTACTTGTTGGTCGTGCCAGCGCGGTCAATCGTCCAGGAGACGTTTTGATTCAAGGTGCTGGCAGCGGCTTCTGACCCGATGGCAAGCAAAGCCAAAGCAGGCACCAGCGCGCGCATAACGTGCTTGACGCGCAGGCTTGATCGCCGTTGCGTAGGAACGGAAGTCATCATCGGTCTTCTCCTCAGTGGTAGAACTTGTATGAGATCAGAGCGCTCGAATCCGCAGGGGCAAAACAGGCTGTTAATACAGTTTGGATGAAAAGGCGACATCCCAGAATCTCGGACATTCCCTTCCGGAAAAGCCCTATGGAAAATGTGCAACGCGTGTCGTTAATTGGCAATTTGGGCGATGCCCGTTTGACCGACCTGTAGCCCTTGTTTAAGCTGGGTTGTGAGAGACGCAGGTATAGGTCAATACCAATTGCTAGCTTGTGTGAATTCGGCTGGAATGACTTGACGTACTCCGCTAACGAGGGGAGTTTCATGACTCATGATGATTTGAGCGGCAAGGCCGAATTGCCTCACGAGGAGAAGTTGCGCCGCATCCAAATGATGATGGAGCGCACAGAGCGGATTGCAAAAACGGGCAGTTGGGAATGGGATGCTGAAGCCGACATCGTGACCTGGTCCAACGAGACCTATCGGTTTTTTGGTCGTGATCCTGCGGATGGCATCCCCAACCTGGCGGGGCAAAAAGAGCTCTACACCCCAGAGGACACACAACGCCTGTTTGATACCGTGGCCAAAGCGATGGCTGATGGTCAGCCCTATGACATTGAGTTGTGCGGCATGCGGCCCAATGGCGAAAAACGCTACTGCCATATCTTGGGGTTTCCTGAGCGCAACGCCAGCGGCAAGATCGTGCGCTTGGCCGGGTCTCTGCAAGACATCACCGAGCGCAAGAATGCTGAAAAGGCCCTCAGAGAAGCGAATGAAAACCTGGAGCGCCGCGTAGCCGAACGCACGCAAGAGTTGGTGGAGGCCAGAAATCTGGCCGAGGCCGCCAACGTGGCCAAGAGTGCCTTCCTGGCCAATATGAGCCATGAAATTCGCACCCCTTTGAACGCCATCAGCGGCATGTGCTATTTGGTGCAACGCAGCGGTGTCACGCCCCAGCAAGCGCAGTATCTGGAGCACGCCAATGCCGCTAGCACGCACCTGCTTCAAATCATCAGTGACATTTTGGATATCTCCCGTATTGAAGCCGGCAAATTCGTCTTTCATGAAGAACCGGTTGATGTGCAGGCCATTGCTGAGAACGTGATCACCATGCTGGTCAGCGAAGCCCAGGCCAAGCACCTTCAATTGACCGTAGACATTCGTCGTCTGCCAAGTAGTCTCATTGGCGATGCCACCCGCATCCGGCAGGCCTTGTTGAACTACGCCAGCAATGCCATCAAGTTCTCAGACAACGGCCTCATCACGGTTCGAGCCCAGATTGAAACGGAAGACGATCAGGGCGTGCTGTTGCGATTTGAGGTGGAAGACCACGGCATTGGCATCCCTGCGGAAGCCATTGATCGCCTGTTTGTGCCGTTCGAGCAGGTCGACAACTCCATGACGCGGCAGTACGGCGGCACGGGCTTGGGCTTGGCCATCACCCGCCGACTGGCTGAATTGATGGGCGGTAGCGCAGGGGTCTGCAGCGAGGTCGGACAGGGCAGCACCTTCTGGTTCACCGCACGGTTGAAGCATGGGGTTGCCAACACCCTATCGAGCCAACCCGTTTCTGGTGATGCCGGTCTGGAGCGCAGGCTCCAGGCGTCCATCCAGGGGCGGCGTGTACTGATCGTGGAAGATGACCCCATCAACCAAAACGTGGTCAAGTTGCTGCTTGAAACGATTGGGCTGGCTTACGACCTGGCTGACAACGGTGCGGTGGCCGTCGCCAAAGCGGCGCAGACCGACTACGCCTTGATGTTGATGGACATGCAGATGCCCATCATGGGCGGCTTGGAGGCCACGTGTCGGATACGGCAATTGCCTCGCGGAACGGATGTGCCCATTGTGGCGATGACGGCCAATGCGTTTGCCGAGGACCGCGACCGCTGTCTGGCCGCGGGGATGAATGAGTTCATCGCCAAACCGTGCGAGCCTGCCAAGCTGTTTCAGATCATGCTCAAATGCCTGAGCCGAGAGCCGGTATAAACGCATTGAAAACCATTCACCCCATGACCACCCATGGCTAACAGTCCATCCCCTGATCGTCGAGACGTTTTGCGGACCGCTCTATGCGGTGCAGCCGGCATGTCGTTCGGTGCCGCCCACGCCGCCTCTATTGACCGAGAACTGGTGTTGCCCAGTTTGGCTCAGGCCATGGCCGAGGTGGATCGCTTGAGCCAAGCGCCGGCCTTGTCCAGCAGTGTTGATTGGACATGGGCTCAGACCCTGGAGCATTGCGCCCAAAGCATTGAATACTCGATGACGGGCTATCCAGAGCCCAAGTCAGCCTTGTTTCAGCACACAGTGGGCGCTTTGGCGTTTGCAGCCTTTGCCGCACGTGGGCGCATGACGCATGGCCTCAATGAACCCATACCTGGCGCCAAGCCGCTGTCGCCCAACATATCGTTGGATGCAGCCAGGGCTCGATTGAATCAGGCCGTTGCCAGTTTTGCGGCGCACAGTGGGCCGCTCAAGCCGCACTTTGCTTACGGCGAGCTGAGCAAAGCCGAATACGAACGGGCGCATGCGATGCACGTCGCCAACCATTGCTCTGCATTCGATATCAAACCGCCTGCGGCTTGAATTTCATAGTGCGACTTTGCTGCGTCCGGCTTTGGTGGCAGATCGCTGGCTCTTGCCCTCCAGTCGCCGCTGTTTAGACCCAAACGTGGGTTGAGTCGGACGCCTGGTCTTGGGTGGCTTGGCCACCGCATTGATCAAAGCCTGCAAGCGATGCAAGGCATCCCGCCGGTTGAGCTCTTGCGTGCGATGCGTCTGGGCGGTGATCACCAACACGCCGTCAGACGTCAAGCGGTTGTCGGCCTTGGCCAGCAATCTCGCTTTGACATCTTCTGGCAAAGACGATGCGCCCACATCAAAGCGAAGCTGAATCGCAGACGAGACCTTGTTGACGTTTTGTCCGCCAGGTCCTTGCGATCGGATCGCTTTGATTTCAATCTCTGTGAGCGAGACAGCAATGGGCTTGTGCATCAACTTACCTGCATCGATCAATCAACAATCGACACACCGGCCTTGAAAGCAACGCGATCTTTGATCTCCGCAGCCGATTCAGTCGGCTCAGGGTAGAACCAGACCGAGTCAGGATTCATCTCACCATTGACGAACAGGCTCATGTAATAAGCCTGCCCCTTCCAGACGCAACTGGTGCGGTGGTTGCTGAAGGTGGTGAACTCCGTCTTGAGGGACGCCTTGGGGAAGTAGTGATTGCCTTCAACGGTGACGATGTCATCACTTTCGGCCACGACCACGCCATTCCAGATTGCTTTCATGTTGTGCCTTTGCTCTGTTACTTCTTTTTGCTGCGCTCCGGCACCACCGTCACCTTGGTGGGCATGACCGGGTTGGACGACACCGGTTTGCTCGGAGCATCCTTCTTGGGCTTTTTGGCTTCTTTGGTTTTTTGTTGGCCTTTGTTTGCCATGGTCTTCTCCAATCAAATCGGGTTGAGGGCTGAGCGAACTGATGCGCCGACCAATTTCTCGGCTCGTGTCACGTCACGCTCGAACGCAGTCAGAGTGTGCTCCGAAATTTCAGATTGGAGCAGCACCGTGCGTGCAACTTCTGCGTAGGCATCCAAGCGCTTGCGCAACTCGGTGCGAGCTTCCAGCGGCAGGGTGTAGACCAAGGCGCTGACCAAGGCATCCATGGCGAGCATGCTGCCCTTGAGGTCGCAGATCATCTCTGTGGCATCTTGAAGATTCTTCACGATTGCCTTTCCAAAATAAAAAACCGCAGCCAAAGCCGCGGTTTTGAGCGGTTCAATCAAGAACCGAGATCGTGATCAAAGCGATCAGATCGTACGGATGTTCGAAGCTTGCAAGCCCTTTTGGCCTTGCGTGATTTCGAATTCAACGCGTTGGTTTTCAGCCAGGGTCTTGAAGCCGCTGCCCTTGATTTCGCTGAAGTGGGCGAACAGGTCATTGCCGCCGTTGTCTTGAGCGATGAAGCCGAAGCCCTTGCCTTCGTTGAACCACTTCACGGTGCCAGTTTGAGTTGTAGACATGTTGGAATTCCTTTATCCAAGTTATGCGCGGACACATGCCAGCGCTTTGCAGAAACACGCAAGAAAATCACTTGGTAGGAGATTCAGTGGGTCTGCCCGGCAGACCGCGGGGCAGAAGACAGAGATGCCCTTTGGCGGGACTGTCTTGGTATAGCTACAGTTGCATGGTAACCGACTTAGTGCATTTGCGCTAGTGGCCCCGCATAATCATTGCAAATGACTGCTAGGCCTTATGGATACATCTCGCGCTGATCGTACTTTGGCTACTTTGGCTTTGGCCTTATTGGGCGTGGGCTGCGTCTATGTGTTGTGGCCGTTCGTGACTTCACTGGTGTGGGCGGCTATTTTGGCCTCAACCTGCTGGATGCCCCTTTTGTGGCTGGATCGGCAGGTCAAAGGGCGGCGCGTGCTGGCTGCCAGCTTGATGACATTGGCTGTCACCCTGGTTTTGCTGGTACCTGTCTTGGCCGTGGCCTTGGGGCTTGCTGACAATCTGACGGAACTGGCGGAGGCCGTTAACAAAATGGCGACTGGGGGCTTGCCTGATGCGCCGGCATGGCTGCGCGATCTGCCTTTAGTGGGCGCTTGGTTGCATGACTATTGGCAACGGCTGGCCCATGACGGGCACCGATTGATGGCCGAGTTGGGCAAATTTGCCAAGCCAGCCCAGGACATGGCCTTGACGGCTGGGGCTGTGGTGGCTCGCGGCTTGATTGACCTGACTTTGTCCGTGTTTCTGGCCTTTTTCATCTTCTTGCATGGCGAAGCGCTGGCCACTCGTTTGCGCGCAGCCTTGGTGCGTTTGGCTGATGAGCGTGCGGCCTACCTGATCGACATCACCAAAGGCACCATTCACGGAGTGATTTACGGCATCCTGGGTACTGCCTTGGCCCAAGGGGTGTTGGCCTCCATCGGGTTTGTGATCGCGGGTGTGCCCGGCGCCATGTTGCTGGGGGTGGTGACCTTCTTTGCGTCCGTCGTGCCCGTCGGTCCCCCGATGGTTTGGGGTGGGGCGGCGATCTGGTTGTTTCAGCAGGGTGATGTTGGCTGGGCGGTATTCATGGCGGCCTGGGGCTTTTTCCTGGTCAGCACGGTCGACAACGTCATCAAGCCGTTCATCATCAGCCGGGGTTCCAGCCTGCCGTTTGCCGTGGTGTTTCTCGGCGTTTTGGGTGGGGTCCTTGCCTTTGGTGTCATTGGTGCATTTTTGGGCCCAACTTTGCTGGCGCTGGGTTATCGCTTGCTGGGGGAGTGGACCTCGCCAGGTGTCGAGTCTTCGACCGATCAACTTTGACTTTGGGTGCCGGCGTTCTGGCCGCAAACCATCCTGTCACGCTGGCGGCGCCGGCTTGCAGCAAGGTTCTGGCGGCCTCATTGGCTGTTGCGCCGGTGGTCATCACGTCGTCAACCAGTGCAACGTGTTGGCCGCTGACCCGATAAGCCTGATCTGGCGCAATGGCAAACGCATGCAAGATGGATCGCTGGCGTTCGTCTGATTGCATGGCCATCAGGCGTCCTGTTTCGCGTTGCCGAACCAAGGTGTGAGGGTGTAGGCGGTTGGCCCATCCCAACTCCCGTGCCGTCTGACTGGCCAGCAGCCAAGCCTGGTTGTAGCCGCGCTCCTTCCATCGCTGTGCAGACAATGGGATCGGCACAATCAAATCAGGTGTCCCCCAGCTTTCCCTGCGAACGGCATCTGCCATGAGTCGGGACAAGGTGTGGGCCATGGCTGGTGTTGAGCCGAACTTCAGGCTGCCAATCACGTCAGACCAGGGGGGAGCAAAGTCTACGGCTGTGATGACCTGATCCATGTCGGGTGGGTAGTCTTCGCAGGCTGAGCAAACCTTGCTGTCGCCGTGGGGGTGCAGTTGTAGCCCGCACCGGCGGCAACGACACAAACGGGGCGCAAATTCGACCTGGCAGCTCAGACATACACGATGCTGTTGCCATTGACTGCACACTTGGCACGCGGTGCCTGCTTTCAGCATGGTTGGCAGCCAAGACAGTGATGGGCTCAGTATTTTCAACATCCGGTCACTTTAGGGATCGAGGTGTTTCATAGCCATCACCCTGGAGGTGGGCCACCTTTGGGGGAGCTTGCAGGGCTGTGATGTAATCAATCGAGTTGGCTTGCGCCTTGTTGGAGGGCGCGCCTATGAACACGATTTGCCATGCTTGACGCAGATGATTGGCAAGCCCTGCGCCTGACGGCTCAGTTGGCTGCATGTACGACGCTGTTGCTGCTCATATTGGGCACGCCACTGGCGTGGTGGCTGGCCCGTACAGCGTCGCGACTCAAAGGTCTGGTGGCTGCTGTGGTGGCTTTGCCCTTGGTGTTGCCGCCTACCGTTATCGGCTTTTATTTGCTGATGCTTCTGGGGCCGCAGGGGTGGGGTGGGCAATTCACCCAAGCTGCTGGCTGGGGGCTGCTGCCCTTTACCTTTGCGGGCTTGGTGGTGGCATCGGTCTTGCACTCTTTGCCTTTTGTGGTTCAACCCTTGCAGCAGGCCTTTGAGGCCATTGGCGCTCGGCCTTTGGATGTGGCGGCTACCTTGCGTGCCGGGCCTTGGGATCGCTTTGTCACGGTGGCCTTGCCATTGGCTCGCCCAGGGTTTTTGACGGCGGCGGTGCTTGGCTTTGCCCACACCGTGGGTGAATTTGGTGTGGTGTTGATGATTGGGGGCAACATCCCTGGTGCAACCCGTGTGCTGTCAGTGGCTTTGTATGGTCATGTAGAAGCGATGGACTACGGCAAAGCGCATGTGCTGGCAGGCGGCATGGTGGCGTTTGGTTTGCTGGTCATGCTTGTTCTGTACAGTCTCAACGGGCTGAATGGCCGCTCAAGCCTTGTTGCTCAACGAGGGGGGCGGTTGTGAGTGTGATTCAGGCTGACCTGAAGCTGGCTTTTGCCGGGTTTGACTTGGATGTGGCCTTGCGCTTGCCGGGGGCGGGCGTGACTGTATTGTTGGGACCGTCTGGATGCGGCAAAACGACGGTGCTCAGGTGTCTGGCAGGCTTGTCCCAAGCCTCAGGTGTCGTGCGTATCAACGGTCAAACCTGGCAGGACGATGCGCAGGGTTTGTTCAAGCCTGTGCACGAGCGCCCCATTGGCTACGTTTTCCAAGAGGCCAGCTTGTTTCCTCATTTGAGCGTCAAAGGCAATCTGGAGTACGGCTTGAAACGCACGCCGCAGGCTCAGCGGCGAATTTCTTTGGACGATGCGGTGGCCTTGCTAGGCATCGGGCATCTTCAGCACCGTGCGACAGACGGGTTATCAGGTGGAGAGCGTCAACGCATTGCCATCGCGCGAGCGTTGTTGACCAGCCCCAGCTTGTTGTTGATGGATGAGCCCTTGTCGGCTTTGGACCCGGCACGCAAGGCGGAAATCCTGCCTTATCTTGAAAGCCTCAATCGTGAGCTAGGTCTGCCCATGATCTACGTCACTCATGCCTTGGACGAGGCTGCGCGTCTGGCTGATCATCTGGTGTTGATGCAAGAGGGACGGGTGCAGGCGGATGGCCTTGCGGCCAACATCTTGTCGCGCATGGACTTGCCTTTGAGCCAGCTGGATGACGCGGCAGCCTTGTTGCATGCGAAGGTGGTCGAGCATCATCCAACTTACGGGCAAAGCAGCCTGGACATCGGAGGGACTCGCTTGTGGGTTGGTTTGTCGTCGGCGCCGATTGGCTCCGAGGTCCGTGCCAGAGTCCTGGCGCGAGACGTCAGCATTGCATTGACGCAGGCGCAAGACAGCAGCATTGTGAACATCTTGCCTGCCACCATTGAATCGATATCGGACGAACGTGTTGGCACAGTGACCATCCAGTTGCGCTTGTCTTCTGGTGTGGGTCTCCTGGCGCGATTGACTCGCCGGTCGTGCGAGCAGCTTCATCTGCATGCGGGTATGCCGGTCTACGCGCAGGTCAAGGGCGTTGCCCTCATGGGGTGATAGCCAAATCTCTATACTGGCCGCCTCATGTCTTCAAGCCCATCTTCCAATTTGACCTCGCCTGCTGTCGCGGCGTGCGCGCCTAGCCCAGTTGCTGTGCAGCGCCAGATTCGCCGGTTGGCGACGCTGCCTTCTCCTCCTTGGTTGCACCAGGAGGTGGCCCGGCGCTTGGCAGAGAAGCTGGAGCCCATCAAGCTGGAGCCTCAATCCTGGCTCGACTGGTCTGCCTTCATGGGTGCGGGGTGTGACTTGGTGCAAAAGCGGTATCCGCAAGCGCAGCGCCATGTGGTCGAGCCCGTCGCTGCATTGGCTGTGCGTAGTCAAACCGAGGCAGAGCAGTCTGCCCAGCGCACTTGGCGAACCTTGTTTCGGCGCGATGTGGCCGAGGTGTTTCAAGAGCCTGTGGAGCAGGCGCCCTGGTTACCTGGCGGCGCTCAGATGCTGTGGGCCAACATGACTTTGCACGCCAGCGCCGATCTGCCGGCCATGATGGCTCAATGGCATCGTCATCTGTCTGTCGATGGCTTTTTGATGTGTTCGGGCCTGGGGCCTGATACTGCACGTGAATTACGGGCCGTCTATCGCCAGGTGGGGTGGCCCTTGCCTACAGTCGACTTCATCGACATGCATGACTTGGGTGATGAACTGGTCAAGGCAGGCTTTGCTGATCCGGTCATGGACATGGAGACGTTGACACTGACCTGGGCTACGGCTGAGGAAATGCTGGCCGAATGGCGCACCTGGGGTGGCAACGTGGCTGAAGGTCGTTTTGCTGGTTTGCGTACGCCACGTTGGCGTCAGCGTTTGCTTGACGCACTCGCGGCATCACTGCAGCGTCCTGACGGACGTTTGGGTTTGACGATCGAGTTGGTCTATGGTCATGCCATCAAACCCTTGCCGAGAGTCAAGCTGGAGGCCGAGTCCAGGGTCTCGCTGGAAGACATGCGCACCATGATGAGGCGCGACAAACCCAAGGCTTGATCGCCATGCCGATTCAATGCTGGAGCGCAAGGGGCTGATCCCGGTGTCGTTCAAAGTGTTGGCAATCGTGTTCAAAGTGCGGGTTATTCATAGCCTTTTCGGTCTCAATCTGTCTTGAGGTAGCGCAAGGCGCTGGCTAGAATGAATTGAGAAATCTCATATCTCAAGCAGGTATGGGTGACGATTCACCGCGCCTTTTGTGCGGATCGGGTCGACATTTCAATCTTTGGCGAGCGAAGACATGATCAACGATCTTGGGTATCGGGTGAGTCGGTATTGGCGTGGTGTTTCAAAGTTGGGGTTGATCGGGTCAGCGCTGTGCTCAACAGCTGCCTGGGCTGTTGGCGACCTGCCAGGCGGGCCCGCTGTACGTCAGCTCGACTTGCCTCCGTCTGCGACCAAGATTGCAGCTGCGCAAACCGATCTGCACTACATGATGCTGTACATCTGTGGTGCGATCTTTGTGGCGGTCTTTGGCGTGATGTTCTATTCCATGCTGCATCACCGCAAGTCAAAGGGTGCCAAGCCTGCTGACTTCCATGAATCGACCACGGTTGAAATCATCTGGACGGTGATCCCATTCATCATCGTGATCGGGATGGCCTTGCCAGCCACCAAGGTGGTTGTGGCTCAAAAGGATACGACCAACTCGGACATCACCATCAAGGCCACGGGTTATCAGTGGAAATGGGGTTATGACTACCTCAAGGGTGAAGGCGAGGGCATCGGTTTCCTCTCTACGCTGGACTCATCTCAACGTGCCTTGTCCGATGCAGGTACACCTCAAGGTGACAACTATTTGCTGAAGGTGGATCACCCTCTGGTGGTCCCTGTGGATAAGAAAATCCGCATCATCACGACTGCCAATGACGTGATCCACTCCTTCATGGTGCCCAGCTTCGGTGTCAAGCAAGATGCCATCCCTGGCTTTGTGCGCGATACCTGGTTCCGCGCCGAGAAGGTGGGTGATTTTTACGGGCAGTGCGCAGAGTTGTGCGGTAAAGAGCACGCCTACATGCCCATCCATGTGAAGGTGCTGTCCGCTGAGGATTACACCAAGTGGGTTGCTGAGCGCCAAAAGGAAATGCAGGCCAAGGCTGATGATCCAAGCAAGGTCTGGACTCAAGAAGATTTGATTGCACGTGGCGAGAAAGTCTACGCAGCCAACTGCGCTGCTTGTCACCAGGCTAACGGCAAAGGTGGCGGTGCCATCAAGCCGCTGGACGGCGCTGCAGTGGTCCTCGACGCCGACAAGAGCAAGCAAATCGGTGTTTTGCTGAACGGCCAGAACAACAACATGATGCCTGCGTGGAAGCAGTTGTCCGACGTTGAGTTGGCCGCTGTGATCACTTATACGAAGAACCATTGGTCCAACAAGACGGGGCAAACCGTGCAGCCAGCTGAAGTGCTGGCAGCGCGCAAGTAAGCCACCCACGGATCAATCAGGAAAGGATACCCAATGAGCGCAGTTCTTCATCACGGTGATCACGCACATGACCATGATCACGGTCATCCACATGGGTGGCGTCGATGGTTTTATGCGACCAATCACAAGGACATCGGTACGCTGTACATGCTGTTCTCGTTGACCATGCTGATGATTGGTGGCGTGTTGGCGCTGGGCATTCGCGCTGAACTGTTTCAGCCTGGCTTGCAATACCTGAACCCTGAGCTGTTCAATCAGTTCACGACCATGCACGGCATCATCATGGTGTTCGGCGCCATCATGCCGGCCTTCGTGGGTTTTGCGAACTGGATGATCCCGCTGCAAATTGGCGCCTCTGACATGGCCTTTGCGCGGATGAACAACTTCAGCTTCTGGCTGTTGATCCCTGCTGCACTGCTGTTGGTCGCGTCGTTCTTCTTGCCGGGTGGTGCGCCTGCCGCAGGTTGGACGCTGTATGCACCACTGACCTTGCAGATGGGCCCGTCGATGGACGCTGGTATTTTTGCCATGCACATCATGGGTGCCAGCTCCATCATGGGCTCGATCAACATCATCGTCACCATCTTGAACATGCGTGCCCCTGGCATGACTTTGATGAAGATGCCGATGTTTGCCTGGACCTGGTTGATCACGGCCTACCTGCTGATTGCGGTGATGCCTGTTTTGGCCGGCGCCATCACCATGACGCTGACTGATCGCCACTTTGGCACCAGCTTCTTCAACCCAGCCGGTGGTGGCGATCCAGTGATGTACCAACACATCTTCTGGTTCTTCGGTCACCCCGAGGTGTACATCATGATCTTGCCGGCGTTCGGCATCGTCAGTCACATCGTTCCGGCTTTTGCTCGCAAAAAGCTGTTCGGCTACACCTCGATGGTGTACGCCACTGCATCGATCGCGATCTTGAGCTTCATCGTGTGGGCTCACCACATGTTTGCCACCGGCATGCCTGTGACAGGTCAGCTGTTCTTCATGTACGCCACCATGCTGATCTCTGTGCCCACGGGCGTGAAGATCTTCAACTGGGTGGCCACCATGTGGCTCGGCTCGATGACGTTCGAGGCCCCGATGGTGTGGGCAGTCGGCTTCATCTTTGTGTTCACCATGGGTGGGTTCACGGGCTTGATCTGCTCGATGGCGCCAATCGACACGCAAATACAGGACACTTACTACGTGGTGGCTCACTTCCACTATGTGTTGGTGGCCGGTTCCTTGTTTGCCTTGTTTGCCGGGTTCTATTACTGGGCACCCAAGTGGACTGGCGTGATGATCCCTGAGTGGAAGAGTCAGTTGCATTTCTGGTGGTCTTTGATTGCGTTCAACGTCACCTTCTTTCCGATGCACTTCCTGGGTCTGGCTGGCATGCCGCGTCGTTATGCTGACTACCCGATGCAGTTTGCTGACTTCAATGCCTTGGCTTCCATCGGTGGTTTTGCCTTCGGCTTTGCGCAGGTCTACTTCATCTTTGTGGTGTTGATCCCTGCCATGCGAGGTAAGGGCCAACCCGCACCAGCCAAGCCATGGGAGGGTGCTGAGGGTCTGGAATGGGAGATCCCATCGCCTGCGCCTTTCCACACTTTTGAAAACCCACCCAAGCTGGATGCATCTGCAACCCGCGTGATCGGTTGATCAGAAAGTCAGGTCTGTGATGAATGCCTCTCCATCTGTGTCCAGTCGTGAAGAGATCAAGGCCAAAAACATGCGATTGGCTTTGATCCTGGCATCGGTTGTTGCGGTGTTTTTCATCGGGTTCATGGCCAAGGCGGTTTTGCTGTCTCACCATTGATCTAAGTCTCAAACCTATGTCCACCAACCACACCGCTGCGGTCAGCATGCCGGCTTTCCGGCGTCGCATCCAGCAGGCCAATATGAGCATGGTGGGCAAATTGGTTGTGGTGGCTGGTTTGATGTTTGGGTTTGGTTACGCCATGGTCCCGATGTACAAGCACATCTGTGCGGCATTGGGTATCAATGTGCTGTCCTTGACCGAGCAACAGGTGCCTGGGGCGTCTGCCGGTCGCAAAGCCAATACTCAGGTTGACCTGACGCGCACCATCACGGTCGAGTTCGACGCCAATGCGCGTGGGCCTTGGGACTTCAAGCCAGAGGTGCGGCATGTGGATGTGCATCCCGGCCAGATCACCACGGTGATGTACGAGTTCAAGAACATCCAGAACCGCACGATGGCGGCCCAGGCGATACCGAGTTATGCGCCCAAGCAGGCAACAGCGCATTTCAACAAGTTGGAGTGCTTTTGCTTCAACGAGTACACGCTCAAGCCCGGTGAAACCAAACGCTGGCCCGTCGTGTTCGTGATTGATCCGAAGTTGCCAAAAGGCGTGTCAACCATCACCTTGTCCTACACCTTCTTTGAGGTAGGGGGCAAGGTTCCGGCAGCGCCGGCTGGGCGTACATGAGTGAAGATTTGAAAGAGGCGGCCCAAAGAAAGGGTTCGTTCTTGCAGACCATGAAAGCAGTGGCATGGTCGTTTTTTGGAGTGCGCAAGTCAACTGACTATGCGCAAGATGTGGCCAAGATCAACCCGGTGCATGTCATCGTGGCGGGTGTGATCGCGGCCTTGGTGTTTGTGGTGGGCTTGATCCTGCTGGTCAATTGGGTGATCAGCAGTGGTGTGGCCCTTTAACAGTCTGTTCAATCGGTCGGTGTAACGAGGAGCGCAACATGTCGGCATCGGTTCCAAAGGGGCAAGCCCCTTACTACTTTGTGCCAGGGCCATCACGCCATCCGATGATGGCTGCGGTGGGTTTGTTTTTTGTGGCGCTTGGTGCTGGGCAGTGGGTCAACGGCGTCGAGTGGGGCCCTTACTCGGTCGCGCTGGGTGTTGTCTGGTGGCTGACGGTTCTTACGCAATGGTTCTCTGAAGCGATTCATGAAAGCGAATCAGGGCAGTACAGCGATCGCATTGATGTCTCCTTCCGTTGGAGCATGGCTTGGTTCATCTTCTCCGAAGTGATGTTCTTTGCATCTTTCTTTGGTGCGCTGTACTGGGCTCGCTTGCATGCTGTGCCTAATCTTGGTGACATGGAGAACTCACTGCTGTGGCCGGGTTTCAACGCCGTGTGGCCGACTGAACTGGCGGGTGCGACAGCGTCACCAGCGGGTACGGTTGAAGCCTTCCGCACCATGGGACCATGGCCATTGCCAACCATCAACACGGCTTTGCTGTTGACCTCGGGCGTGACCTTGACGATTGCTCACCACGCTTTGCGTGAGAACGCTCGCGGCAAGTGCATTGCGTTCATGTGGATGACGGTGTTGTTGGGTATTGTTTTCTTGGGCTTGCAGGGTTTTGAGTACTACGAGGCCTACCATCACCTGAACCTCAAGCTGTCATCTGGCATCTATGGCTCTACCTTCTTCATGCTGACGGGCTT